>Ga0315534_1001390_pt1 | contig 16657 bp, 19 predicted proteins | sample SalMarSW160240MG_FD_203094 | JGI IMG/M metagenome (GOLD analysis project Ga0315534, IMG submission 203094) | Salt marsh sediment microbial communities from the Plum Island Ecosystem LTER, Massachusetts, United States - Salt Marsh Sediment SW1602-40 ... | reverse complement strand
TGTTCGGGCGAATGCCGGAACGCGTCTGCGGCTCTCGGTGTATCGTTCATCGAAGCATATCTATGCTCAGGTGATCGACGATACGGCGGGTAGGACTGTTGCGGCGGCCTCAACCCTGGAAAAGGATCTTGGGGGCGCCCTCAAGACGGGTGCCGACAAAACGGCAGCGAGCGCAGTGGGCAAGCTGCTGGCAGAGCGTGCACTAAAGGCCGGTGTCAAAGAGGTTGTGTTTGACCGCGGCGGATATCTTTTTCACGGACGCATCAAAGCGCTGGCTGATGCCGCGCGTGAGGGCGGCCTGAGCTTTTAGACTGAGAGGAATTTATTGTGGCACGTCCCCATGGAAGAGACCGCGGCCGCGACCGCGATGATCGAGACAGCGAGTTCACTGAAAAACTCGTTCATATCAATCGCGTCGCAAAGGTCGTGAAAGGCGGTAAGCGGTTCGGCTTTGCCGCGCTCGTCGTTGTCGGAGACCTGAAAGGCCGTGTCGGTTTTGGACACGGCAAGGCCCGAGAAGTGCCCGAAGCGATCCGCAAAGCAACCGAGGCAGCCAAGCGCGACCTCGTGCGAGTTCCTTTGAGGGATGCGCGCACGTTGCACCACGACAGCAAGGGGCGTCATGGGGCTGGTAAGGTTATACTACGCTCGGCTCCGGCAGGCACGGGCATCATTGCGGGCGGCGCGATGCGCGCCGTCTTCGAGATGCTCGGTGTTCAAGACGTGGTCGCGAAATCACTGGGCAGCACCAACCCTTATAACGTCGTGCGCGCAACGTTCGACGCGCTGAAGGGCCAGGAAAACCCGCGCGGTGTCGCGGCAAGGCGTAGCAAGAAGGTCAGCGAGATTGTCTCGCGTCGCCGCGATGGTTCTGCGGCGGGTGATGCGGTCGCCGAGGCCTAGGCGCGCCGCAGTTTAAGAAAGCTTCAAGGGACCAAAGCAGATGGCTGCCAAGAAGACGATTACAGTGGAGCAGATTGCGAGCCCGATGCGCCGGCCGGCCGTTCAGGCGGCGACCCTGCGTGGACTGGGTTTGGATAAGCTTCGCCGGCGGCGGACGCTCGAAGACACACCCGCCATTCGCGGTATGATCAACAAAGTCAGTCATCTCGTTCGCATTGTCGACGAGAAGGCCAAGCAGAAAAGCTAAAGGAGCGTTGGTCCGATGCGGCTCAACGAAATCAAAGACAAGAACGGCGCGCGCAAAGACCGGGTGCGCATAGGTCGGGGCATCGGCTCTGGTTGTGGCAAAACCGGTGGGCGCGGTGGCAAGGGACAAACGGCGCGTTCGGGTGTCGCTATCGGCGGGTTCGAGGGCGGTCAGATGCCGCTCCACAGGCGCCTGCCCAAGCGCGGGTTCAGCAAGTGGCGCCGCAAGGACTTCAATGAGGTGAACATCGGCACGCTGCAAAGAGCCGTCGACGAAAAGCGCATTGATGCTTCAAAGACGCTCGATGTGGCCGCACTCGTGGCAGCCGGTTTGTTGCGTAGACCAAAGGATGGTTTGCGAATCCTGGGCAATGGTGAAATCAAGGCCAAGCTAAGTCTGACTGTCGATCATGCGACAGCGTCGGCGAGGGCTGCAATCGAGAAGGCTGGCGGTTCGATCAAGGTGATCGAAAAGAAAGTGCTTCCTGCGGATGAGGCCAAGAGGGCCAAGTCTCAGGCCAAAAAGGCAAAAGCGGGCTAGAAATCCGCGACAGGATAGGCCACCACGTAAGGCCGTGGGTGCTAGGTGGCCGCCCCAGAAAAATATGTCCGCGGGGGAAAGTTGCCAGGATCGGCGCGCACTCCCATCTTAGCGGCAGTGTGGGTCCAGGGGCGTTTCCCGCAACAGCGGGCGCGAAGGTCGGGAGAAACGAACGATGGTATCTGCTGCCGAGCAGCTTGCAGCCAACCTGAACTTCGGCGCCTTCGCCAAAGCTGAGGATCTGAAGCGGCGTATCTACTTCACGTTGGGTGCGCTGATCGTCTACCGGTTTGGGACATTCATTCCGCTTCCGGGCATCAATCCTACGGCATTCGCGCAAACCTTCAGCCAGAATGCTTCTGGCATTTTGGGCATGTTCAACATGTTCGCCGGGGGCGCGGTCGAGCGCATGGCGATCTTTGCCTTGAACATCATGCCCTACATTTCAGCATCGATCATCATGCAGTTGATGAGTTCGATGTCGCCGAAGCTCGAGGCGATCAAGAAGGAAGGTGAGCAGGGCCGCAAACAAATCAACCAGTACACGCGCTACCTGACAGTGGTGCTGGCCGCCTTCCAGGCTTACGGGATCGCCATCGGACTCGAAGGGTCGCGAAGTGGCGCCGGTGCGGTAGTCATTGACCCAGGCTGGTTCTTCCGCCTCACGACGGTCATCACGCTGGTTGGTGGCACTCTGTTCCTCATGTGGCTGGGCGAGCAGATTACACAGCGTGGTGTCGGCAATGGCATCTCCCTCATCATTTTTACAGGCATCGTGGCAGGTCTGCCCTCTGCGCTGATCGGGCTGTTCGAGCTGGCGCGGACGGGCTCGCTCAGTTCCGCGCTGCTGATTGGGCTGTTGGCTCTTATGCTGGCTGTGGTAGCCGCCATCGTGTTTATGGAGCGTGCGCAGCGGCGCCTTCTGATCCAGTACCCGAAGCGTCAAGTCGGCAGCCGGATGTTCCAGGGCGACTCCTCGCATTTGCCGTTGAAGCTGAACTCCGCGGGTGTCATTCCGCCGATCTTTGCTTCGTCGCTGCTGTTGCTGCCGATTACGGCGGCACAGTTCCAGGCTGGTCAGGGGCCGGAGTGGCTCAACACGATCGTGGCCTCGCTCGGCCGAGGGCAACCGCTCCATCTCGCCATCTATGTCGGACTGATCGTCTTTTTTGCGTTCTTCTATACGGCGGTCGTGTTCAACCCAAAGGAGACGGCGGACAATCTGCGCAAATATGGTGGCTTTATTCCGGGTATCCGGCCCGGCGAGAAGACTGCCGAGTATATTGATTACGTGCTGACCCGAATTACGGTGGTGGGGGCCCTCTACTTGGCCGCGGTCTGCGTTCTGCCGGAGATGCTTATCTCGTATGCAGCGGTTCCCTTCTATTTCGGCGGTACGTCTCTGTTGATCGTTGTCAGTGTTACGATGGACACCGTCGCGCAGGTCCAGAGCCACTTGCTGGCGCATCAATACGAGGGACTGATCAAGAAGGCGAAGCTCAGAGGCGCGTCATCGAGAGGCCGTAGATGAATCTGATCCTGCTGGGGCCTCCCGGAGCAGGCAAGGGGACACAAGCGCAGGCGATCACCGACAGCCGCGGTCTCGTCCAGCTGTCCACGGGCGATATGCTGCGCCAAGCGGTCAAGGCCGGCTCGGCGATCGGTGCGGAAGCCGGTGAGATCATGGAGGCCGGCGGTCTCGTCCCCGATGAAATCGTCGTTAAGATCATTGCGGAGCGAATTGCCGCACCCGATTGTGCAGATGGCTTCATCCTCGATGGGTTTCCGCGAACCCTCAATCAAGCTGTGGCTCTGGATAAGCTCCTAGAGTCTCAAGGTAAGCAGATCAGCGCGGTTATCGAGATCAAGGTCGATGACTCCGTTCTGATCGATCGTATTTCGGGTCGATACAGTTGCGCCGAATGTGGCGCGGGCTACCACGACACCTTCCAAAAGCCAAAGGTTCCAGGGGTTTGCGACCGGTGCGGCTCGAAGGACTTTATTCGCCGCGCCGACGATAATGCCGAAACCGTGAGAAATCGGCTTATGGCCTATTATCGGGAGACGGCACCGCTCATTGGGTATTACTTCGCCAAAGGAAAGTTAAGAAGCGTCGACGGAATGGCTGAAATTCCAGAGGTCGCAAAGCAGATCGAGGCCGTCGTGGCCGGAATCTGACAGCGTTGAGAGCCAATTTCTGTGGATTGACGGCACGCCAGTGCTCAGCTACAACACGCTGTTTTTAACGCACCTTTGGCGAGTTCGGACTGGGTCGCAGGCCGTCCGAGCAAAGGTGCGTTTTTCGCGTGGTTAAAGGCAGCGGGAGCCGACAGCCAGGGTGGTAGCCCATGTTGTCGGCTGAAATCGAGAATTCAGGAGAAAAGTGTGGCCCGTATCGCAGGCGTCAATATCCCGACGCAGAAGCGCGTCGTCATCGCGCTTCAGTACATTCACGGGATCGGTGAGAAGTACGCAAAAGACATTTGTGAAAAGGTCGGAATTCCGGCCGAGCGCCGCGTCAATCAGCTCACCGACGCAGAGGTGTTGCAGGTTCGCGAAACCATCGACCGTGACTACCTGGTCGAAGGTGATTTGCGCCGTGAGGTGATCACCAACATCAAGCGTCTCATGGACCTTGGCTGTTACAGAGGCTTGCGCCACCGCAAGGGGCTGCCTGTTCACGGCCAACGCACGCACACGAATGCTCGTACGCGCAAAGGTCCGGCCAAGCCGATTGCCGGCAGGAAGAAGGCTTAAGTCCTTTTCACTGGGTTGAAATTAGGGACGGCGAACGCGCTGTTCCTGGATTTGGATAATGGAAGCCGTCACACCGCGGCTTTGGGAGAGCGGACGAAATGGCCAAAGACCAAGCGGGACGAACGAAAGTCCGTCGTCGCGAAAAGAAAAACATCAGTTCGGGCGTTGCGCACGTAAACGCCTCGTTCAACAACACGATGATCACCATCACGGATGCGCAGGGCAATACGATTGCGTGGTCATCGTCGGGAACGAAGGGTTTCAAAGGTTCGCGCAAATCGACACCTTATGCGGCCCAGGTTGCCGCTGAGGATGCAGGCAAGAAAGCCCAAGAGCATGGCATGAAGATCCTGGAAGTCCAGGTTTGCGGCCCAGGGTCCGGACGCGAGTCCGCTCTTCGCGCTTTGCAGGCCGTGGGTTTCCAGATCACGGCAATACGCGACGTGACTCCGATCCCTCACAACGGCTGCCGGCCCCGAAAGCGGCGGCGCGTTTGATTGGCAAGGCGACCGACATCGTCAGTCCCGGCCAAAACGTCTGCAACTTTGCGGACACTCACATTGATAAGATGCCCGCGCAGCCCATAGCGCAGGCGAGACTTTAAGCGAGGCTCCCCGTGGTGAATGTTCTGCAAAAGAATTGGCAAGATTTGATCAAGCCGACGAAGCTCGAGATTACGCCGGGCCGCGATCGCAACAAGCTTGCAACAATTGTAGCCGAACCTCTGGAGCGCGGGTTTGGCATGACGCTGGGCAATGCGTTGCGTCGTGTGCTGCTCTCGTCGCTGCAGGGCGCAGCGATCAAGACCGTTCAGATTGACGGTGTGCTGCATGAATTCTCCTCGATCCCCGGCGTTCGTGAGGACGTGACGAACATCATCCTCAACATCAAGGAGATTGCGCTGCGCCTCCATTCTGAGGGCACAAAGCGCATGGTGCTCAAGAAGGAGGGCGGTGGCCCGGCGCGCGCCAAGGACATCGAGGCCGGTTCGGACGTTGAGATTCTCAACCCCGAGCATGTGATCTGCACAATCGATGAGGGCGCCTCGATCCGCATGGAATTCACGGCCGATATGGGCAAAGGCTACGTGCCTGCCGACCGCAACCGCCCGGAAGATGCACCGATCGGTCTGGTCCCTGTCGACAGCCTCTACAGCCCGGTGAAGAAGGTTTCTTACAAGGTTGAGAACACGCGCGAAGGCCAGATTCTCGACTATGACAAGCTGACCATGGCAGTTGAGACCGATGGGTCCGTCAAGGCAGAGGACGCCATCGCGCTTGCGGCGCGCATCCTTCAGGACCAGCTTGCGATCTTCATCAACTTCGAGGAGCCCAAGAAGCCTGCCGAAGAGCAGCGCCATCCTGAGCTTGCATTCAATGCAGCTCTCCTCAAGAAGGTCGACGAGCTGGAGCTGTCCGTGCGTTCGGCAAACTGTCTGAAGAACGACAACATCGTCTATATCGGCGATCTCATTCAGAAGACAGAGGCCGAAATGCTCAGGACCCCGAACTTCGGTCGCAAGTCGTTGAACGAGATTAAAGAGGTCTTGGCCTCGATGGGTCTGCACCTCGGCATGGAAGTGCCCAATTGGCCGCCCGATAACATCGAAGAGCTGGCCAAGAGGTTTGAGGACCAGTACTAAAGTTTGGCCAGTCGGTAGTGACGTTAGGTTTGTCCGTTTCGGTCCCGTAACGTCCTTTGGCGAAGGCCCAATAACGCGAGGCAGCAGAACCTCGTCATTCGATAACGAAAGGGTAGAAAGATGCGACACAGGAAACTGGGGCGGCGTTTCGGCCGTCACAGCGGACATCGCCAGGCGATGTTCTCCAATATGGCGGCCGCCCTCATCCGTCACGAGCAGATCGTGACGACCTTGCCTAAAGCCAAGGACCTCAAGAGGGTGATCGACAAGTACATCACGCTTGCCAAGCGCGGAGATTTGAACTCGCGCCGGCTCGCGGCCAGCCGGCTGCGCGACGAGGAGATGGTCAAGAAGCTCTTCGACACGCTCGCGCCCCGCTACAAGGACCGCGCCGGTGGCTATTCACGCGTTCTAAAGGCTGGTTTCCGTTATGGAGACAGCGCGCCGCGCGCCGTCATTGAGCTCGTCGACCGCGATACCTCCGTGAAGGGCAAGGAAGACAGAGAGCGGCACGAGGCTTCTCTGAGCGAGCGGGCCGAGGCCTAAGCGAAACGGAGTTTTATATTTGATGCTCTGGCGTTCCGTGCGCCGGGAGTCTATTGATCTTTGCGCACTGTTGGTGAGTGGGCGTAGCCTGTCTTAAAGGGCCCACGGACCTTCAAACCGGTGTCTAAGGAGCCGTACCGCATATCGCTTCAGTGACGTTAAGGAGAGGTCATGAGCAACAGCCCAAGGGTCCTCGTCACGGGTGCGTCAGGTTTCATCGCCAAATTCTGTATCGCGGAGCTATTGAGACAAGGCTATGAGGTCCGCGGCACGCTAAGGTCGCCGGATCGCGGTGACATCGTGCGCCGCACAATCTCGCGGGCAGGCGTGGATGCCAGCAGCGTGTCGTTCGTCGCAGCCGACCTCATGAGTGATGAAGGCTGGGTGGAAGCGATGGAGGGCTGTGATTACGTCCTCCACGTCGCATCGCCTTTTCCCCTAAAGCACATATCCAACCCGCAAGAAATTATTCGTCCTGCCCGGGAGGGCGCGTTGCGCGCGCTCAAGGCAGCGTCAAAATCCGGCGTGAAGCGCGTCGTGCTGACGTCTTCAGTCGTGGCGATCACATTGCCTTGGCCGGAGGCCCCGCTGGGCCACGTCTTCACAGAAGAAGACTGGTCGAATCCCGAGCGTCCCGACATAACGGCCTATGTGGCTTCGAAGACATTGGCGGAGCGGGCGGCTTGGGACTTTGTGCAAGACAATCCCGATGCGCCTGAGCTTGCAGTAGTCAATCCTGCTTTCGTTCTGGGACCGGTGCTCGACCCAAATCTGTCGACCTCGCAAGAGGTCGTTAGGCTTATGGGACAGGGCGCCTATCCCGCGGCACCGAAAGTCGGATTCCCCGTTAGCGACGTTCGCGACGTCGCCGTGACGCATGTTTTGGCCATGACCAACCCAGCTGCAGCTGGGCAGCGCTTTCTATCGGCCAACGGTCACCTGCGCCTGATCGAGGTCGGTGAGAAGATCGCCGAGACACTTCCTGATCTCAAATCTAAGGTACCCCGTTTCGAGCTGCCGGATTTCGTTGTGCGCGGCCTCTCTCTCGTCGATGGGCGGCTCAAGGCGGTTCTTGCGGATCTGGGGCATCCTCGCCACATCTCGAATGCTAAGGCGCGAACCACGCTCGGGCAGACGTTCCGCTCGGCCGACGAGGCTGTAAAGACTTCCGTTGAAAGTCTGAGAGAGCTGCGCGTGATCTAGCGTGGTGGGCGTGGTTTCGCAAAGCGGCCCCTTTTTGCGGGCAGCATTTGATGCCCCTCCTTTGGAGTGGCCCTCTAGGGGGTGATCGGCCCCGGTTCAATGCACGGATGCGCAGAGTCGCACCAGCGTTACCTAACGTGCAATCGCTTGGAATTTAGAGCCTGGAAAATCTGATGAGCTCGCGAACAACCCAATCATTCCAGACCTCAATTGTTGCTCTCGTTGCGGTGTGTGCAATCTTGGTCCAGATCAACGGTTCCGCGCTTGCGCAAAGACGCGTCCCGCCGCCGTCGCAAGAGGCTCTACGGTATTCCTATTCTCCTATTGTACGAAAAGCGGCGCCCGCCGTCGTCAATGTCTACGTGCGCTCTCGCGTCCGCGCGTCCAATTCGCCCTTCGCCCGCGATCCCTTCTTTCAAAGGTTCTTCGGTCAAGGCTTCGGATTGCCCAGGGAGCGGATTCAGAGTTCCCTCGGGTCGGGTGTCATCATAAGCCCAGACGGCGTGATCGTGACCAATACGCATGTGATCAAGGGTGGCGAGAACACCGAGATTCGCGTTGCGCTCGCCGACAAGCGTGAGTTCGACGCAAAGATTATCGCGCAAGACAACAATACTGACATTGCGGTCTTGAAGATCGAGAACGGCGACGAGGCGTTTCCGCATCTGGAGTTTGCAGACTCCGACGATGTTGAGGTGGGTGATGTCGTCTTGGCGATCGGCAACCCGTTTGGCGTTGGCCAGACGGTCACCAGTGGGATCATCTCCGCGCTGGCACGCACCGAGGTCGCGCGATCGGATCAACAGGTTTTCATTCAAACCGACGCAGCAATTAATCCTGGCAATTCCGGCGGCGCGCTGGTCGATATGACCGGCAAGCTCGTCGGGATCAACACGATGATTTTCTCCAAGACCGGCGGCTCGGTTGGCATTGGCTTCGCGATCCCATCAAATCTTGTGCGTCTCTACACTGACAGTGCGCTCCAAGGGCGCAAGATCGAGAGGCCTTGGCTTGGCGCGCGACTTGATACCGTCACACGAGAAATGGCTGATGGACTTGGGCTCGAACGAATTGCAGGGGCCGTCGTTGTTCGCATCACCAATCGCGCTCCTGCAGACCGCGCAGGCCTAAAACTTGGCGACGTGATCGTTCGTGTTGATGACTTCGAGGTCACGGACGCACGCTCGGTGCACTATCGCCTGACGACAAAAGGCGTGGGCAACTCCACGCGGCTGCAAGTTATCCGCAAAGGGCAGACCATCGAAATTGTACTGCCCCTGGAGCCGGCGCCTAAACCCGGCCCTGACGACGTTCGAAACCTTTCGGGCAATCATCCCTTCGATGGCGCGCGTGTCTCAAATATTGGACCAAGCGTCGCAGATGAATTCGGACTGGAGGAGGTCGACGGTGTCGTTATTCTGACTGTGCGAAATGGTGCCGTGGCCTCACGGCTGGGTTTCAAGCCCGGCGATATCATCTTGCAGGTGGGGACAACGGAGGTCACAGATGTGGCCCAACTCGATCGCATAACGCGGCAACCGACAAGCGTCTGGCGGCTGAAAATCAAACGCGGCGGGCGGGTCCTGCAGCTTCAGGTCGCGGGATAGCCGATGTGACAACGCTGTTCGAAGCCGCAGGACTGGAGAAAGAGGCGCCGCGGCCCCTTGCAGACCGGTTGCGGCCCAAGACGCTGGCGGAAGTTGTCGGACAGGATCACCTGGTTGGATCGGAGGGCACCCTCTCGCGCATGCTCAAGAGCGGCCGGCTGCCGAGTCTGATCCTTTGGGGGCCGCCCGGCTCGGGAAAGACGACGGTTGCCCGTCTGCTGGCGAACGAAACGAAGCTGGAGTTCGAGCAGCTTTCCGCTATTTTCTCCGGCGTTCAAGATTTGCGCAAAGCGTTCGATCGCGCCAAGGCCCGCAGAGAGCAGGGAAAGGGCACGCTACTTTTCATAGACGAGATTCATCGTTTCAACCGTGCGCAGCAGGACAGCTTCCTGCCGCATATGGAAGACGGCACGATCACACTCATTGGCGCCACAACGGAAAATCCTTCTTTCGAGCTCAACGGTGCCGTGCTCAGCCGGGCGTCTGTTCTGGTCTTTCATCGCCTTGATGATGGCGCACTCAAAAAACTCCTGGAGCGGGCGGAACGCGAGGAAGAGCGTTCGCTTCCTTTGGATGACGACGCTCGTGAGGCGCTGATTGCAATGGCCGACGGGGACGGGCGCACGGTCATCAACTTGGCAGATGAAGTTTTTGCAGGTGTAGCGCCGGGCACCGCAACACTCGACCGCGCCGCTCTCACAAGCCTCGTTCAAAGGCGTGCGCCGCTCTACGACAAGTCGCGCGAGGGTCATTACAACCTGATCAGCGCGATGCACAAATCGGTGCGCGGCTCAGACCCCGACGCAGCGCTCTATTGGCTGGCACGCATGCTAGAGGGCGGAGAGGATCCATTGTTCCTGGCGCGGCGTCTCGTTCGCATGGCGGTCGAAGACATCGGGCTCGCCGACCCTCAGGCCGTCGTTCAGGCGCTTGCCGCCAAGGACACATATGATTTTCTGGGCAGCCCTGAAGGTGAGCTCGCTTTGGCACAAGCGACCGTCTACCTAGCGACGGCGCCCAAATCCAATGGGGCCTACGTTGCCTACAAGGCGGCCAGGCGCGCGGCCAAAGAGCATGGGAGCCTGAGCCCGCCCAAGCACATTCTCAATGCACCGACGCGGCTGATGGAGGATGAGGGCTACGGCGCTGGTTACGAATATGACCACAATTCCAAAGAGGGTTTCTCAGGCCAGAACTACTTTCCTGACGAGATGAACGAGCGGCCCCAGTTCTACGACCCGCCGGACCGCGGCTTCGAACGGGAAATTCGCAAACGGCTCGACTATTGGGCGAAGATCCGCAAAGACCGCGAGTAGTCGCATAGGGGCTCACAGGTGCTGGTTTGACGGCGTGTCACGCCCTATACTGATGACGTTGCTAGGGGAAGCCAGTGTTTAGTGGAAGTTGGGTCGCGTAGGGATCAGGAGGCCCTGGATGGTACAGTTCGTCGATCTTTGGCGTGGGCATCCGATAAACGAGTCGGTATCGACGCCATGTATTGCCCCGCACTCGCTCACCAATATGGTCGGCGAGCACATTCCGATGGGTTTTCCTGTCTTTCACAATCAGTGCGCTATTCGCATGGGGGTCGCGCTACGGCGCGCCGGCGTGACGCCTAGTCAGTTATCAGGATGTGTCTCATGCGGCGTGCACCCGGCACAAGACATGCACTTCATTCGCGCAAACCAGCTTGCAGATCGCATTGCTTCGGCCAATCTGCCTGGTGTAGGGCCGATTGAAAGGATCACGGGCTCGGAACCAGCCGACTATTACAAAAAGCTTTTTGGGCGTACGGGCATCATCTTCATCAAGGACTATTGGAAGCGGTCTACGGATTCCGGTCGTCCGACCGGAGACCATATCGACGTCTGGAATGGATACCGCTCCTCGGCAAAGTGGCTCTTGGAGTGGTTCTCCTGGCTCGGCTACTATTCGAACTACGCGGATGCCGGTGAGATCTGGTTCTGGGAAGTGAAATAGGCGGCGCGGCCGCGCCTTGAGGAGATCAAATGCGCTACCTGGTGGCTATGCTATTCGGTTTGATTGGTGCGGGATTGGCTGCGGTATTTGTCAGTTCGTTCGTTTCCGATTGGGTCGTCGCGCACCAAACGTTCGACAGTTCCGATGAAGCCGAGAACCTCGATATGCTGGTGTACGTTGGCACGAACGTTGTCGGACTGATCATCGGCTGGTTGGTCGGCTGGGTAATTGGTGCTCCCTTGGATCGAGAAAAACAGACGACCTAACACCGTAAGACGCAGGCGATGTATCGGGCCGGGCAAGCGTCAAACGACGCCGCCCGGTTCGGCCATTTTTGGAACAGCAATCCGTTGAGCTTGGTGACAGCAGCCGTTTTGATGAGCGAACGCGTTGAGACAATTGAAGTGCAGAACAGCGAGGCCGGCCTTCGGCTTGACCGCTGGTTTCGCAGCCACTTCCCCGAGGTAGGCCACGTCTACCTGCAAAAGCTGTTGCGCTCGGGTCAGGTGCGCGTCGACAGCCGTCGCGTTGGCGCCAACGAGCGGCTCGAGCCCGGGGCAAGAATTCGGGTGCCCAAGATCGTTCGCGAAACAAAGAAGCGTGTACCCGCAGCCGCGCCTGCCGCGAGCGCGGGGGACCGTCATCTCATCGAGGATATGATCTTATTGGAGGACGAGCACGTCCTCGTCTTGAACAAACCCTTCGGCCTGGCGGTCCAAGGCGGTACCGGCACGAAGCGGCACATCGATGGGATGCTCGCAGGCATGGTGGATCGCTTCGGTGAGCGTCCGCGCCTTGTGCACCGCCTCGACCGGGATACGACGGGCGTGCTGCTCATCGCCAAGAGTCGCGATGCGGCGGCGAAACTGGGACGCATCTTCCAAACACGGTCCGCCGCCAAAACGTACTGGGCCCTCGTTAACGGCGTGCCCAAGCCGCCGCAGGGGAAGGTCGAAGCGCCGCTGGTCAAGGCTGCGGGGCCTGATGGCGATCGCGTCCGCAAGGCATTGCCTGGCGAGCAAGTACAAGCGATGCACGCGACCACGCATTATTCTGTCATTGATCGGGTTGCAAGAAAGGCGGCCTGGGTGTCTTTGAAACCCGTCACGGGACGCCAGCATCAGCTTCGTGCGCACATGGCGCTCATCGGGCACCCGATCGTGGGCGACAACAAATATGGCGGTGACAAACAGCTCCCAGCCGAACAGATTCCACCAAAGCTACATTTGCACGCACGGCGCCTTGTTCTTCCACACCCGTATGAAAAGACTAAGATCGATGTGACGGCGCCTCTGCCTGAGCACATGCGCGCAACTTGGGAGCTCTTGGGGCTCGACGCCAAACGCTACGAACCGGAGGGCACGTGAAGCTCGTCATCTTTGATTGCGACGGAACGATCGTCGACAGCCAGAACGGGATCTTTGAGGCGATGGTGCATGCCTTCTCAGGGCATGGGCTGGCTGCGCCCTCGCGTCCTCAGACGCTTTCGGTCGTCGGCCTGTCGGTGCCAGAGGCCTTTGCGGTTCTCGCGCCTGAGCATGACGAGGCCGTGCGTGCCGCACTTGCGGAGCGATATAGGACCGCCTTCACGGAGCTGAAGCGCGATCCAGCCCATCACGAGCCATTGTTTGACGGTGCGCGTGCCGTCATCGAGGGGCTGAGTGCGCGCGAAGATGTGCTGTTGGGGTTGGCGACGGGCAAATCGCGCCGCGGTATCGATCGTTTGTTTGAGCGTGAAGGCTGGGGCGAACGCTTTACGACGGTGCAGACCGCCGATGATCATCCCTCCAAGCCGCATCCCGCTATGGTTCAAGCGGCGATGGCAGATGTGGGCGCCGCGCCGGAACGATCCGTGATGATTGGCGATACGAGCTTCGATGTGCAGATGGCTTTGGATGCGCACATCGGTGCACTGGGGGTCGCCTGGGGGTATCATCCGGTCGAAGAGCTGGTCGAGGCCGGGGCCCACGCGGTCGTGGAGGACTACGGCCAGTTGCCTCAGGCAATCGATGACTTTTTCGCACGCATGGAGACCGCGGCGTGAGTGGGCGCGAGGCACATGTGGCAAAGGCCGCCGGGCATACCGGCAAGGACCAGGCAAGGGCGCCTCTCGCCAATCGATTCTACAAGGATGTGAGCGTTGCGAGCGCGGAGCCGGAGCCGGGCTATCGAGTGCTGCTTGATGGTCGGCCGGTGAGGACGCCGAAGAAATTGCCGCTCATCGTGCCAACGCGCGCACTTGCCGACGTGATTGCTGCTGAGTGGGCAACCCAAACCGAGAAGATCAACCCCGCAACCATGCCGCTCACTAAGCTGGCGATAACGGCCATTGATGCTGTCCGCGGGGCAAGTGAGGAGGTTGCCGGTGACATTGTAAAGTATGCGGGTAGCGATCTGCTCTGTTATCGCGCGGAAGGGCCTGACGGCCTGGCGCGCAAACAAGCTGAGGCGTGGGACGCTCTAATTGATTGGTCAGAGGAGGAGCTGGGTGCGCGCTTGCAGTTGGCACAAGGCGTGATGCCGATCGAGCAAGGCGACACTGCACTTGAGTGTGTCGGCGAAGCGGTTGCGCCCTACGACGAATGGGCGCTGACCGGCCTCCACATGATGACGACACTCACGGGTTCGGCGGTTTTGGCTCTTGCGCATGCCAAGGGGCGGTTAACCGCGGAGGAGGCCTGGGCGGCGGCGCACGTGGACGAGGACTGGCAGAGCAGCCAATGGGGCGACGACGCTGAGGAAATGGCGCGGAGGGAGCGCCGTTGGGCTGAAATGCAGGCCGCAAGCCGCTTCCTGGAGCTTCTCAGGCGGAATTGAACCATCTACAACTGGACCTCGCGGCCAAGCCGGTCGAAAAGTGCCGGAATCGACAGGTTCGGCAACGTTCTCATGGCGCAAACCCCGTGCTATGAGCGCGTCACAATCATGCACACGCTTTGACCAAGGGACCCCATGAAGGACATCATCGAGGAGCTGGAAAAGCGCCGGGCAGACGCGCGGCTAGGCGGGGGACAAACGCGCATCGATGCGCAGCACAAACGTGGCAAGTTGACCGCGCGCGAACGTATCGAGCTACTGATGGATGAGAACTCCTTCGAGGAGTTCGATATGTACATCGAGCACCGGTGCACCGACTTCGGCATGGAGAAGTCCAAGATCCCGGGCGATGGCGTAGTGACCGGTTGGGGGACCATCAACGGTCGCGTCGTGTACGTGTTTGCCAAGGATTTCACTGTCTTCGGCGGGTCTCTGTCGGAGACGCACGCCAAGAAGATGACCAAGATCCAGGACATGGCGCTGCAGAATCGTGCGCCGATCATTGGTCTTTTCGATGCAGGTGGTGCGCGCATCCAGGAAGGCGTGGCAGCATTGGGCGGCTATGGTGAGGTTTTCTTGCGCAATGTGCTCGCGTCGGGCGTTATTCCGCAGATCTCCGTCATCATGGGCCCGTGCGCCGGTGGTGATGTGTATTCGCCCGCCATGACAGACTTCATCTTCATGGTGAAGGACACCAGCTATATGTTCGTGACGGGCCCTGACGTGGTCAGGACGGTAACTAACGAGACCGTGACGGCGGAGGAGCTTGGTGGTGCCAAAGTCCACACGACAAAGTCATCGATCGCCGACCGGGCCTATGAGAACGACGTAGAAGCCATCCTGCAGATGCGCCGACTGATGGATTTCCTGCCGTCGAACAACGAGTCAGGCGTGCCCGCCCTGCCGACCGAGGATAGCCCCGATCGCGAGGATGCCTCTCTGGACACGTTGATCCCCGACAACCCGAACAAGCCCTATGACATGAAGGAGCTCATCCACAAGGTCATGGATGAGGGTGACTTCTTCGAAATTCAGGGAGCCTTTGCGCGCAACATCATCACCGGATTTGCGCGCATGGAAGGGCGCACGATCGGTGTCGTTGCCAACCAGCCAATGGTACTCGCGGGCGTGCTTGATTCCGACGCCTCACGCAAGGCCGCCCGGTTTGTGCGCTTCTGCGATTGTTTCGATATCCCCATCGTGACCTTTGTCGACGTGCCGGGCTTCTTGCCGGGCACGGCGCAGGAGTACGGCGGCCTGATCAAGCATGGCGCCAAGCTTTTGTTTGCCTTCACCGAGGCGACGGTGCCCAAGATTACCGTCATCACGCGCAAGGCATACGGCGGTGCCTACGACGTCATGAGTTCCAAGCACATTCGCGGAGACGTGAACTACGCTTGGCCGACGGCCGAAATCGCTGTGATGGGGCCGAAGGGTGCGGCAGAGATCCTTTTCCGGGCCGATCTGGGTGACCCTGAGAAAATCAAGACACGCATCCATGAGTATGAGACGCGGTTTGCCAATCCGTTCGTTGCGGCTGAGCGGGGATACATCGACGAGGTGATATTCCCGCGCAATACGCGCCTTCGTATTTGCCGGGCCCTCAACATGCTGCGCAATAAGCACGTCGAGAATCCCTGGAAGAAGCACGACAACATTCCGCTTTGACGTGTTCACGCCTGCTTTCCCGCGCGCCGAAGCCGGGGCTCAGGTACTTGTGTCGTCCGGTCCAGACCAGCGATAGGCGAATGTCAGGTAGCTGAGCACCAGATAGATCGCTGCGAACGCCGCGAAACCGATAAGTGCGCCGAACTGGTAGAGCGTCAGCCCGAACAGGTAGTCGGGTCGCTCGCCGCCAAAAGAGGCAATCTCCATCGCGTTCTGTGCAAGCTTGCTCCAGGCTCGGTCGGTGCCGAGCATCAGCTCGTGCAGGCCCCATGTCAGGAAGCCCATGAAAAAAAGGCCGATGGACAATAAGCCGAAGGCTAGAGCGCGCAGAGACAGTGGCGCGCGTCTGAGGAACAGCCACAGCCCGGCAATGTAAGCTGAGATCATCCCGAAGCTGACCGAGACAATGGAAATGATGAGGCCTGTGAGGCCGATGCGCATGGCAAGGATTTCGGCTTCTGTCATGGCTAGGGTTCGATCCTTAGGGTTTGCGATGCTGTGCACCCGTGAGAGCGGTCTAGCTGGAAAATCAAACGCACAGGCACGCCGGGCCGAGTAATTATTTGGTGTTTCGCAGCTCTGCTACGCGGTGGACCGGCCCGAAGAGTACATGAACGGAGCCTGCCATTGGCGTTCAGAGTGAGTTCAAATCCACTCCTCCATCTTCCCCCTCATCGAATGACGGCCTTGGCCTTCTTGGCGAGGCAACATAACCGAGGATGAGGTGGATTATGAAGAAGATCGTAC
>Ga0315534_1001389_pt1 | contig 16671 bp, 16 predicted proteins | sample SalMarSW160240MG_FD_203094 | JGI IMG/M metagenome (GOLD analysis project Ga0315534, IMG submission 203094) | Salt marsh sediment microbial communities from the Plum Island Ecosystem LTER, Massachusetts, United States - Salt Marsh Sediment SW1602-40 ... | reverse complement strand
TCGGATGATTTGATGAAATCTAAATCTATTAGAACACTCCCCCGTTCTATTAAAGATTCATTATAATCATGCCGTGATTTGTATGCTGGCATGTGTTAGAATAATTAAAGGAAAATGATAAAAATTATGCTACAAACTAGAATTTGATGTCACCGATATTAAAGTAACATAAAATAACGATTTTTTTGAGCATTTTAGCAATTTTCTAACATAAATCTGCTAATAATATAGATCGTTTTTTAAGTTCTTCTAGTTGCAAAAAAATATCAAAAAAATTAAACTTACTCTAATTATCCTTTAGGATTAAAACCCATATGATAATTTGTCTTTATAATACATATTTTATCCAGAGAGATGTAATGAGGTATTTTCTATCATGGAAAAATTTAAAGTCTCTTCATACCTAAGGCAAGGAATATATTTTAATAATTCATTTCACGACAATTCTCATGTTCATATTCACTTTTTTTCCTTATTTCCCTCAAATAGTGGCATATTATAAAAAAATTTAACTGATAGGATAGTTGAGGATATTTAAAAATATATAAATGAACCATTGATCACGTTATTTAAAAGGGATGTCAGAAAAAATTAGAGTCGCAATTGCTGGAGTAGGAAATTGTGCTTCAGCCCTTATACAGGGTATACACTACTATAAATCGATGAAGGAAAAAGATTCAACAGGATTAACCGCATATAACTTGGCCGGTTATACTCCTGAGGATATCGAATTTGTTGCAGCCTTCGATGTATCTGCTTCAAAAGTAGGATTAGATATATCGAAAGCGATTTTTTCTGAACCTAATAATGCAATGAATATAATCCAAATAGATAATTTAGATGTTAAAGTAGCCAAAGGGAAGGTTTTAGATGGCGTCGGTAAACATTTATCCGAGAAAATTCGTATTTCACAAGAACCTGTAGTAGACGTCGCAAATATTTTAAAGAATACTAATACCAATGTTCTCCTAAATTACTTGCCAGTAGGAAGCAGAGAGGCAACAAAATATTATACAGAACAATGTCTTGATGCGGGGGTTTCTTTTATAAATGCCATACCTGTTTTTATTGCTTCAGAATCTAAATGGGATACAGCATTTAGAAATAAAAATATTGTTTGCGCAGGTGATGATATCATGAGTCAAGTAGGTGCCACGGTTGTCCACAAAACTTTAGTAAAGTTATTTATTGATAGAGGTGTTAAAGTCGATTCGACCTATCAATTGAATATAGGAGGTGATATGGATTTTTATAACATGCTTGATACGGATCGTCTAGAAGATAAAAGAATCAGCAAAACCAGCGCGGTAGAAGCTATGTCTCCTTACAATATCCCGATGCGAATAGGACCTTCAGACTATGTAGATTCTCTTAGGAACGATAAAGTGTGTTATATCAGCATTCGTGGAAAGAAATTTGGAAATATCCCGATAGAATTAGATTTAAAGTTGAGAGTTGCCGACGCTTATAATAGTGCAGGTATAATGATTGATGCAATACGTGCAACTAAAATTGCACTTGATAGAGGAATATCTGGATCACTAGAAAGTGTTTCAGCATATTGTTTCAAACATCCACCTATTCAAATGCCGTACACAAAAGCGAAGGAAAACTTTGTCGAGTTTGTTAACGGTCAAAGAAATCTTTAAATCTATTTATATATTCACAACAAGATTTAGAAGGATATTTACCTAATATAACCATTATCGAATATGGCAAACTCCAAACTCAAGATCTACATCATTGTTATTCATCAGAAGGGCTAGTTTCGTCATCGTTTGCCAACATCCACACTATACAATAAAATAAAAATTTAACTTACTGTATAAATATATTGATTGTTATGCTATCTCAAAAAATGAGTTTTGAATTTTTAACAATTAGATTTCTTTGGTTTGAGCATCATTCCACAAGTATTGAAAATAATCTTTTGCATATCCAGCTAATCCTGGGTGTTCTGCCCAAATAGCTATTGGTTCGAATCTACCTTTTTCACTCCTTTCTTCACCTAATAATATCAAGACTTGTTTTTCATCACCGATGACCCCTCCTCCAAACATGTTTTCTTTAATCCGTACCTCAGCTATTCTAGATATGGATTTTATTATTTCGATATTGGTACCTTCAGATACTAATACTATTATTTTGATTCCCTTATCATATAATGTTCTAAGGAGAGGTTGTAATGGTTTTGCAATTTCTTGAGCTATTTGTGGCAAGGCGATTAAAAGTTCCTTCTGACTCGTCTGAATAATCTCATTCACTTTGGTAGCTATATTATAGAATCCTCTTACAACCCATATTTCCGGTTTTTCTCTTACTCCACTTTTTTGATATATTGGCATTAATTCGTTTCTAATTATGTCTTCATTGTACTTTATATCACTCTCTTTTTGTATTCTTATGGCTTCAAGTGCAGTTGAAGGAGACTTAGGAAAAAATTTTTGAGGTCTTGAACTATTTGACTCCAACCATACTTTGTCTTCTAACAGATTTAATACCTCATATATTTTTGAATACGGAACTCCCGATTTTTTGGATATATCAGAAGCAGTTAACGGTCCGTGTTCTAATAATGCTAAATATACCTTAATTTCGTAACTAGTCAAGCCAAGAGTTTCCATTGCTTTTCTTGACTTGTCACTTATATCCATGGGATCAAATTCTTATTTATGTGGTGTAATATAAGTCTGTTCACGCTCAAAATTTTTCTCTGGTAGATAAATTATTTCTAAAAATGGAGATCTGTCTCTAATATACCAATCGACACATAACATAAATTTAATACCATCTTCTGAGCAAAGTAATCAGTTAAAAATCTAATCAATTATTATGTTATTAAGCAATGATATAAGTTACAAATAATATTTACTTTTTTCCATGTTCGAAAAAGTTTAGGGCATAGTTACCATAGATAAATAATCAAATATTAAAATTCTACAAAACTAGTGAAATTAAAACTTCAATTACGATAGTTTCCTAGTTTTTGAAGATATTTTATTTTCCCATGTTGAGTATCCAGCATTTATAGATTTCATACAAATATTACGATATAAGAGAATAATTTTGTAATAATGAGATTGTGGATATTAGATATTTAACCATTTGAGTTATATCTCTTTTAAACTTCCCTTACTCTTTGCTAATAAAATTCCATCATTTAATCTAATATTACTAGGATGTATTCAATACTTTGCACCTTTTTTCCAATGTAAAACAATATAGTAAGGAAGGTTTAATAATCGTGCTCATTTTTTTTGGTTATGTCTAATCATGCCTAAATTTAAATCTACACAAGATATTGTAAGGATAATTGATACTAAAGACCAAATTCGTAATTTTGGTGTTATTGCCCATGTTGATCACGGTAAAACAACTATGAGCGATAGTCTCTTGGCTGCATCCGGAATAATTTCTCCATCCGTAGCAGGACAAGCGTTGGCTTTGGATTCCATGAAGCTTGAACAGAATAGACAGATGACCATTAGAGGGGCTAATGTCACTCTTTTTTATGAACATGAGGGGAAAGAATATGTCATAAATATGATAGATACCCCTGGACACATAGATTTCACTGGTAGAGTCACCCGTGCTCTACGTGCAATAGACGGGGTAGTTGTAGTATCAGATTCCGTAGAGGGTATCATGACTCAAACTGAAACTGTAACAAGACAAGCTCTTGAAGAAAGAGTCAGACCAGTTTTGTATATCAATAAAATTGATAGATTAGTTAAAGAACTCCGTCTTGATCCACCCGCAATGCAAAAATGGTTATCAAATATTATTGCGGAATTTAACAAACTTGTAGATTTATACGCTGAACCTGAACTTAAGGATAAATGGAAAGTCAGTATCCAAGGAAACACAGTAGCTTTTGGATCTGCAAAGGATAGATGGGGTTTTAATTTCAAAGTAGCCCAAAAAAAAGGGTTTAGCTTTAAAGATGTTTATGACGCCTATACTTCTGATGATCCTAATAACATTAAAAAACTTTCTGAAAGAGCACCTCTTCATGATGCAGTTCTCGGAATGGTAGTTCAACATCATCCACCTCCTCATGTTGCCCAGAAATATAGAATTCCAAAAATATGGCCAGGGGATCTTAATTCTGATATTGGAAAAGCATTAATTAACTGTGATGAAAAGGGCCCTGCTGTTATGATGGTAACTACAATAAACGTTGATCCACAGGCTGGTAGAATAGCAACAGGTAGGTTATTCTCTGGAACAATTAAAGATGGAGATGAAATATATCTTATTGACGCAAAAAGGTCTGGCAAAGTACAATCTGTAAATATTTACATGGGTAATACTAGGGAAATCGTTAGTGTATTACCTGCAGGAAATATTCCGGCGTTGTTAGGTTTGGATTATGCTGTTGCAGGAGAAACCCTATCTAGTGTTAAGAATATTGTAGCTTTCGAATCCATAAAATATGTTTCCGAACCAGTTGTGACCATAGCGGTAGAACCAAAACATCCAAAAGACTTGCCTAAACTTGTAGAAGCGCTTCGAAGAATTACCGTTGAGGATCCAAATCTTATAGTGAAAATAAATGAAGAAACAGGCGAAACCCTTTTGGCCGGGATGGGTGTGCTGCATTTAGAAATAGCCACATCCCTTATCCAAGAGACAGGTTTACAAATTACAACTTCTCAACCTTTGATCAATTATCGAGAAACTATTCGCTCACGTGCTGGACCTATAATGAGTAAGTCTCCAAATAGACATAACAAAATTTTCATGCGAGTCGAACCTCTCCAAGATGAGATAATAGAGATGATAAAAACAGGGCAAATACGAGAAGATATGGATAAAAAAGAACTTGCCAGGATCCTTAGAGAAAAAGGATGGAACGCAGAAGAAGCTCGAAATGTTAGTGCTATTGATCCATCCGGTAACATGTTGATAGACGAAACAAAAGGTGTACAATTTATACAAGAATCTATGGATTCAATAAAGTCAGGCTTTGATGATGTGATTCACTCCGGAGGTCTAGCACGTGAAACACTCAGAGGAGTAAAATTCGTTTTGAATCACTTTGTTCCTCATGAGGACCCCGCACATAGAGGTTTGGCTCAGTTAATGCCTGCTACCAGAAGAGCCATGTTAGGTTCCATGTTAACAGCTGATCCTGTTTTACTAGAACCAATATTAGGAATAGAAGTGAAATGTCCTCAGGAACAAATAGGTACAGTTGCTGGAATCTTATCCGGTAAAAGAGGAAAATTACTGAATGTCGATCAGAAAGGTGTAATAGCTATTATGCAAGGAGAAGTCCCCGCATCAGAAACATTCGATCTTTCTGAAGCAATGAGAGGTGGTACAGCGGGAAAAGCTATGTGGAGTACATATTTTAAAAGCTGGCAACCTGTTCCTCAATCTGTTTTTAGAAATTTAATTGCTGATATTAGGAAACGGAAAGGACTCAATCCAGAACCACCAAATCCAGATGAATTTATCGACAAGGAATAAATTTTTTTAGTATCCTTTTCTTTTTTAAATTTTATTATTAAATAATGGTATAACCATCATCTAAGTCCAGTGAACCAAACTAGTAGCTTTTTCATGTAATTTTTTATTAAATAGTTTTATATCTATGTCTTTAAAAGGTTTAATCTTTCCTAGACTGTGAGGTTCTTCTCCTTGATCTATTGTAGATTTATTTCTTAATTCTTCCAGTATCTTTTCTTGTAACTTGGGATGACAAATCTTACTATGGTAAATACATCCTAAAGAACCATTAATCATCTCTTTTAGATGTGCATCTCCTTTTTCTTCATGGAAATGTGGATTTCTTGTTTCTACCTGCATCACTTCGACCCCTTTATCCATTGCATCTTGATTATCTGTGGGTAGAATTCCTCCAAACTGCTCTAATAAATTAACTATTTCATATGTTTCAACAGAGAATCCAGAAGAAAAATTCATTAATTCAGCCAATTTTAGAGAGATACAATGTTCACCAGAGTTTCCTGTCCTTACTACTTCAGTTTCAAAACCAGTATAATATGAAATTAGGGAATTTAAATAATGATTAGTAATTTCGGATACCCTACCCCATTTTGAAAAATATATTCCGCTTTCCGAGATTTTCGGTTTATAAATCCAGGATACTCTAATCATTTTATAAGGTGTATTGGCCATGGCTATTCCAGCAGAAAATATCTTTACATATTCATTTACAGCTCCTGGAACATAATTATCTCCATCTATAAATCCAACATAATCTTTTTTGGCCATTTTTGCAAGTAACATTCCTAAGATCATACCTTCTGCCTTGCCGTTTCTGACAAGCTTATCCTGATCCAGCAAGTCTGTAAATCCCACATCTTTTAATGTCTCCGCAACTCCTTCGTCACGCTGATGGAGAATTAATGCATTCTTATTAGCAAATCTATTAAATTGCTGCAATGACTCCCTTTCTAATTTATATCTGTCGACTGGCTGCCGAGGACTATTAGACAAAATTATGGTCATACAATCATGAGGAATCCCACTCAAGACTCCTTCTAATAACTTTAATCGTTCATTTCTTATAGGAATTACAATTGCCATTTTACTTTCGATTTCTGAAATCTGTTCATTTCCTATCCCTACTATATGCTCAGACAATTTTTTACCTTTTTCCAGCCCTGAATCTAATTCAAATACTCTTTGAACACCGTGCAGGCTGATAGAACCGAATCTTTCAGTGTATCTAGGCAAATCCAATTTCATGTCATTATGACCTCTATCTGGTATCTCATAAATCTAATTGTAAGTAATAGTATGATATAAATATCAATTTAATATATGAAAAATCAAAATATTTGGTTAATTGTAAAACTCGTTTAAATTTGGTGTCTTCCAAACTTGTCTGCTTTTATCAACTTTTATTTGTTTTTCTTTTGAAATTGATTCTTCCTTCTCTAAATCTCTAAGCAATTTTATCAAATTTTTTTCATCTATTATTTCTTTTAAGATTCTTTCGATTGTCCTGTCATCCAATATAATCTAACAAAGAATAAGTTATTTAACGAATATTGCATGAAATATTAAAACATTCTTCAATATTCTTTTCCATATAAATTTTTGAAATAAAGTTATATATTTCTAATTTCAGAGTAGTTAAAAAATTAGTAATGAATATCTTAAAATAAATATAATTAATTTGTAAAATTTATGTTTCTGCTCATTCTTTTAGCTATTAAGAATGGTGTGATTACCAAAATTGGGATACTTGCTGATATAAATAAGATCTGAAAAGACGCTAAAGCTGAAATTGATGTTGTACCGACAGCTACACTAAATATAGCAGCGATAATTGTCCCAGCACAAGTAGGGCAACCAATAAAAAGACCACAGGTAGCACCTATCCCTCCTATTATTCCCTCTCTTTTTTCTTTTATTTTTTTAAGAGCATAAACATATAGTGAAATATTAAATCCTACTAACACAGAGACAATTAAAACCAAAAGAAGATTTAATGGAATAATAAACATAAAAAAATATGGAGTTAAATAAACATACATCATAGGAACATAACCTACTGTACCACAACAAGGAATAATTTTGACTGAAGGATAATGATTGTTCGATTCTGAAATCAACATCTCTGGATCATATACAAATATTTGAGATAAGAAGCTAAATACAATTCCATACCCGACCGCAGCAGGTATGATTAACAAGGAATATTTCTTGCTTTCTTTAAAAGGTTCAGAAATAAAGGTAATTAGATCTTTATTTAGATAATTAATAGTATATAGCTTCCAGATACCTAAACAGATAGCAACTGATGAAATAAAGGTGATTAACATCACTGCTATAGATAGGTTAAACAAAGAGGCACTAAAAAAGATAGAATCATTTAGATATGGATTTGTAAGACCTGCATAGATGGAAAACGAGATAACTATTGACATAATACCTATTAGAATAATCCTAAAACCTTGAATACGAAAAATTGTTTGAATTTTCAACAGTCTGTTTATAGTGATAATATCAACCACAATTAATTTTTATGATGTTATATTCATTAGAAATCTAAAAAATTAAAAAACACTTATGTTTTAGATTGTGTATAAAACATCATGAGTAATCACTCTTCTGATGATGATTATATTGATGTCGAAATCTCAAATATTGGTTACGTAGATAATCTAGGATTAGAGGGCTTTCTTGTGCTGAAATCAATGGATGGAAAAGAATTTCCCATTAATGCTTTTTCTGGAGAAGTGGCTAAACATATTCTTCGATTTAAACAAGGTGATAAGACTACTATACCTACAATCTATAATTTAGTGGAAGAGATAGCTGTACTCCAAGACCTGTTGTTAATGGAAACAAGGATATATCTGAGCGGTTCTTTATTACGCGCAAACCTGTATTTTAGAGGAAGAAAAGATACTTTAATCTTGAGAAACTATCGAGCATCAGATGCAATCGCCCTAGCATCATATTATGAGGTTCCAATTAAAGTTAGAAAAAATCTTTTCGAAGAAACTATACAACAATAGCATATTGATTTTCTATATACTATTCTTGAAGATCATGTTGACTAGTACATTCTTTATATATATTAACAACAATTGATAATTTTTTCTAGGATTATATATGTTGAATTTTGTAGGAGAAATAACCGATCCCATTCATAAATATATAAGAATTACAGAAGTTGAAAAGGAGTTAATTGACTCGCATGTTTTCCAAAGACTGAGAAAAATTAGACAATTAGCCGGTGCCCATTTGGTTTATCCAGGCGCTCACCATACAAGATTTGAACACTCCTTAGGAACTATGCATTTAACTGGTTTAGCCGCGCAAAGCCTTCTTGATAAGGGATACATCGTCAAAAATGATCAGATTGAGATTTTAAGATTAGCTGCACTACTACACGATATTGGCCATGGCCCTTTCTCTCATCTTTTCGAAGAGGTTCTTTTGGTTAAAAATACACATCCTACTAGTCATGAAAATATAGGGAAAAAAATCATTAGAGAAACTATAATACATGATATCTTGGCAAAATATGGTTATGATTCTAATTATATAGCTACAATATCTTTTGGAGAATCTCCTGTTATTTTTTACAATGAGTTAATTTCAGGAGCTCTCTCTTCAGATATAATGGATTACTTGCCAAGAGATAGTTTTTTTACTGGTGTAGAATACGGGAAAATAGATTATTATCGTTTAATAAGCTCACTTGAGGTACTTTCCAATGGTCATTTAGGGATAGACAAATCAGCAATCAATTCACTTGAATCAATGCTGATTTCTAGATATCAAATGTTCAAGGCAGTGTATTTCCATAAAACTGTGCGATCCGCGGAAGTAATGTTACTGCATTCTCTTTTAGAAGCGGACTCACAAATGCATTTTTCTTCTCTTTCCATTGATGATTTTATAGGATATACCGATGAAAGTATTATAGATGCAATATGTTCTCTTAAATCTGGTATTGCAGTAAAATTAGCTAAAGATTATAAATATAGACAATTGTTGAAATGTGTTTATGAGAAATTTCTTCAAAATAAGAATAAAACAGATGATATAGACTTGACAAAAAAACAGAATCTACTCAAAAATATAATAAAATCCCTCGATATACAAAATGATCTAATATTCATAGATGTTTCTCGAACTCCTTCTATGCCTTTAACACCAACAAAACAGGAATTGAATTCAATATTGTTGGTAGATAAAGACTCGGAATTTGAAACTCCGATCTCTGAAATCCCATTAATTGATTCAATATCTGGATTTTTAGATATGATAAGAGTATATACCACTGATATTAATAGGGATAAACTAGAAAAGGCTTTAAAAAATACTGATCTATTACCTGATGATTAAACAATGAATAATTTCGGTAGAAATCGTGTAGTGATAAAATTAAGTGGAAGTGTTTTTAACATGAATGATAATCAAACACAAGCTGAAGTTTTAAAAAGATATAGCTCCATGTTGGTTCAAGTCAATCAGACTATTCAACCTGTTGTAATTGCTGGCGGAGGAAGCATTGCAAGGTATTATATTCAAATTGCAAGAAATTTAGGTTTAGACGAATCCAGTTTAGATCTGATAGGGATAGATGTAACTAGATTGAATGCTAAACTACTGATTTCATCATTAGGGGAATATGCTTATCCAAATGTTCCAAAATCATTGGATGAAATAAGTAATTTTGTGGTTAGTAATAAAATTATAATAAGTGGCGGATTGCATCCTGGTCAAAGTACAAATGCTACAGCAGCACTTATAGCTGAAAAAATAAGAGCAAAAGCATTTATCAATGCTACAGACGTGGACGGAATCTATGATATGGATCCAAGAAAGAATAAATCAGCGAAATTATATGAAAAAATCACATTAAAGGAGTGTGTAGACATGTTATTAAATGGAAGCTCAATGGCAGGAGAGTACGATCTGATGGACATAGTAGCTTTAAAAGTGATTGAAAGATCTGCAATTAATACTCGAGTAATACTGTCATCACCCGAAAATATCATAAATACTCTAGAGGGGAAAGAATACAAAGGAACAGAGTTAATTTTAAAATAGATTATTAGGATACTGTCTTAATCTCTCCTTCATATCTAGACATCCCATCATTTGTCATTTTTTGAATAATTTTGTTACCTTCGTTGATATTCATAGGTTTGGATTGTGCTTTAGCAAACCCTTCTGCATCACATATCATGATGATCATCTCATTACCATTATTTAATCCTCCTACTAACATTTCCTCACCTACTGGTTCAAAACCAGAATTTCCTGTCTTGATTGTATAGGTGAGCATAGCGTAGCCTGTATATTCAAATAATTTCATTTGTGCTTTTTTTGATCTTTCTTTTCCTAAATATGCAGCTTTATGATATTGCATAACAGTAATGCCTCATTCCTGACTTAATATTTTTTTTTGATCTAATTATTCCATTTTGTAAAGATAATTTAAAAGAATATTACTATTGTTTAACACTTAAATTGTTAGTAAGTATTACCCTAATCAGGAAAAACTATGTTCAATATGGAACACTACCTGTTGCAAATTCCAGGGGGATTTGAATGGATATTCATTATTGTAATAATTGTAGTTTTGTTTTTCGGGGTTAAAAAAATTCCCGAATTAGCTAAATCCTTTGGAAAAGCCTCAGCAGAATTTTCAAAAGCTAAATTAGAGGCTAAGAGAGAGCTTGAAAAGTATAGAAATGAAAATCCAAACGTAGGAAGAGAGAAACTAGAATCTATTGCTGATACCTTAGGAATTGACTATACAAATAAAAACGATGATGAATTGAAACAAGCTATAGAAAAGGAAATTAACAAAAATCAAAATAAATGATCGAATATTTCATTCCAATTTTTCGATAAGCATTTTATTGCACTATTAATAAAACTTTTTTACTCTATGACATCTGGAAAGGATATCAATGATATTGTTAGAGGCTATGATCACAAAAATATTAACTTGGGTGTTTTAGGAAGCCATTCTGCATTAGAAATAATGGATGGTGCTACTGATGAATCGATAAAAACAGTTTGTATATGTCAAAAGGGTAGGGAGACACCTTATCTAAGATTTAAAAGGATTTCTAATAATATCTTAATTTTAGATAAATTTAAAGATATTTTAGATCCATCGTTCCAGCAAAAACTCAGAGATCTCAATGTCATTATGGTTGCTCATAGGGCATTCTCTGTGTATTTAGGCTATAGTAACATAGAAAATCATTTTTTTATACCTATTTTTGGTAATCGAAAGCTTTTGAAGGCCGAAGAAAGAACATATCCAAAAAATCAATATTATTTGTTAAACCGATCTAATATTAAACACCCTAAAATATACAAAGATCCTTCTAAAATCTCAGGTCCTTCTATTGTAAAAATCCAAGAGGCCACTAGGAAATTAGAACGAGCATTTTATTTCGTATCATCTTATGATGATTTTTTGAAAAAAACAGAAAATAGAATCAGAAGCGGTCTAATAAGTAGGCATGATGTCGAATCTGCATTAATAGAGGAGTACATTATAGGTACATATTTCAATTTTAACTATTTCTATTCGCCTCTGAAAAATGAAACCGAATTCTTAGGTATAGAAAGAAGATTACAAACAAATTTACATGATTTCACTTCCTCACTAACTGCAAAACAACAATTAGAATTGGATATCGAATTACAAAATATAGAGATAGGACACACACCAGCTAGCATACGTGAATCTATGTTAGAAAAGGTTTTTGAAATTGGTGATGCATTTGTAAACGGAGTGAAAGTAGAATATAAACCAGGGTTAATTGGACCATTTTCTTTACAAAGTATCGTAACAAAAGATTTAGATATTTATGTTTATGATGTTTCTTTTAGAGTTCCTGGGAATCCTATTTTATCTACTACTAGTCCATATACAAAATACTATTATGGCTATCCTATGGGAGTGGGACGAAGGATAGCAATAGAAGTAAAACAAGCGATTAAAGAAAATAGAATAAACGAAGTAGTAACATAAATGACTTTTCATTTATACATTAATAATTTTTATCAATCAAGCAATAGAATTATTAATTACTTTTATTATCTCTTTGAAGTTTTCTACTGAAAAACAAGGAATTTCATATCGGTTTTTAGGTGACTGTAAACTAAAGATAGAATCATTTAATCTAATTGTCATCATTCCTAATTTATTTCCATAGTATATATCAGTATCCAATCTGCTTCCAATTAAAACGCAATTAGAGGGGATAACATTTGCTTTTTTAATCAAAACTAATAATATTTTCTCCTTCTCATCTTCACCAATTACATCTTCATGAAAACTTACAACAAAACTAAATAAATCATAAATATTATCTCTTCTAAGCAATTCCAAATACTCTTTATGATCGGAAATTAGTCCTAGGCAATAATTTTCAGACAATTTCGCTATTACCTTTCTTACATCTAAGTTTACATAGCAATATTTTTTTCTCTTATCCCATATTTCTGTTTGGATTCTAGTTAGGATAATTTTGTCATATCCTGTTGGTAAAGTTAGTTTACAGATTTCACAAAGTAATTCTTCAAAATGTCCAGTTGGTATTTTTTTTGTTTGAATAATATTATTCCTTAAAGCCATGTAATTCCTAAAATCAATTCTCGCTCCAAATCCGTTTATTTGTTCAAAAAGCTTTTTATCAAAGTATTCAATAAAATTCCACTCATTTATTAGAGTCTGATCTGAAGAAAAAATTAAAAAAAGTTTTTCCATATAGTCTCATAATTCAATAACTTTAATATTCTATACTGAAATTAAGCTTTATTCTAATTTCGCTAGTTAAAATAAAATAGAGATAGAAATATAATGAAAGTGATAAATATTAATGAAGATCGGAATAATCTCAGATTCTCACGACGACATAGATAACGTAAAGAATGCAATAAAAATTTTTAATTCTAATAATGTAGATTATGTCTTTCATGCAGGTGATTATGTTTTTCCTGGAATTGTACTTGAATTTGGAAATCTAAATAAAGATATAAAATTAGTAGGAGTACTTGGTAACAATGACGGAGAAAGAGTGGGAATAGCAAACAGCTTTAATTCTATTTCTGGTGATCTCAAATGGGATTTCGGTGAGTATGAAATTGATGATCTTTTAATTGGAATTTACCATGGCACAAATAGTATTTTAACAAATTCATTGATGTTAGGAAATAGATACGATATTTTGATTTATGGGCATACTCATAAAAAAGACACTAGGAAAATCCGAAACACCCAAATATTTAATCCAGGCAGTGCTCATAAAAAACTTCAGAAGGATAATACTAAATATGGCGCATCAGTAATTATTTATGATATACGACAAAAAAAATGGGAGTTTTTTGGATTAAATTCATAACTATTATTAATTCACATATCCTTTTTATAAAACCTTCTTATAATCCCGCGTGTGTGTATCTATGAGTAAATAATTCTTCTTCATAAATTGTTTTGTAACCACAGATTTCGCAAGATAAGAATCTAGTAAGCTTTTCTAATTCGATTTTTTTTGCAACTATGATGATATTCTCAAATTCAGATATTTCATAACTAAATAAATTAGTATCATTTTTGAAAAGATCCATGAGGATATTTTTGATTATTTTTTTAAAACCTGTTAAATTACCAGACTTTAGATTAATTATAATATCAGCTTGTTCTGCATTTAATTGTATATCATGAATATTCGAGAGCTTTGGTTTTCTCAATTCCCTAACTAATAAATTAAATATTTTTTTTGCAAGTTCAACATTTCTTGCAAAATCTATTTTTAAAGAATCTTTCATTTATATAGAATTATAAATATAAAATTTAATATTTACTCTTACTAAACAATTTAATTTGTTTTGTTATTACATATTAAACATAATTAAGATTTATTAAAATAAAACAGCTTCGAATATTATTTTTTAATCTCACAAACCCTAAGGTTCTATTTTTTAGTTAACATACAAAATAGAAATGGCTAGAATTCTCGATATTAAATAAGCTCAACTTTGTTTTTCTAATATAAAGTTTTTAAACGAGTTTTATTTGAAATACAGGATTTTTCTAATGGTATATGATTAATCGTAATAATTCATAGTGTGCCTTTATGAACTTTCATCATTGTCATACTAAACCATCCATATTGAGCTGATTTAATAATGGTTTAATTACTGATAGTATTTCTTTTTCATCTAAAGTTGTTTTCTGGTTTATATCTAAGAGTATTGCTAACATATTTCTATCCTCTCTAGAAGTACAAATAAAAATATTTATTATATGAAATCTACTTTTATTAATAGCAATCCAATCTCTCCATTCTCTTACCCTTTTGAGACTCATTTCTAAATTGGAAATTGTTTGTTCTAATCCTATGTATTCAGAATCTAAAAGATCTAATCTAACCATTGGAAGCATTATATGGCCTCCAATAACTGGGTCTTTATTTTTATTCATTTTAAATATGATGTCATCTTCTATTTCTTCTTGATCTTTATCAATATTGTATTTAGGATAATAATATCCTGTAAGTCTTTTTTCCCAATCATATATCTTATAAACTGTCTCGTCATATTCACATTTCCAATTTTTTGTTTTTATCTTATCGAACATCAATAATTCCACTACTTTTAAAATAAAAAATATATCGTCATACATTAAACTATTTTTATTTGTTGATCTGATTTTCTCAATTGATATTGATTCATGCAGCGATCCAATTTTGCAATAATTTCCAATTATAATAAAACACAATAATTCAAATAATACTTTGTAAAAAGAAGATTGAATGCTAAAAAATGATTTATCGACTAAATTAAAGTTTAAATTATTTTATTTATTTTATGGATTTTTCTTTTTGGTATTATCTTTCTATTTTTTGAATTCAGGTTATTGGGTTGAATCTATCAATGTACAAGCATCAAATGATCATATCTTAAATTCTCAAGACAACTTTTTACTAAATGATTCGATTCTCCCTGATATTTTCACTAAAGTTGAAAAGTCAGTAGTAAAGGTTACACAAAATGAATTGCAAAATAATTTTGCAATGCGATTAGGTTCTGGTTTTGTATATGACACTAAAGGACATATAATAACAAATTATCATGTTATAGCACCTTTAGATGACCGACTCAAGGAATTCGATATAACTTTTTCTGATGGAAATACATATAAAGCACATTTAGTGGGATTCGATCCTTTTACCGATCTAGCAGTTCTTCAAGCGATTGATATTCAATCTAATAATTTAATTTCTTTACCGCTTGCTGACTCTTCGCTGCTTAAAGTAGGGGAAACAGTAGTTGCTATAGGGAATCCATTCGGCCTATCTGGTTCTATGACCGTAGGTATAGTGAGTGGCTTAGGGCGATTACTTCCTTCATCAGAAGAAAATATGGAAAACACTCAAGACAACAAAATTGTACCTTCATTTTCTATTCCTGATATCATTCAAACAGATGCTGCAATTAATCCAGGTAATTCTGGTGGACCACTCTTAAACATCAAAGGAGAGGTTGTAGGAATTAATACTGCAATTTTTTCTAACACAGGAGTATACTCTGGTGTCGGATTTGCTATTCCATCTAATACGATAAATAAAGTAGTACCAGTTTTGATAAACGAAGGTGAATATCAGCATCCTTATCTGGGAGTAGTTGGATTGGATGTATCTACCAAAATAGCAGATTTTTTTGGATTAAAGGATACTAAAGGATTTTTAATAACTGATATTGCTGCAGGTAGTCCAGCGGAGAAAGCAGGTTTAAAGAAAGGCACGTTTTTGGTAAATTCAAATGGCGAAATCGTTGAGTCAACAGGAGATATAATACTCCAGATCGATGATCAACCCGTTAGAAAAATAGATGATATATTAACATACCTTGAACGAGAAAAAATAGTTGGAGATAATGTTAAATTAACAATTTATAGAAATGGAGAATTAAAAAATTTTAATTTAGAGCTAACAGCTAGACCTACACACAAGAATTTTGTTACAACGATAAATCAAGAGTCTACAGGCTCGTCACCATTAGAGGATGAAGATATCAACAAAGATGATCAGAGTACTACAAATAAACTTTATGAGACTTGTATATTTTTAGCAGGAAAGAGTTTTTGTGATTTCTTTTTCCAAAGATGATTACTTTATATTCTTAATAATCCTCTTTTTTATT
>Ga0315534_1001384_pt1 | contig 16689 bp, 14 predicted proteins | sample SalMarSW160240MG_FD_203094 | JGI IMG/M metagenome (GOLD analysis project Ga0315534, IMG submission 203094) | Salt marsh sediment microbial communities from the Plum Island Ecosystem LTER, Massachusetts, United States - Salt Marsh Sediment SW1602-40 ... | reverse complement strand
GTCATTTGAGGGAAGTGAGGACACAGCCTCTGCCAGTGCTTCCAGCCCCGGTGCCCCCTCAAGCTGTTTTGCGAACTCACCAGGCGAGAGGCGGTCCGGCTCGGCCAAAATCATATCGATCGCGATCGTGCGGGCACCGGCCTCTTTCAGGCGATCGATGATCTCCGCGAGCCGCGTTCTCGGCCACGGCCATTGCCCGACCTTGGCCAGAGACGCCTCATCGACATCAACAATGCGCACTGGCACAGCAGGATCGAGTTTCCGGGGTGAAAGCGCGAGATAGGAATCGAAAACAGACAGCCGAAGCCGGGCAACAGGTGCGGGATCGGCTAGGCGCAGACCAATCGCAAGCGCGATGATCGTAAGCGTGAGCAATAAGGGGATCGGAGGAACGCGCACGTTTCTGCCATCTCGCCCATTGAGGAGCCGACCGTACGCCGGCTCAAGAAAGCGCACATCATAGCCCCGGGCCGTTAACTGTTTCCAGCTCGCCGTGGCTTTGCTGGACTAGGCTACCGCTTGGCTCGCCCAATCGGCACAACGCCCGGCAAGCTGCTCCCACCCGAGCTCAACGAGCAGGAAGTGTCCATGTCCTGGAGCCGCCTCAAAGCTGGCTCGCGCCCCGTATACATCCGAGATGCGTCGTCCCGTCTGCGCCGAGATCACCTTATCATTGGACCCTGAGATTACGAGGACAGGACAGGTGACGGCCGTATGGTCGACGGCCGTTGCCCGCGTGTCGTCAAACATCCAAAAGAAGGTCTCAAAAATTGCGCGCCCGGACTCCGGCCCGAACCTGTCGAAAATAGCGCACTGTTCTTGCGGCGGGACGTTCGCCAGAGAGTCGTTTGCTGCAACCTCGAAAACTGGATGCAGAGCTTCGTTCCAGAAAGGGCCGACAGACATCAGGCCACGCGCCACCGCGCGATCGGCGTCCGTGCAGGGGGAAATGCCCCACGGCGGACACGGAGCCAGCAAGATGAGCGCACGCGCCAATCCTTTGGCGGCCAGCTTTTGCGCAATGATCCCGCCCATGGAATGACCGAGAAGGACTGGCTTCTCGCCGAGGGCGTCAATAGCGGCGACCATGTCGCTCGTGTAATCCTCGATGCCGGTGTGCACCAGGCCCGGATCAGGTTGGGCGACAGGGCCGCTGCCATGGAATCGCAGGTTGGGCCTGTGACAGGACCAGCCGCGCTCCTCGAACGTGTCTGCAAAATTCTCGAAGCACCAGCCCCCGGCAAATGCTCCGTGAATCATGACGATGGTCTTGTTCATGTGCGCCCACGTTGCCTTTGATCGCACTTGCGGCTGTCGCCCGTGCGTGCGCGGCTCATTCTAGCATCCCAATGCGGCTCAGATACCGAGCTTCTTTTTCAGGATCTCGTTGACGGCCTTAGGATTAGCCTTGCCGCCTGACGCCTTCATGACTTGGCCCACGAACCAACCGACCAAGTTCGGCTTGGCTATGGCCTGTTCAACCTTGTCGGGGTTGGCCGCCATGATCTCGTCGACCGTCTTCTCGATGGCACCGGTGTCGGTGACCTGCTTCATGCCGCGCTTCTCGACGATCTCGACGGGATCGCCACCCTCCGACCAGACGATTTCAAACAGGTCCTTGGCAATCTTGCCCGAGATGGTGCCATCCGAAATCATGCAGATGATCGCTGTGTTGGCCTCTGGAGGAATTTTGCTCGTCTCCAGTGTCAGCCCATCCTTGTTGAGGCGCCCGAGAAATTCGTTGATTACCCAGTTGGCGATTGCCTTAGGCTCTGCTTTGCCCGCTGCGCGCGCGACCTGATCTTCAAAATAGTCTGCACGCTCCTTCTCTGCGATCAAAACTTCTGCATCGTAGTCGGATAGCCCAAAGTCGCGCATGAACCGGTGCTTCTTCTCGTCGGGAAGCTCGGGCAATTCGTTCTTAAGGTGCTCGACAAACTCCATGCTCAGCTCGAGCGGGAGGAGATCGGGATCTGGAAAATAGCGATAGTCGTGTGCCTCCTCCTTAGAGCGCATAGAGCGGGTTTCGTCTTTGGTGGGATCAAAGAGGCGCGTTTGCTGATCGATCGTGCCGCCGTCCTCGATAACGTCGATCTGGCGGCGCGCCTCGGTCTCGATGGCCTGCCCGATGAAGCGGATCGAGTTCACATTCTTGATCTCGCAGCGGGTGCCGAGCTTGTCGCCGGGCCGGCGAACGGAGACGTTGACGTCAGCGCGCAGGTTGCCCTTGTCCATGTCGGCATCTGAGGTGCCGAGATAGCGCAGGATGGTGCGCAATTTCGAAACGTAGGCCTGTGCCTGCTTGGCGGAGCGCATATCGGGCTTTGAGACGATCTCCATCAACGCGACGCCTGACCGATTGAGATCGACGTAGGAGTATTCGGGATGCTGATCGTGGATGGACTTGCCCGCGTCCTGCTCCAGATGCAGGCGCTCGATCCCGACTTTCATCGTCTCGCCGTCGCAATCGATCTCAACCTCGCCTTCGCCGACAATCGGCTGTTTGTACTGGCTGATCTGATAGCCCTGCGGCAGGTCTGGATAGAAGTAGTTTTTGCGGTCGAAGACACTCCTCAAGTTGATCGCCGCCTTGAGGCCGAGGCCGGTGCGCACAGCCTGCGCAATGCATTCGGCGTTTATTACAGGCAGCATGCCAGGCATGGCCGCATCAACCAGCGACACGTGGCTGTTAGGGTCCCCGCCAAACGCGGTGGACGAGCCGGAGAACAACTTTGACTGCGAGGCCACCTGCGCGTGAACCTCCAGGCCGACAATGACTTCCCAGTCCCCCGTCCCGCCTTCAATGAGATAGCTCGCCTTGGCGGCCTTGACCTTGTCCTGCATGAATCTGCTCCTTAACGCCCCCTCGTATCGCACGGCGCCAGGCGCTGCAATCCCGTCGACGGCTGCGCCAGATTTGAATGAGTCTTGCAGCGTCAATGACGCCAAGTTGCGGCCATCATTCGGCGGTTGCATCTCGGGCAGCAGGGAAGATCTGCTTCATAGCGACGAATACGATGAGGTTGGCAAAGACACCGACGACGAGGCCTTCAATCTGGCCGGGCTTGTCCAAGACCTCATTCCAAAAGAGGGCGGTGGCCGCTCCAGCAAGGACGCCGCCCACGAATGCGGTAAGTCCGGCGCGATAGCCAAGCACCGTTGCCACGAGAGGCACAATCACGACCGGTGCCCAATACGTGTAGGCGTAGATTAGGATGTCGATGATGCTGTCGATGGTCAGCGCAAAGACGACGGAGAGAAAACCGATTGTGAATGTCGCCACCTCAGCGAGACGCAAACACGCCCGCTCAGAGAGTTCCTTGGGGCTTAGTGGCTTGACGAGATCGTTCACGAACGCGATTGCCGCCGAGTTGAGAAACGAGTCCGCAGAAGACATAACGATCGACATAACAGCGGCGATGACCAAGCCCTTGAGTACGGGCGGCAGCGCCACCTCGACCACATGCGGTAGCGCCAAGTTCGAATTCATCGTGGGGTCCATGGTGAGCGCAACAAGCCCAATCAACCCGGTCACGGCGAAAAATGGAATGGAGAACAACCCGGCATAGAGCGTGCCCCGGGCGGCAGCGGCCGCATTGTGCCCGATGAGCAGTCGCTGAACGTAGGGCGGCACGAGCGTTTCACCGAAGAGGAAAACGAGAATCAACGCCACGAACGAAAGCCAGGTGTAGTTGCTCCCAGGAATTTCGAAGTGATCGGCGGGGACTGCCTGAACAATCGCGTCGACGCCGCCGACGTAGTTGATGCCGAAGATCAACGTCAGCGGGATCCCGATCGCTAGGATCCCAAACTGAAATAGATCGGTAACGACAACGGCCCGCATGCCGCCCAGCGTCGTATAAGCGATCACGATGCCGCAGCCGATCGCGATCCCCCATAACCGATCGATGTCGAAGAACTCATTGAAAATGTAGCCAATTGCGCCGACCTGCGCCCCAACGATTCCCGCGCACAGAAAAACGGCGAAGAACCCCGTCACGACCCGGCCGGTTTTCCCATAGGCGGTCGCCATAATATCGCCGACTGAGATGGCCTTGGGAAACTGGTCGAAGCGCGGTGCGAGGATGGTGGCGACAAGGAGCTCCTTAATGCTGAAGCCCCAAAGCCCGACGATGCTGACGATGCCAAATAGAAATACTTTTTCAGCAAGGCCCATGGAGTAACCGCCGCCGATGAATGATGCGGACATCGTTGCAAAGATGACAAGCGACCCATAGGAGCGGTTGACGACCGCGTAGTTCTCAAGGGTTTTGAGCTTGCGCCCCGCAAACAGACCAACGCCCAGGACAAACGCGAGATAAACGGCGACGACGATCGCGTCGATTACGTTCTGTACCCCGTGGCTAGCAGCGTCCATTGGACATCTCCCCCGTCTATCGGAGGCTCAATACGCCGGGTGCGGCGTGGGGGCAAGCGATACCGTCGTGAGATTAAGTGGTACTAAGTGCAGGGAGAATGAAATTGGCGTGTCTCGAAGTCAGCCATAAGTCCTTGCCAACCAACCTGAAGACTGGCCCTGCCACCGACTGTCGTCCCAGCATTGTGCCCATCGTGCAACCATCCGCTGAGCTCAATCCGTGAAGATGACGGCAATCGCGCGAAAGCCTGTCTTCGTCAGAACATCGCCATCGACGGACGAACTCAATTCACCGTCCGCCGGCACTGGCAGGTGGCTCGGCTCAGAGAGGTCAGCGACTTGAACGCGTTTGCCGATGTCGGCGAGTGCACTATCAAGCTCGGGGGGCTCGACCGGGTGCGTTGTCCCATCGCGCGTATACCCCCGCCGTTTTTGACCGCGCTGAGACTTCCAGAAGCGCGGCACCTCTCCCCACCGCATTTCTTCCGGCAAGTCACCGTCTCGTCCAGTGACCCGGTTGAGCACAGCCAGGGCGTTCTCTTGGCGCATGCGAATGCAGCCATGCGAATCCGCTCGACCGAGGCGCCGATAACGAGAGCGCGTGGTGCCATGAAAGGCGACGCCCGAGCGCCGCCCACTCGAATAGTGAAGATCGATGTACATGGCGTGGACCATACCGGGGGCAGACCAGCCGCGCCCATAGCGCCACTTGCGCTCATCGAGCGCAAAGACCCCGGTTGGCGTGGGGCCGGAGAAGCGGTCTCCGCGATAGTAGCGGCCTGTCGAGACCGGCCAGCTATAGGGCGGGACCTCGCCGTCGGCGAGTTTTTGCTTACGCCAATGGTGCTTGTCCCAAAGAGCGAGGCGCCAGTCCCCGCCAATCTTGTCACGCTGAAGAAGCCACATGCGCTGACGGTTTTGACCGCGCGTGGCAGCGTTCACGTAGAGTGCGATTGTGTAGCGCGGATCAATCTCGCTTGGCGCCTTGTAGCGCTCATTGCTGCCCTTGAGGCTCTCCAGGTAAGCGAGCGGATCTTCTGCGCGCGCACTCGTCGCCGCGCCAGCAACCACCAGAGCCAATGCGCAAACTGCCGTTCTTGACCAGCGCCGCTGCATCGCTTTCCCGTAACTCCTTACGCAACACATGCTTTTTGTGCGAGCAATTGCCATCGTGCGCAACAGCTTGCGACCATTCCCTGAGCGAGCGTTGCCTGATCGCCTCAGTTGCCGCGTGCACGTAAACGGCGCTTTAGCACCGAATGCACACCACATGGACGCCCAGGCTGACGTCTCAGAAGGCTAGGCCGTTTGCATTAACGGGGCGTTTTCTGGAGCAAGAATCGGGAGCGAATTCACCGGCGCAAAGCATAGCCGATGGCTGCCCAAACGAAGCCAAACACGCATTGAAGCAACACGATCCCTGCTTCGCCGCCCAGCGCGTGGACAGGCATCAGGCCGATCGACGAGATGATCCAATACGGAATGAACCCCGCCAGTGACGCGGCCAGGGCAGCGACCACCAGCTTTTGCCACTGATCTGCGCGCCGCCCCATGAGGAACGCGACGACAATCACGACGGGATTGAGGAGCGCAATAAGAACGAGTGTGAGGGGATCGAATGCGGTGATCTCCACCGTTATTTGCCCCCGCCGTTGTCTTCAAGTTCACGGCGCAGCTTCTCTTCTTCGTACTGGACGAACCAGCCGATCATCTGCCGCCACATCGCTTCTGCCAGCTGTGGTGGCAGCCCTTTTTCTTCCGCGCGCGCCCTGACCCGATCGATCACCTGTTGGATGCGCCACGGCACCAACGCGTCACCCGGATTGGTCTTGAGCTGCCAGGCCCGGTCCACGAAGGCAAAGCGCTCAGAAATGAGGTCAACGAGTGCTTCGTCGATCCGATCGATCTCAGTGCGTACGTCCGTCATATCGTTACAATCGTGCGCAGAACGCGGGCTCATTTCCTCTTACCTCCCGGTTTTTTCTTGGGAGCGGATTTCTTCGAGGCTTCGGGCGCGGGTGACTCGCCACCAGCTTCCCACCAGCGATCTGGCACGACAAAGCGTCCGGCCGCGTCCTCGATAGCTTGGGCAGCGCGAAACAGCGTCGCCTCGTCAAATGGCTTACCGATAAGCTGCAAGCCTAGGGGCGTGCCCTCACTCGACAAGCCCGCAGGTACGGAGATCCCGGGTAGACCAGCCATATTGACCGTCACCGTGAAAATATCTTCCAAATACATCGCGATCGGATCGCCGAGCTTTTCACCGAGCGCAAAGGCTGGAGTTGGCGTCGTTGGCGTCAATACCGCATCAACCGTATTCCAAGCGTCGTCGAAGTCGCGCTTAATGAGTGTCCGCACCTTCTGTGCCTTGAGATAGTAGGCATCATAGTAGCCTGCTGAAAGCACATAGGTGCCAATAAGAACGCGCCGACGCACCTCTCTGCCGAACCCGGCCGCGCGCGTGTTCTCATAGGTCTCGATCACGTCCTTGCCCGGCACGCGCAGACCGTAGCGCACACCATCGTAACGTGCGAGATTGGATGAAGCTTCGGCCGGCGCGACGATGTAGTAGGCCGGCAATGCGTACTTGGTGTGCGGCAGACTGATCTCACGAATCGTGGCTCCCGCCGCTTTCAACCAGGCAATGCCCTCCTGCCAAAGCTTCTCGATCTCAGGAGACATGCCCTCGACGCGGTATTCCTTGGGCACACCAATGCGCAGACCTTTGATACCCTCGCCAAGGGCACCCTCGTAATCGGGAACGGGCGCGTCCACCGACGTGGTGTCCTTGGGATCGTGACTGGCCATGGCGCCGAGCATGATGGCGGCGTCACGCACGGTCTTTGCGAGCGGACCCGCCTGATCGAGAGACGACGCAAATGCGACGATCCCCCATCGCGAGCATCGCCCATAGGTCGGCTTCAGACCGACGGTGCCCGTGAGGGCCGCCGGCTGGCGGATCGATCCGCCTGTGTCTGTGGCGGTGGCGGCCAAGCACAAGCCTGCAGCAACGGCAGCGGATGAGCCTCCCGACGACCCGCCGGGCACGAGCTTATCTGTGGTGCGTTTGCCGTCTTGACCGAGTCGACGCCAGGGCGAGACAACGGGACCGAAGGCGCTCGTCTCATTCGATGAGCCCATCGCGAATTCATCGCAGTTGAGCTTTCCGAGCATTACCGCGCCGGCGTTCCACAAGTTGGTGCCGATCGTCGACTCGTAGGCGGGCTTAAAATCATCGAGGATTTTGGAGCAGGCTGTCGTGCGGACATCTTGCGTGCAAAACAGGTCCTTATTGCCCAGCGGCAGCCCTTCGAGCGGGCGGGCATCGCCGGATTTCAGGCGCTTGTCACTTTCCTTTGCCTGCGCCAGCGCCAGTTCGGGTGTTGGCAGCACATACGCGTTCAGTTCCGAATTGCCTGCCTTGATAGCATCGAGGAATGCCTGCGTGAGCTCTGTCGCAGAGAACTTTTTTTTGCGCAGTCCGTCACGCGCCTCTGCAATCGTGAGTTTGTTGAGGTCCGACACGTGTTCTTACTCCACCACTTTGGGAACGACGAAGTAGTGGTCCTCGACCATTGGAGCATTCTTGATGATGTCGTCGGCAATGTCGCCGTCGGTGACGACGTCCTCGCGCTTCTTCAGGTCGATCGGCACCACGCGCGTCATCGGCTCGACGGCGGACGTATCAACCTCATTGAGTTGCTCGACCCATTCGAGGATGCCTGAGAGCTCTTTCTCAAGTCCCTTCGCTTCTGCGTCGGTGATTTTGATGCGTGCCAAGCGCGCGATACGCCGGACGGTCGCCTCGTCGACCTGCATGATCCCTCGCCAGTCTGCTGGATTGAAAGGGGTGATCTCAATTGCCCGCTCTCTTAGCCCCGCCGTAAGTCTTGCGCAACTTGTGGTCCGTGCCTCAAGGACTGATCTTCGCTGGAGTGCCACGCCACCGGGATAGGAATGGCCCCAGAATATCGGAGGCATCATCGGTCCACGGGGAAAGGTCGCGGTTCCTGAAGTCCTTTGCGCCGGGCAGCGCACGGAAGCGATCAAGCGCAAAGATGTCCTTGGCAAACACGGCGATCGAAGAGCTGAGCTGCGCGTACGTTCCCCCCGCTGCGGGATCTTCGATGATGAGCCCTTTGAGCTCCGGCACGAGCGGAAGCGTCGCGTTCAAGACCGAGTCGAGGTCGAGATAGCGGTTGGATATGTGCAAGACCAGAATTCCATCAACGGTGAGCTTGCGAGCATAAAGCTTCAAGGCCTCCGCCGTCATGAGGTGCACAGGAATAGCATCGGACGAGAATGCATCGATGATGATGAGGTCGAAGCTGTCGTCAGGCGCTTTTGCCATCGTGATACGCGCATCGCCCACGACGATATTGCTGTCGGGCTGACAATTCTCCATGAACGTGAAGTGGTTTGACCTCGTCGCGATATCGACGACGACCGGATCGATCTCGTAGAATTTCCAGCGCTCACCTTTGGAGGCGTAGCAAGCAAGCGAACCGGCTCCCAGCCCGACGACCGCGAAGCTTCCTTCGTCTTCTTTCGCAGCCAGCGCCTCCTGCACGATACCAATGGACTTCGCCATTGGGCTGCCGGGGTAATAGTAGGTGCCCGGAGTCGTATCGGCGATACTATTCCCAAATTTGTCCCGGATTCGCTGCGAGCCATGCAAGGTCGTGCCATGCTGCAGGACATTGTATTGCCCATCTGCGCCCTGCGTCACGCGATAGACACCAAAGTAGCTGCGTTGGGCTGTGGCGCGCTTGACCGCGGATGGCAACATGACGACGGTCGAAAACATCAACAGCGCCATGACGAGTTGGCGTGCGGGGTAAACCCAAAATGCAAGCATGAGGACCGCAAAGAGTAGTGCAAGTGCCGGCGTGAAGCCCCATTTTCCGAACTTCAAGCCTAGGTCCTGAGCCCAGCCTGCGCCCTCGGCCACCAGAAGAAGACCGATTGCGAAGATGCCGAACAGCCACGCCAAAGATGGGTAGTCCCAATCGCGGCGGGCAAATACGCCGGGCCGGCACGCCATCGTAAGTGCGATGAGAAGTGGATATTCAAACACCTCCGAGAAGAGCTTTGGAGCTATGAGAGCGGCGAAGAGGCCGCCGAGAACGCCCCCGAGCGACATCAGCAAGTAGAACTCGGTCAATTGGCTGGCGCGTGGGCGCGCATTGTAGAGTGTGCGATGGGCCACGAGCGCGGCGATGACGAACACTGCCACGCCTGCGCCACTCGTCAGCGTCCACTTGTCGTGCCGTGTCTGTGCCAGTTCCAGGAGCGCGAACGCGACCGCAACAACATGCGCGCCCAACAAGATCGGCATGGGAACGATCAGCCGATCGCGAAATGCGAGCACGAACGTCAACAGGTAAAGTGCGAGCGGGATGACCCAGAGAAGCGGCGCGGACGCAATGTCAGTTGCGATGTGCGTGGTGAATGCCGTCAACAGAGCGGCGGGCACCATCGCACATCCGACCCAAGACAAGCGATCGCGCACTGTTGGCGCTTCAAGTTCCGATCCCGCGACAGGCTGGCGGAGCTTGGTGTCGCCAGTTCTCTCTTGGCGCGCAAACAAGAAACACAAGCCCAGCGCCACAACGAGGCCGGCGAACGAGAATGCCCAGTATTGGCTTAGTGCCGTCAGCCCGAACGCAGGTTCAAGCACAAACGGGAAACTGAGCAACGCTATCAGGCTGCCAAGATTGGAAGCCGCGTAAAGAAAATATGGATCGCGTGCGTGCGGGTGCCCGGTTCTGGTGAACCAGGCTTGTAGGAGCGGCGCGTTGGCGGCAACGGCCAGGAAGGGTAGACCAACTGCGACTGTGAACAGCCCGAGCTGCCACAAGTATGGTTCACCAACTGGCGGTTCCGACCAGCCATCCGGCAGGCCAATGGGCAAGACCAGCAAAACCAGCATGGCGACGCCAAGATGCACGAACCCTGTCGAAGGCGCCGGCACAAAGCGCATGAGAAGATAGGCGTAGCAATATCCGGCAAGGAGTGCTGCCTGGAAAAAACATAAGGCGACGGCCCATACTGACGGCGAGCCGCCCAGCACTGGCAATACCATTTTGGCAAACAGCGGCTGCACCGCGAACAAGAGGAACGCTGAAAGGAACGTCGTGGCAGCGAAGATCGCCAACACTGCGGCGCCCCGCGCAAACGACATCGGCGTGGCTGCGGGCAGCCTCGTATTCGCCAGTAATGTCCGATCCTGCACGGGTCCGTCCCATTCTCACCCCGGCCTATTGGCCAGGGCTCCAACGTTCCAAGCCGTGCAGGCAACGAAATGGCGGCCGGCTCGGTTCGGTTCGGTTGGTTTTCGCCGCCGCAGAGTATAAAGAACGCGACCATGTCAACAACATGCCGAGACGGATATGGCCGAACCCACTGAGAAATCGGCCGACACGGGTGTACGCGGTGAAACCCTGGACAGCATCGAGGCATTTGCGATCCTCCTGACGCCAGGAGCACCCCTCATCGGCATCGATGCCGGCACGAAGACGTACGGGCTGGCACTTTCTGATGTGACCCGGACCGTCGCGTCACCATTGACAGTACTGCGGCGCAAGAAGTTTAAGGAGGATGCTGCGGAGATCTTACGCATCGCAGGCGAACACAAGATTGGTGGTTTCGTGCTCGGTCTGCCAACCAATCTCGATGGAACGGCCGGTCCACGTGTGCAGGCGACGCGCGCATTTGCGCGCAACCTGAACGCACTTACACCTCTACCGATACTGTTGTGGGATGAGCGGCTATCCACAGTGGCTGCCGAGCGCACCCTTTTGGAGGCCGACACAAGCCGCAAACGCCGCGCAGAAGTGATCGACAAGGTCGCCGCAGCGATCATTCTACAGGGCGCGCTTGATAGACTACGCGTGATCCGTGACTCCGCGGCCCCGTGACCATCTTACTCATTCCGCGATCCGAGACTTGGTCATGAACGATTGGGCGAGGCGCGTTCTATGATGGCTTTCGTTGCGGACTTCTCTAGCCCTTGCCCATAGGTTTGCCGCGGGGATCCGCTCAGCCGCGTCGCCGCAAATGCATCGGCGACGTCAGACGGCGCGTGCGCTTTCAGGATCGTCGCCGCAGCCAAAGTCGCGAGCGCTTCGATCAGTGCGCGTGCGCGCGGATCAAGCAGCTTCGGCTCGTGCAACCAGTTTTGAATGCGCTCATGAGCGGCTCTCAAATGGTCGTCGTCGCCGGCGGCCTGTCCCATATCCTCCATGACGGCTTCTGCTGCTTCGGGTTCCCGCTGGAGGACCCGCAACACGTCAAGCGCCATGACATTCCCTGAACCTTCCCAGATGGAGTTCACAGGAACCTCGCGATAGATGCGGGCCAGCGGGGCATCTTCGACGTAGCCGTTGCCACCCAAACACTCCATCGCCTCGGCTACGATCGCCGGGGCAATCTTGCAGACCCAATATTTGGTGATCGGTGTCATCAAACGGCGCCAAGCAGCGGCCTTCGGATCGCCGGCATGATCAAATGAACGCGCCAAGCGGAATGACAGGGCGGTCGCCGCCTCAACGTCGAGTGCCAGATCGGCAAGGACTTGCTCCATCAGCGGCTGATCGATCAGTTTTTTCTCGAAGACCGTACGATGCTCCGCATGATGGATGGCATGCGCGAGGGCAAGGCGCATCAAACCTGCAGAAGCGACGGCACAATCGAGCCGCGTGTGGGTCACCATTTCGATGATGTTTGCGACGCCACGGCCTTCCTCGCCAATCGCGCGCGCATAGGCGCCATGGAACTCAACCTCCGAAGAGGCGTTCGAGCGGTTGCCGAGCTTGTTCTTGAGACGCTGGAAGTGCAGAGCGTTAACGCTGCCGTCCAGGCCGAAACGGGGCATGAGAAAGCAGGTCAGGCCGCCAGGCGCCTGGGCCAGAACGAGAAAGGCATCCGACATTGGCGCTGAGAGGAACCACTTATGTCCGGTGATGAGGTACTCTCCACCTGGCCCGCCAGCCCCAATCGGCTCAGCCTTGGTGGTATTGGCGCGCACGTCCGTGCCGCCCTGCTTTTCCGTCATCCCCATACCGAGAGTGACCGAAGATTTTTGAACAGCCGGCACGAAGCTCGCGTCGTAGCGACGCGAAAGGATTTTGGGTAGCCACTCTTTGGCAATTTCGGGTTGCAGCAGCAGCACCGGAACCGCGGCATTGGTCATGGTGATTGGGCAGCAGTGCCCCGCCTCCATTTGGGCGGCCATGTAAAAAGCCCCTGCGCGCGCAACGTTAGCGCCCTTGCGAGGCTCTTCTCCGCGTGCGGCCCGATGCTGCCAGACGGAACTGTGCAGACCTTGCGCAAAGCTCGACTCCATGCAGGCGTGATAGGCGGGGTGGTAGGTGACGGTGTCGCGGCGGCGACCCTGATGATCGTGGGTCTCAAGTCGGGGAAGGTGCTCGTTTGCCAGCCGGCCGCGCTCAAAGGCTTCGGCACAGCCCATGGCCAAGCCAAACTCGGAGAGCGATTTGGCGGCATACCCGCCACCTTCGCGCATGACAGCCTCTTGTAGCGCCACATCCGATGTGAACAGGTTCACATCCTCGAACGGAGGCGGCTGATTGAAGACTTCATGTGTTGTGGAGCCTTTAGCCATTGCGCCTTTTACCCTTTTTCCGAGCCGGGTTCGCCACATCGCAGTGACCTTCCCCAAAGAAACCTCCGCAAGAATGACTGTGCCTGCTTGCGGTGGAGCCAGACTCCCCGTATAGACCCGGCTTTAATGACCAGCGCTGCCGCCAGAGTCGAGGCACTACATTTTCCTCATCGCCACCTCCTCACAACTGAGGGGCTTGGCGCGTCAGAGATCAATTTTCTTCTCGACCTCGCCGACAAAGCCGCACAGTCCAATCGTCAGCCCCAAATGAAGAGTGACCTCCTGCGCGGGCGGACGCTCATCAACCTATTCTTTGAGGCCTCGACCCGGACCCAAGCTTCATTCGAACTCGCCGCAAAGCGGCTGGGTGCGGACGTGATGAACATGAACGTCCCCACCTCCTCGGTGCAGAAGGGCGAGACGCTGCTCGATACGGCCATGACGCTTAACGCCATGCGCCCCGATATCATCATCGTTCGCCATCGCGCGGCCGGCGCCGTCGAGCTTCTTGCGCAAAAGATCGATTGCTCAGTTGTCAACGCAGGCGACGGGGCGCATCAACATCCAACGCAGGCCTTGCTAGATGCCCTGACCATTCGCAGTGCAAAGGGCCGCGTATCGGGACTATGTGTGGCAATCTGCGGCGACATTCTCCACAGCCGCGTCGCTCGCTCCAATATCGATGTCTTGAATGCACTGGGTGCACGCGTACGCATTGTTGCACCTTCGACCCTCCTGCCAGCCGCCGCCGGCCGTCTTGGTGCCGAGGTCTTCACCGATATGTGGAAGGGACTTGAGGATGCCGATGTCGTGATGATGCTACGCCTCCAGCGTGAACGTATGGAGAGCTCTTACATTCCTTCGACGCGCGAGTTCTTCCACTTCTTCGGCCTCGATCAGGAGAAGCTCGCAATCGCCAAGCCCGACGCCCTGATCATGCATCCCGGCCCGATGAACCGTGGTGTGGAGATTGCATCGACGGTGGCCGACCATTCGCGCAGCGTCATTCACGATCAAGTTGAAATGGGCGTCGCAGTTCGCATGGCGGTGCTTGAAGCCCTCGCCCGTAACCTACCCAAACAATGAGCGCCAACACCATGCGCGCAGCAAAGTCCACCAGCGCCTCCAAGACACAAAATGCTGTGGCGTTCATCAATGCGCGTCTCATCGATCCTTCCTCTAACCGCGACGAGCCGGGCGGTTTGGTGATCAAGGACGGTTTGATTGCCGACATTGGAGGCCATCTACGGCGCAATGCGCCGGAAGGCTGCGAGGTCGTCGACTGCAAGGCTCATGTGCTGGCACCCGGCTTGATCGACGCGCAGGTCTTCACGGGCGACCCAGGCTACGAGCATCGCGAGACATTGAAGACAGCCAGCCATGCCGCCGCCGCGGGCGGCGTCACCACAATGGTCGTGATGCCCGAGACCAACCCCGTCATCGATCAGGTCGCGCTCGTTGACTACATCCAACGCCGCGCGCGCGACAACGCAATCGTTCGTGTCCACACCATGGCGGCGATGACAAAAGGGCTTAAGGGCGAAGAAATGACGGAGATCGGCCTGCTGAAGCGGGCTGGAGCCATCGCGTTCTCAAATGGCAAGTCGAGCGTGGCCTCCGCCCGCGTCATGCGCAATGTCCTCCTTTATGGCAAAGACTTCGACGCGCTCGTCGTGCACCACACCGAAGACCCCAGTCTTTCCCAGAATGCGAGCATGAACTCAGGGGAGATCGCAACTCGCCTTGGACTGCCTGGTGTGCATAAGGCCGCCGAGACGATTGTGCTCGAACGTGACGTGCGGCTCGTGGCACTCACGGGCGGACGCTATCACGCGGCAACCATTAGCTGCGCCGAGAGCCTCGATGTCGTCCGCAATGCCAAAGCGCACAAACTGCCTGTAACGTGCGGTGTCTCGATCAATCATCTCACGCTGAACGAAAACGACATCGGACCCTATCGCACCTTCTTTAAGATGCGTCCGCCCTTGCGACGTGATGAGGATCGGGCCGCAATGGTCAGGGGCATCGGCTCTGGCGACATTGACATCATCGTTTCAAGCCACGATCCGCAGGATGCGGACGATAAGCGCAGGCCCTTTGCCGAAGCCACGGATGGTGCCGTTGGCCTTGAGACATTGCTACCGGCCGCGCTTCGCCTCTTTCACTCCGGCGAGCTGCCGTTGTTGTCAATCTTCAGGGCAATGACCATCAACCCGGCCAGGCTGTTGGGGCTTCATTCAGGCCGCCTCGTCAAAGGCGCTGTCGCCGACATCATCCTTGTCGACCTTGGCCAGCCATGGGTCGTCAGCAAGGACGAGCTAAGATCACGGTCGAAGAACACACCGTTTGACGAGAACAAGATGCAGGGCCGCGTCCTGCGCACCCTGGTTGCCGGAGAAACGGTCTACCAGTACGGTGGCGGGCAGCGGAGTTAAATTCCGCATAGCAATCTGCATGCCTGGACACCACGATGGGTGACATCTCCCAACTCTGGGTCATCGCGGCGTTCGCGCTCGGTTACATTCTCGGCGCAATTCCGTTCGGACTCCTATTGACGCGCGCTGCGGGACTCGGCGACGTGCGCAACATCGGTTCTGGCAACATCGGAGCCACCAACGTACTGCGAACCGGGAATAAGGGCCTCGCAGCTTTGACGCTTGTCTTGGACGCGCTGAAGGGCACGGTTGCCGTTCTGCTTGGTTACAAGATCGGGACATTTGCCGGCGATCCCTTGTCTGCCTCGTTGGTGGCAGGACTCGGTGCATTTGTGGGCCACCTCTTTCCCGTTTGGCTCAGGTTCGAAGGCGGGAAAGGAGTTGCAACATATATCGGCGTTCTGCTGGGGCTGTCCTGGCCAGCCGCACTTGGATTTTGTGCCGTTTGGCTGCTCGTTGCCGTCGTGTCACGCTATTCATCGCTCTCGGCGTTGGTGGCGGCGGTCGTGACGCCCATCGGCCTCGTTGCCGCTGGAGAAGCCCACACCGCGTTCCTCTGCATGTTCCTCAGCGCGTTGCTGTTCTACAAACATCGCGCCAACATTCGCCGCTTGACCACCGGCGAGGAGCCGAAGATCGGTGCCAACACCTGACCCCAACCTCTTTTCCGGCACCGACTTCCCTGTCGCGTCATTGAGCGCGACCGAACGAAAGGCCCGGCTGCGGCTCATCCGCTCCGAGAATGTCGGCCCTGTCACCTTCCACGAGCTGATCAACCATTTCGGAAATGCAGAGACCGCACTTGCCGCCTTGCCCGAACTCTCCCGCCGCGGAGGTCGCGGCGGCCCCATTCGCCTGTGTTCCGTCAGCGCCGCCGAAGATGAATTGGAGCGGGCGACCGAGATCGGCGCCTCACCCCTGTTTGAATCCGAACCCGGATATCCAACCGCACTCGCGGCACTCGCGGTCCCGCCGCCGCTCATCTACGTGAAAGGCGAGGCCACGCTTCTCGATCGTGCAATCGTTGCCATTGTCGGTTCGCGCCAGTGCTCCGCCGCTGGTCTGAAATTGGCGAGGCATTTCGCCAAAGGCTTGGGTGGTGCCCAGTTTGTCGTCGCCTCTAGCCTGGCGCGAGGCATCGACTGTGCCGCGCACGAAGCCGCGCTTGAAACAGGAACAGTGGCCGTGCTGGCCGGCGGTCTCGATGTCGTCTATCCGCCCGAACACGGAAACCTGCAGAAGGCGATCGC
>Ga0315534_1001383_pt1 | contig 16691 bp, 27 predicted proteins | sample SalMarSW160240MG_FD_203094 | JGI IMG/M metagenome (GOLD analysis project Ga0315534, IMG submission 203094) | Salt marsh sediment microbial communities from the Plum Island Ecosystem LTER, Massachusetts, United States - Salt Marsh Sediment SW1602-40 ... | reverse complement strand
AAACAAGGCAAGAAATCCGCGGCCGAGCGGATCGTCTACGGCGCGCTCGACCAAATGGAACAGAAGGCCAAGCAGAATCCGATCGAGCTGTTCCACGAGGCGCTTCGCAACGTGATGCCGGCGCTTGAAGTGAGATCGCGGCGCGTTGGCGGTGCCACCTATCAGGTGCCGGTCGAGGTCCGCACGGATCGCCGGCAGGCCTTGGCCATTCGCTGGATTATCGCCGCTGCGCGTGCGCGCAACGAGAACACCATGGTCGAGCGCCTCTCCGGAGAGCTGCTCGATGCCGCCAACAATCGCGGAACTGCGGTGAAGAAGCGCGAGGACACCCATCGCATGGCCGATGCCAACCGCGCCTTCTCGCATTACCGCTGGTAACGGAATTAGGAACGACGATGCCCCGAGTTACCCCCCTCGAAGACTACCGCAATATCGGGATCATGGCGCATATCGACGCCGGCAAGACCACGACCACCGAGCGTGTCCTCTACTACACCGGCAAGAGCCATAAGATCGGTGAGGTGCATGACGGCGCCGCCACCATGGACTGGATGGAGCAGGAGCAGGAGCGCGGCATCACCATTACCTCGGCGGCCACGACCGCCTATTGGAAAGACAAGCGCATCAACATCATCGACACGCCGGGCCATGTGGACTTCACCATCGAGGTCGAACGGTCTTTGCGCGTGCTCGACGGCGCGGTCGCCTTGCTCGACGCCAACCAAGGCGTAGAGCCGCAAACCGAAACGGTTTGGCGTCAGGCCGATAAATACGGCGTCCCGCGCCTGATCTTCGTGAACAAGATGGACAAGATCGGCGCCGATTTCTTCACCTCGGTGCAGATGATCAAGGACAGGCTCGGGGCCAAGCCGATCGTGATTCAGCTTCCGATTGGCGCAGAATCGAATTTCACAGGGATTGTCGACCTCGTCCGCATGAAGGCGGTTGTGTGGGACGACGAGACGCTAGGCGCGAGCTTCCACGACGAAGACATCCCCGCCGACCTTCTCGACCAAGCCAAGAAGTATCATGAGCTGCTGGTGGAGCAGGCCGTCGAGGTCGACGAGGCTGCCACCGAGGCCTATCTCGAAGGCAAGGAACCCTCCGAAGCCGAGCTCAAGGCGTTGATCCGCAAAGGCACGGTGACCAACGAATTCGTGCCAATCCTGTGCGGTTCGGCGTTTAAGAACAAGGGCGTACAGCCGCTGCTCGATGCGGTGGTCGATTATCTGCCATCGCCAAGCGAGGTGCCTCCGGTCAAAGGCATTGACGTCAAGACTGGCGAGGAGATCACGCGCGAGCCGCGCGATGATGCGCCGCTTTCAATGCTTGCGTTCAAGATCATGAACGATCCGTTCGTGGGTTCGCTCACATTTGCCCGCATTTATTCGGGCCGGGTCGAGTCGGGCTCGACGCTTCTCAACACGGTGAAGGAAAAGAAGGAACGCATCGGCCGCATGTTGCTGATGCATGCCAATCACCGTGAGGACATCAAAGAGGCCTTCACCGGCGATATTGTCGCCATTGCTGGGCTCAAGGACGTGACCACGGGCGATACGCTGAGCGATCCCGCCCACCCCGTCATCCTGGAGCGCATGGAGTTCCCTGATCCCGTCATTGAGGTCGCGGTCGAACCGAAGACCAAGGGCGATCAGGAAAAGCTTGGTGTGGCGCTCAACCGGCTGGCTCAGGAAGATCCTTCGTTCCGCGTATCGGTGGATCATGAATCGGGCCAGACCATCATCAAGGGCATGGGCGAGCTTCATCTCGACATTATCGTCGACCGTATGAAGCGCGAGTTTAAGGTCGAGGCCAATGTCGGCGCCCCGCAGGTTGCGTTCCGTGAGACGGTCTCCAAGCGGGCCGATGTCGATTACACCCACAAGAAGCAGACCGGCGGCTCCGGACAGTTCGCGCGCGTCAAGATGACGATCGAGCCGAACGAGCAGGGCAAGGGCTTCGAGTTTGAAAACAAGGTGGTCGGCGGCAACGTGCCGAAGGAATTCATCCCTGGCGTGGAGAAGGGCGTGCGGAGTGTTGTCGACTCCGGTGTGCTTGCCGGTTTCCCGATGCTCGACGTCAAAGCCACGCTGACCGATGGTGCCTCGCACGACGTCGATTCGAGCGTGATGGCGTTCGAGATCGCCTCGCGGGCCGCATTCCGGGAAGGCGCTCTGAAAGCGGGGCCGAAGCTGCTCGAGCCGATCATGAAAGTCGAGGTGGTGACGCCGGAGGAATATGTCGGCGGCATTATCGGCGATCTCACCAGCCGGCGCGGGCAGGTGCGGGGCCAGGAGTCGCGAGGCAACGCATCTGTGATCAATGCCATGGTGCCGCTCGCTAATATGTTCGGTTACGTGAACAATTTGCGCTCGATGAGCCAGGGCCGGGCGCAGTTCACCATGCAATTCGATCACTATGCGCAAGCGCCGCAGGGCGTTGCCGAGGAGGTCAAGGCGAAATTCGCCTAATGGATCTGGGGCGGCCGACCGCCCCCGATGAGTTTGATTTTGTACTGAAGGATGGAGAGCCAGCATGGCTAAGGCAAAATTCGAGCGGAGCAAGCCGCACTGCAACATCGGAACGATCGGTCATGTCGATCACGGCAAGACGACCCTGACGGCTGCGATCACCAAGATTTTGGCCGAGGGAGGTGGCGCCGCGTTCACCGCCTATGACGAGATCGATAAGGCGCCGGAAGAGAAGGCGCGCGGTATCACGATTTCGACCGCGCACGTGGAATATGAGACCGACAAGCGGCACTACGCCCATGTCGACTGTCCGGGCCATGCCGACTACGTCAAGAACATGATCACCGGTGCCGCCCAGATGGACGGCGCGATTTTGGTGGTTTCGGCCGCCGACGGACCGATGCCGCAGACGCGCGAGCATATCCTGCTGGCGCGGCAGGTGGGTGTGCCGGCACTGGTGGTCTATCTGAACAAGGTCGACATGGTCGACGATCCGGAATTGCTTGACCTGGTCGAACTCGAGGTGCGCGAGCTCCTCTCCAAATACGAGTTCCCGGGCGACGAGATCCCGATCGTCAAAGGTTCGGCCTTGGCCGCGCTGGAAGGCAAGGACGACGAAATCGGCAAAAACTCGATTGTCGAGCTGATGAAGGCTGTCGATGAATACATTCCGCAGCCTGACCGTCCCAAGGATAAGCCGTTTCTCATGCCGATCGAAGACGTGTTCTCGATCTCGGGCCGCGGCACGGTGGTGACCGGGCGCATCGAGCGCGGCGTCATCAAGGTCGGCGAAGAGGTGGAGATCGTTGGCATCAAGCCGACTTCCAAGACCACCGTCACCGGCGTTGAGATGTTCCGCAAGCTGCTCGACCAGGGCGAAGCCGGCGACAATGTCGGGTGTCTCTTGCGCGGTGTCGATCGCGAAGCCGTGGAGCGCGGCCAGGTGCTGGCTAAGCCGGGCTCAGTGACGCCGCACACCAAGTTCAAGGCCGAGGCCTATATTCTCACCAAGGAAGAGGGCGGGCGCCATACGCCGTTCTTCGGCAATTATCGCCCGCAGTTCTACTTCCGCACCACGGACGTGACTGGCGTTGTCGAGTTGCCGGAAGGCACCGAGATGGTGATGCCGGGCGACAATATCGCCATGACGGTCGAGTTGATCGTGCCGATCGCAATGGAGGAGAAACTCCGCTTCGCCATTCGTGAGGGCGGCCGCACCGTGGGCGCGGGCGTCGTGGCATCGATTATCGAGTAAGGAAAAGGTCAAGCGCGCCGCGTCAACAGCGGCGCGCTTCTTAATTTGAGGCCGTCGGGATGCAAAGTCAGAACATAAGAATCAGGCTCAAAGCCTTCGACCATCGCATCCTTGATGCGTCGACCAAAGAGATCGTCAATACGGCGAAGCGGACCGGTGCGGAAGTGCGCGGGCCGATACCGCTGCCGACCCGTATCGAGAAGTTCACCGTGAACCGCTCGCCGCATATCGACAAGAAGAGCCGCGAGCAGTTCGAAATGCGGACGCATAAGCGGCTGCTCGATATCGTCGATCCGACACCGCAGACCGTGGACGCGCTGATGAAGCTCGACCTCGCGGCGGGCGTCGATGTCGAGATCAAGCTTTAGCCGGGCGCGAGACAAGGATTAAGGACCGATGCGATCAGGCGTCATCGCCCAAAAGGTCGGCATGACCAGGATCTTCACCGATGCCGGAGAGCACATTCCGGTGACGGTGTTGCGCCTCGATCGTTGCCAGGTGCTGGGGCACCGGACCTCGGAAAAGAACGGCTATACCGCGCTCCAGCTCGGTACCGGGCGGCCCAAGGTCAAACGTCTGACCCGGGCGGCGCGCGGGCATTTCGCCGTTGCCAATGTCGAGCCCAAACGCAAGCTGGCCGAGTTTCGCGTCAGCCCTGACAATTTGATCGAAGTGGGCGCCGAGATCACCGCTGACCATTTCGTCGAAGGGCAGTATGTGGATGTCTCCGGGACCTCGATCGGTAAGGGCTTTGCTGGTGCGATGAAGCGGCATGGCTTCGGCGGTTTGCGCGCGAGCCATGGCGTGTCGGTAAGTCACCGCAGCCACGGCTCGACCGGGCAGCGTCAAGACCCTGGCAAGGTGTTCAAAGGCAAGAAAATGGCCGGCCAGCTCGGCAATGTGAACGTCACCACGCAGAACCTCCGCGTGATCAAGACCGACCCGGAACGCGGGCTGATCATGATCGGCGGTGCGGTACCAGGGGCCAAGGGTGGCTGGGTGCTGCTGCGCGATGCGGTTAAGCGTGCCTTGCCGGATGCGGCGCCAAAGCCAGGCGCTTTCCGCACAGGCGATCAATCCGGCCAGGCAAAGCAGGCCAAGCCCGAAAAGGCTGAAACGACCGAGAAAACAGAGAACACCGAGAGCGCCGAGACTGCCGCGCCAGAGGCGGCCGAAGGTGGGAGCCAAGAGTGATGAAGGCCGACGTCACCACCCTCGATGCCAAGAAGGCCGGCACGGTCGAACTTCCGGACCATGTGTTCGGGCTCGATCCGCGTCCCGACATCCTCCAACGGATGGTGCGCTACCAGCTTGCCAAACGCCGTAGCGGCACGGCGCATGTCAAGGTTCGCTCGGAGATCACGGCCTCGACGGCCAAACTTTATCGTCAAAAGGGAACGGGCCGGGCCCGTCATGGCAGCAGCAAAGCGCCGATCTTCAGAGGCGGCGGCAAGGCGTTCGGGCCGAGGCCAAGGGATTTTGCCATCGGCTTGCCGAAAAAGGTGAGGGCGCTTGCGCTCAGGCATGCGCTGTCGGCAAAAGCCAAGTCCGAAGCTCTGATCGTCATCGACAAATGCGAGTTGAAAGAGCCCAAGACCAAGGAGCTTAAGTCGCGCCTCGAGAAACTCGGCTTCGGCTCAGCCCTGATCATTGACGGTGCGTCCGTCCAGGAGGCTTTCGCCAAAGCCGCGCGTAATCTTCCCAAGGTGGACGTGCTCCCGGTGCAGGGCATCAACGTCTACGACATCCTGCGGCATGACAAGCTGGTGCTGACCAAGGCCGCGGTCGAGGCGCTGGAGGCGCGATTCAAATGAGTGCGCTCTCCGCCTATGACGTGATCCTCGCGCCGGTGATCACCGAGAAGTCGACCGCCGTTTCGGAGTCCAATCAGGTCGTCTTCAAGGTGCGCCGTGACGCGACCAAGCCCCAAATCAAAGCCGCGGTGGAAGAGCTGTTCAAGGTCAAGGTTCTTGCGGTCAACACGCTGACTCGAAAGGGCAAGACCAAGATCTTCCGCGGGATCAAGGGCAAGCAGCAAGACGTCAAGAAAGCGATCGTCAGGCTCGCCGAAGGCGACCGGATCGACGTGACCACGAGGATCTGACCGAGATGGCGCTCAAAAAATATAAGCCCACGACGCCGTCGCAGCGGCAGCTCGTGCTTATTGACCGCAGCCAGCTCTGGAAGGGCAGCCCGGTCAAGACGCTTACCGAAGGGCTTAGCAAGTCTGGCGGCCGCAACAATGCGGGCCGGATTTCGATCTGGCATCGGGGCGGCGGGCATAAGCGCACCTATCGCAAAGTGGATTTCAAACGCGGCAAGCTCGGCGTTTCGGCCAAGGTCGAACGGCTGGAATACGACCCCAATCGCACCGCCTTTATCGCGCTGATCAAGTACGATGACGGCGAGCTGGCCTATATCCTCGCGCCGCAGAGGCTTGCCGTGGGCGATACCGTCATTGCCGATGACCGTGTCGATGTGAAGCCCGGCAACGCCATGCCGCTTGCCAACATGCCGATCGGCACCATCGTCCACAATGTGGAAATGAAGAAAGGCAAAGGCGGCCAAATCGCGCGCGCCGCTGGCACCTATGTCCAGCTCGTCGGCCGCGACGCAGGTTATGCCATTCTCAAACTGAATTCCGGCGAGACGCGCATGGTGCCGGCGGAATGCATGGCGACCGTCGGTGCGGTGTCCAATCCCGACAATTCCAACATCTCGATCGGTAAGGCCGGCCGCATGCGGTGGAAGGGCCGGAAGCCCGTGGTACGTGGCGTGGCGATGAACCCGATCGACCATCCGCATGGCGGTGGTGAAGGCCGGGCCTCGGGCGGTCGCCACCCGGTGACGCCGTGGGGTGTGTCCACCAAGGGTAAGAGGACGCGCTCCAACAAGGCCAGCAACAAATTCATCCTGCGCAGCCGCCATCAGAAGAAGAAGGGATAGTTACGTGGGACGTTCGATCTGGAAAGGCCCGTTTGTCGACGGATATCTGCTCAAGAAGGCGGAGAAGGCGCGTGGCTCGAATGCCGTCATCAAGATTTGGTCGCGGCGCTCGACCATTCTGCCGCAATTCGTCGGGCTGACTTTCGGCGTGCATAACGGACATAAGCACATTCCGGTGCTCGTGACCGAGGACATGGTCGGTCACAAATTTGGAGAGTTTGCGCCGACGCGGACGTTCCACGGCCACTCCGCCGACCGCAAAGCGAAAAGGACGACGGCGTAATGGGCAAGCCGAAGCGCGAGCGCGCGCTTAAAGACAATGAGGCGAGGGCGGTGAAGCGGCTGTTACGCGTGAGCCCCCAAAAGCTTAATCTGCTTGCCGAATTGATCCGCGGCAAGAAGGTCGATCGTGCGCTTGCCGATCTCACCTTTTCGCGCAAGCGCGTGGCCAAGGATGTGAAGAAAACATTGCAATCGGCCATTGCCAATGCCGAGAACAATCATGATCTCGATGTCGACTCTCTCGTCGTCGCGGAGGCCTATGTCGGCAAGAACATGGTGATGAAGCGCCTTCGCGCTCGGGCCAGAGGCCGCGCCGCCCGTATCGATAAACCGTTTGCGCAGATCACCGTCGTTCTGCGTCAAGTCGAGGAGCCCGCCTAATGGGACAGAAGGTCAACCCGATCGGGCTACGGCTCGGCGTCAACCGCACCTGGGATTCGCGTTGGTTCGCGTCGCGCGGAGAGTATGCGCGCCTGCTCCACGAAGACCTGAAGATGCGCGAGCATATTCTGAAATCGCGCAAGCAGGCCGGCATCTCCAAAGTGGTGATCGAGCGTCCGCATAAGAAATGCCGCGTAACCGTGCACACGGCGCGGCCGGGCATTCTTATCGGCAAGAAAGGCGCCGACATCGAAAAGCTCAGGCGCGAGCTTGCCGCCATGACCGACTCCGAGGTGCATCTCAACATTGTCGAGGTGCGTAAACCGGAAATCGACGCGACGCTGGTGGCTGAAGGCATCGCGCAGCAGCTTGAGCGGCGCGTGGCGTTCCGCCGGGCCATGAAGCGGGCAGTGCAGTCGGCGATGCGCATGGGCGCGCTTGGCATCCGCATCAATTGCGGCGGGCGGCTCGGCGGCGCGGAAATTGCGCGCATGGAATGGTATCGCGAGGGCCGCGTGCCGTTGCATACGCTGCGCGCCAACATCGATTACGGCACGGCGCTTGGGCGCACCGCCTATGGCGTGATCGGCGTCAAGGTATGGATCTTCAAGGGCGAGATCATGGAACACGATCCCATGGCCCAAGAGAACAAGGCGCTCGAAGCGCAAGAAGGCGGACGGTCAACCGGGCGCCGCGAACCAGCTCAGGCACAAGGTTAGGCTCGAACAATGCTGCAACCGAAGCGGACAAAATACCGCAAGGCTCACAAGGGGCGCATCAAAGGCACCGCTTCGAGCGCGGCTACGCTCAATTTCGGCACGTTCGGCCTGAAGGCTCAGGAGCCTGCACGCATCACGGCGCGGCAGATCGAGGCCGCGCGCCGCGCCATGACGCGGCAAATGAAGCGTGCGGGGCGCGTCTGGATCAGGCTCTTCCCGGACGTGCCGGTTTCGAAGAAGCCGACCGAGGTTCGCATGGGTAAAGGCAAGGGAACGCCGGAATTTTGGGTGGCACGGGTGAAGCCCGGCCGCATCATCTTCGAGATTGACGGTGTGACCGACCCCGTTGCGCGGGAGTCGCTGAGGCTTGCAGCAGCAAAGCTTCCGATCAAGACGCGCGTCGTGGCACGCATCGAGGGCTAAGCGATGAAAGCGCACGAAGTCCGCGGCATGACGCCCGATCAGCTCAGCGATGAGCTGGTGAAATTGAAGAAGGAGCAGTTCAATCTGCGCTTCCAAGCAGCCTCGGGCCAGCTTGAGAACACGGCGCGGGTAAGAGAGATCAGGCGCGACATCGCGCGTATCAGGACGATCGCACGGCAGCAAAACGGGGCCGAGCCCCTGGCGCCGGCGGCGCCCAAGGCCAAAGCTCCGGCGGCGGCCAAGGCAAAAGCAAAGACAAAGGCAAAGACAAAAGCGAAGGCAAAGAGTTAGGACCCGACAATGCCAAAACGCGTTTTGCTAGGAGTGGTTGTAAGCGACAAGAACGACAAGACCGTGGTGGTCCGCGTCGAGCGGCGCTTCACGCATCCTCTGCTGGAGAAGACCGTTCGGCGGAGCAAGAACTACCACGCCCATGACGAGAAGAACGAGTTCAAGGTCGGTGAGAAGGTTTGGATCGAGGAGTGTTCCCCGATCTCAAAGCAGAAACGATGGACAGTGCTGCCGCGCGAGCAAGCAACGCAGTAGCAGCGATCAAGGTTGAAGGCGAAGTGCCATGATTCAGATGCAGACCAATCTCGACGTCGCCGATAATTCAGGCGCCCGTCGCGTCCAGTGCATCAAGGTGCTCGGCGGCTCGAAGCGGAAATACGCCTCGGTCGGCGACACGATCATGGTCTCGGTCAAAGAGGCGATCCCGCGCGGTCGGGTGAAGAAGGGTCAGATGATGAAAGCCGTGGTGGTGCGGACCGCCAAAGGTGTGCGCCGGCCTGACGGATCGATCATCCGGTTTGACCGGAACGCCGCGGTTTTGGTCAACCAGCAAGGCGAGCCGATCGGCACGCGCATCTTCGGCCCGGTCACCCGCGAGCTGAGAGCCAAGAAGCACATGAAGATCGTGTCGCTCGCGCCGGAGGTATTGTGATGGCGGGGCTCAAGATCAAGAAGGGTGACCACGTGGTGGTTATCACTGGCAAGGAGAAGGGCAAGAAAGGCGAAGTCCTGAAGGTCCTGCCCTTGGATAATCGCGCCATTGTGAAGGGCGTAGCCATGGTTCGGCGCCACCAGCGCCAGACCGCATCGCAGGAAGGCGGCATCATCGCCAAGGAAGCTCCGATCCACATTTCTAATCTCGCGGTCGAGGATCCCAAAGACGGGAAGCCGACGCGGGTCGGATACAAATTCCTCAAAGATGGGCGAAAGGTACGATTCGCCCGGCGTTCGGGAGAGGTCATCGATGTCTGAGACGGCGTATATCCCCCGCCTCAAGCAGCACTACAACGAAGTGCTCAAGGACGCGCTGGTCAAGGAATTCGGCTACGCCAACGCGTTGGAAGTTCCGCGCTTGGATAAGGTGGTTCTCAATATGGGCGTGGGCGAGGGCATCAGCGATTCCAAAAAGGTACAGGCCGCAGCCGCCGATCTCGGTCTGATTGCCGGGCAGAAGCCGGTGATCACCAAAGCGCGGAAGTCGATCGCGACGTTCAAGCTCCGCGAGGGCATGCCGATCGGAGCAAAGGTCACCTTGCGCAAGAACCGCATGTATGAGTTCCTCGACCGGCTGGTGAATATCGCCTTGCCGCGGGTCCGCGATTTTCGTGGGCTCAATCCGAAAAGCTTCGATGGACGAGGCAATTACGCCATCGGGCTCAAAGAGCACATCGTCTTTCCCGAGATCGATTACGACAAGGTGGAAGACGTGCTCGGCATGGACATCATCGTTTGCACGACGGCGCGCGACGACGACGAAGCGCGCGCGCTGCTGAAAGGTTTGAACTTTCCGTTTCGCGGCTAAGCCTCGGGCTTGGAGCTGCGACAGGAGGATGTGAATGGCAAAGACGAGCACCATCGAGCGGGACAAGAAGCGCCGCCGGCTGGCCGAGAAATACAAAGCGCGGCGCATGCGGCTGAAGGCGATCGCGGCCGACCGGTCCTTGCCGGCCGAGGAGCGGTTCGCTGCCCGGCTCAAGCTTGCCGAGCTGCCGCGCAATTCCTCGCCGACGCGCATTCGCAACCGTTGCGATCTCACCGGGCGGCCGCGTGGCTATTACCGCAAGCTGCGCATGTCGCGCATTGCGCTGCGCGACCTAGGAAGCGAGGGTCTCATCCCCGGCATGGTCAAATCGAGCTGGTAGGACGACGGAATGAGCATTAACGATCCACTCGGCGATATGCTGACCCGTATCCGTAACGCACAGTTACGGTACAAGACCAAAGTTACGACGCCTGCCTCTAGGCTCAGAGAGCGCGTGCTCGACGTGCTGGCCGAGGAGGGCTACATCCGCGGCTATGCGCGCGTCGACTATAGCGGCGGCAAGTCTGAGTTTGAGATCGAGCTTAAATATTTCGACGGCGAGCCGGTGATCAAGGACATTAGACGGGTCTCGACCCCGGGACGGCGGGTCTATTCCTCGGTCAAGGACCTGCCCAACGTGGCCAACGGGCTTGGCGTGGCTATTCTGTCGACGCCGAAGGGTGTGATGTCGGATTCGCGCGCACGGACCGAGAATGTCGGCGGCGAAATCCTGTGCAACGTGTTTTAACCAGTCCGGACGGTAGGTAGACTAATGTCGCGCATTGGCAAGAAACCCGTAGCAGTTCCCGGCGGCGTCACCGCCGCGGTGAACGGCCAAGAGGTCAAGGTAAAGGGCCCGAAGGGCGAGCTCAGGCACGTCCTTGCCGAGAACATGATTGCCAAGCTCGAGAACGATGGAATCGAGATTGCGATGCGTGAGGATACCAAAGAGGCGCGGGCGATGTGGGGCATGTCGCGGACCCAGGTCGCTAACCTCGTCGCCGGAGTGACGGAAGGCTTCACCAAGAAGCTTGAGATCACCGGCGTGGGGTACCGTGCCGCAGTGCAGGGCTCCGATCTCCAGCTGCAGCTCGGTTACAGTCACGATATCGCCTATCCGATCCCCCAAGGTATTCAGATCGCATGTCCGAAGCCGACGGAAATCGTCGTGACGGGCATCGACAAACAACAAGTCGGCCAAGTTGCCGCCGAGATCAGACGATTCAGGCCGCCTGAGCCCTATAAGGGCAAGGGCATCAAATACGCGGGCGAATACATCCTCCGCAAGGAAGGCAAGAAGAAGTAGCGGGACGATCGCAATGGGTGCCTTGAAAGAAAGCTTTGTGCGGCGGTCGCGCCGGGTACGTCACTCGCTCAAGCGGGCGGCAAACGATCGCGCGCGCCTGTCGGTGTTCCGCTCCTCGCAGCACATTTATGCGCAAGTGATCGACGACAAGGCGGGCAAGACGGTGGCTGCGGCCTCGACGCTCGACAAGGATTTGAGAGGCGCTCTGCCTAAAGGCAGCGACGTAGCGGCGGCGCAGGCTGTCGGCAAGCTCGTGGCCGAAAGGGCGCTGAAGGCAGGAGTCAAAGACGTCATATTCGACCGGGGCGGTTATCTTTATCATGGCCGCGTCAAGGCGCTGGCCGATGCCGCGCGCGAAGCCGGATTGAACTTCTAGTTTCACTTGGAAAGGAACGATCGTGGCACGAGGCCCACAAGCAAGAGACCGTGACGACCGCGACAGCGAGTTTATCGACAAGCTCGTTCACATCAATCGCGTGGCCAAGGTGGTCAAGGGCGGACGGCGCTTCGGATTCGCCGCGCTGGTCGTGGTCGGCGATCAGAAGGGAAGAGTCGGGTTCGGTCACGGCAAGGCGCGCGAAGTGCCTGAGGCCATCCGCAAGGCCACCGAGTCCGCCAAGCGCAATCTGGTCAAAGTTCCTTTGCGCGAGGGACGCACGCTGCATCACGATGTGTTCGGACAGCACGGCGCGGGCCGCGTCGTGTTGAGGTCGGCGCCTCCCGGCACCGGTATTATCGCCGGTGGCCCGATGCGCGCCGTGTTTGAGACCCTTGGCATCCAGGATGTGGTCGCCAAGTCGCTGGGAAGTTCCAATCCCTACAATATGGTGCGGGCGACCTTTAATGCGTTGGGCCACGAGGACAGCCCGCGCGGGGTCGCGGCACGCCGCGGCAAGAAGGTGAGCGAAATCGTTTCGCGGCGCAGAGACGGTGCCGGAGACGCCGCGAGTGCGGCCGAGGCGTAAGCGCGAGGCTTAAGAAGACAAAGGTTCTACGAAATGGCCGAGGCATCCACGAGAAAGACGATCGTTGTCGAGCGCATCGGTAGCCCGATCAGGCGGCCTGCGTCTCAGCGGGCGACGCTGATTGGCCTCGGCCTCACCAAGATGCATCAGCAGCGAACGCTTATCGATAGCCCGCAGGTCCGCGGCATGGTGGCCAAGGTCCAGCACCTCGTGCGGATCGTCGATGACGAGCCCAAGGCCTAAGGAACAATGGTCATGCGATTGAATGCGATAACCGACCGGCCGGGTGCCACCAAGGCCAAGAAGCGGCTCGGCCGCGGGATGGGCTCGGGCCTCGGGAAGACCTCCGGCCGAGGCCATAAAGGTCAGAAATCGCGCTCCGGCGTTGCCCTCAAGGGCTTCGAAGGCGGCCAGATGCCGCTTGACCGGCGTTTGCCCAAGCGCGGTTTTAAGAACATATTCTCAAACGAATTCAATGAGGTAAATCTCGGCCGGATTCAGCAGGCCGTGGACTCCGGCCGCCTCGACGGCAATAAGACCATCACCGTGGCGGTGCTGAAGGAGGCGGGTCTTATCCGGCGCGAGAAGGATGGCGTGCGTCTGCTTGGCATGGGGGAACTTAAAGCGAAGCTCTCCTTCGAGGTGACCGGCGCCTCGCAAAGCGCGATCAAGGCGATTGAGGCCAAAGGCGGCACCGTGACGTTCAAAACCATCACCGGGCGGGAGAAGCCCGCCGCCGATAAGCTCAAGGCCGAGCGCCGGGCCGCGAAACGGGCGGCCGAGGCCGCTTCAAAAGGCGGCAAAGGCAAAGGCAAAGGCAAAGCCGAGGCCGAACCGGCGGAGAAGACTGATAAAGCCAAGCCGGCCAAGGCGGAGGCGCCTGCCAAACCGAAATCTGATGACGGCGGGGACGAGACGCCGAAAGCGAAGCCTGCCGAGAAGGATAGTTCTGAGTGATCCCGGGCGGCAAATAGGCCGCCTTGCCGATATTCGCTAAGGGAAGACAGTGTTAGATGGTTTCCGCCGCAGAACAGCTCGTCTCCAATCTGAACTTCGCCGCTTTCGCGAAAGCTGACGAACTCAAGAAGCGCCTGTGGTTTACGCTCGGCGCGCTCGTGATCTATCGGCTCGGCACCTATATCCCGATCCCCGGCATCAACCCGGAAGCGCTCGCCGATGTCTTCCGGCAGCAGCAGTCCGGCATCCTCGGCATGTTCAACATGTTTTCGGGCGGTGCGGTTGGGCGTATGGCTATCTTCGCCCTCAACATCATGCCGTATATCTCGGCGTCGATTATTATCCAACTGCTGACCACGGTCTCGCCGCATCTCGAACAACTCAAGAAGGAGGGCGAGCAGGGACGGCGGCAGATCAATCAATACACGCGCTACGGCACTGTGCTGCTCGCTGCCTTGCAAGGCTATGGCATTGCGCTTGGATTGGAAGGGGCGGGCAACGTCGTGCTCGACCCCGGCTGGTTTTTCCGTATCACCACGGTCATCACCCTGGTCGGCGGGACTGTGTTTCTGATGTGGCTCGGCGAGCAGATTACTGCGCGCGGCGTCGGCAACGGTATCTCGCTCATCATCTTTGCCGGGATCATCGCGCAATTGCCGCATGCTCTGGTGGGCACGCTCGAGCTTGGCCGTCAAGGTGCCCTATCCACCGCGCTTATCGTCGGGCTTCTGGTCATGGCGGTGCTGGTTATCGCCTTCATCGTCTTTATGGAGAGGGCGCAACGGCGGCTTCTGGTCCAGTATCCGAAGCGCCAAATCGGCAACCGCATGTTCCAGGGCGACTCTTCGCACCTGCCGCTCAAGCTCAATAGCGCAGGCGTGATCCCGCCGATCTTCGCGTCCTCACTGCTGCTTTTGCCGATCACCATGGCGAACTTCTCCGCCGGGCAAGGGCCGGATTGGCTCGGCAGCATCACGGCCATGCTTGGGCGCGGTCAACCGCTCCACATCCTCCTTTATGTCTCCCTCATTGTGTTCTTCGCGTTCTTCTATACAGCGGTCGTGTTCAATCCCAAGGACACGGCGGAGAACCTCAAGAAATATGGCGGCTTCCTCCCCGGCATTCGACCCGGCGAGCGGACGGCGGAGTATATCGATTACGTGCTCACCCGGATCACCGTGGTGGGGGCGGCCTACCTTGCCGCGGTGTGCGTTCTGCCGGAGATGCTGATCTCCTATGCAGGCGTGCCGTTCTATTTCGGCGGAACGTCGCTGCTCATCGTGGTGAGCGTCACTATGGATACCGTGGCGCAAGTCCAAAGCCACTTGCTCGCCCACCAATATGAAGGGCTGATCAAACGGGCGCGGCTTAAAGGGGCGAGACGGCGATGAACCTTGTCCTGCTCGGCCCTCCCGGCGCGGGCAAGGGAACGCAGGCGAAGCTACTCGAAGGGTCCCGCTCCCTGCTCAAACTGTCGACTGGCGACATGCTTCGCGCCGCTGTCGCGGCCGGTACGGAACTCGGCCTTAAGGCCCGCGATATCATGGAGCGCGGGGAGCTCGTGCCCGATGCTCTCGTCGTCAATTTGATTGCGGAACGGCTAGACCAAGACAATGGCTTGCAAGGTTTTATCTTCGACGGATTCCCGCGCACCGTGGCTCAGGCCGAGGCGCTCGACCGGCTGTTCGAGGAACGCGGCATGGCGCTTGACCGGGTCGTGGTGATGGAGGTCGATGACGAGGCCTTGGTCGAGCGGATCACCGGCCGCTTTGCCTGCGCCAAATGCGGCGAAGGTTACCACGACCTCTATAAGAAGCCGCGCGTCGCCGGCGTTTGCGACAGTTGCGGCAGCACGGAATTTGTCCGGCGCCCGGACGATAACGAGGAGGTCGTACGCTCCAGGCTCAAGGCATATCATGCCCAAACCGAGCCGGTGATCGGCTATTACATGAGGCAGGGGAAGGTGAAGACCGTCGACGGTATGGCCGATATTGGGGCCGTTGCCACGGAAATCGGCCAGGCACTGGACAATTAGGAGAAAAATGCCGCGAAAGACGGCTAGTTGACCTTGTCAAGCGGAATCGCTACATAAGCCCCGCTACATGGAAAAGTGGACTGACCGGTCCCGGGGGTAGAGCCTGTCCGCGGTCGGTCTTTTCGTGTGCAGAGTAGATATTTTGGCTGAAATTTCAGCACGTTAGCCGTGCGCGAGGAGACGACTACGTGGCCCGAATTGCAGGCGTGAACATCCCGACCAATAAGCGGGTCGAGGTGGCTCTAACTTACATCCATGGCATCGGCGATAGCTTCGCCAAGCAGATTTGCGCCAAGGTTGCCATCCCGTCGGAGCGGCGGGTGAGCGAACTCACGGAATCGGAAATCATCCAGATCCGTGAGGTGATCGACCGCGATTACGTGGTGGAAGGCGATCTCAGGCGCGACGTGGCCATGAACATCAAGCGGCTCATGGATCTCGGCTGTTACCGGGGTTTACGCCATCGCCGCGGACTGCCTGTGCACGGTCAGCGCACGCATACCAATGCGCGCACGCGCAAAGGCCCGGCGAAGCCAATCGCCGGCAAGAAAAAGTAAGGCTCAAGCGAGCGCGGCGCGAGTGTCTGCTTGTGCCCGGCGTCGAATTCGTAGAGGCAGGATAGAGCATGGCCAAAGACAGCACGCGGGTTCGTCGCCGCGAAAAGAAAAACATCACCTCGGGCGTGGCCCACGTGCATGCAAGTTTCAACAACACGATGATCACCATCACCGACGCGCAAGGAAACGCCATCTCTTGGTCGTCGGCCGGCACGATGGGCTTCAAGGGATCGCGTAAATCGACACCCTACGCCGCACAGGTGGCCGCGGAGGATGCCGGCAAGAAGGCAATGGAACACGGCATGAAGAACCTGGAGATCGAGGTGAGGGGCCCGGGCTCGGGACGGGAGTCCGCGCTCCGGGCGCTCCAAGCCGCTGGTTTTAACATCGTATCGATCCGCGACGTGACGCCGATACCGCATAACGGTTGCCGGCCGCGTAAGCGTCGTCGCGTTTAACAGAAGGGCAGGCTAGCCACCCATGTTGCACGAGGATTTACAGAAGCTGGGGCAGGCCGCCCCGCTCACGGACCAAGAAAGGGCTTCACCGGTGCTCCAGAAGAACTGGCAAGATCTTATCAA
>Ga0315534_1001382_pt1 | contig 16701 bp, 16 predicted proteins | sample SalMarSW160240MG_FD_203094 | JGI IMG/M metagenome (GOLD analysis project Ga0315534, IMG submission 203094) | Salt marsh sediment microbial communities from the Plum Island Ecosystem LTER, Massachusetts, United States - Salt Marsh Sediment SW1602-40 ... | reverse complement strand
ATAGTACTGCTATCTGTCTTACTATACCAAATACTTGTATACTATAACTGTAAGACCGACAGAGATAACCCTATGGCAATCAAATACATGCTAGGAACATAAAGATTCACGATATACTCATGTTAAAATTACATTTTTGGCGATCGAATTATGACCCAGTCTCATTTATTTAGAAAGTTTATTCTGATTTTAATTTACAATGAATAATAATTTTTCCTTAATTATATTTACGACAATATAATATAGACTGGAAATCACCACATATTATTATACTTACTCAAGAGATACATAGAAGCAATATAATATTTACTTGAAATACAAAAAATAATATTTTGAAACTTTGATTGACAACTATGAGCGAGGATCTTATATCAAAAATTCCCACATCCAGACGCTTAGTTCTCGATTTAGGAATGGGAGATGGTCAATTAGTTGCAAATTTATCTAATAAAGAAAAAGATTCATTTTTTATAGGCATAGAAATTAATCCTGATCGTTTTATTCAAGCATCTTCCTCTATAAAAAATCAGAACGTACAATTGATAAACAATAGCTTTGAAAAAATTCTCCCATTATTCAAAGACAATTCCATAAGTCAAGTTTTTTATATTTTACCTGATCCAAAATACATAGATAAAAATCACAAACCTGATTGGGAGAGGTTTTATAAATTGTTATATAATAAGATAAAGAAACATGGGACGTTTATTCTAATAACTGAAATTACCAATGAATTATTTCAACCTGTCGAAAACAAAATGTTAAATGATGAAATTAGTTGGATTAAGAATTTTTTCGAATCGTTAGGATATGTGACATTAGAATGTCATGAGGGATATCCAGAGGAGTATACAACATCTTTCCTACGAACATTCAGCGGTGATTTGGAACGAATTAGAATACTATACTTTGAATTTATTAAAACTAACAAATAGAAATAATGACTGTATCGAAAATATATAAACCACCCATAAATGAGGTTTCCATTATTGACTATTATTTCTTGATTACTCTACCTATAGTTATACACTATTAGAATGGAAAGACTTTTCTAAAAATGATAAGTTAAATTTGTATTTCACTATTAACAAATACTATAGTCTGAGGGATTTAACAGATATCTTAAATAGGAATAAAATTTACATGTTATTAGAACATAATATATCATTATTCAAGTTTATAAATTATTTCCAATTTGACTTTATTCGCATCATATTTAGATTATTGTGACCTATAGATTTTCCTGCTTAAATTATCAGAGACAAACATGAAAATATTTAACTATATATATTACCATTAAAACATTAAAAGAAATAAAAAAAGTTGAGAATAAAAACTTTTAGTTATTCTGTTCTACTGAAGCTTTTTGAATGGTGGTCAAAGTTAAAGTCAAGACAGACATTTACTAGATTTTTATCTATGTCAATACCATGATCAAACGCTCCACCCATGAATCCATTAGTATTCCTGTCCCCATTTGTTGCACCATTGTCTTCCTGCATTGCTTCTGATGCATCTGCGTCTGCCGTCATTTTGCCTGGGAATTTCTTAAAATCTACACCGTTGATATTGATATTAGCATTGATACATTTAATTTTCTGAATGTTTACGCTTTTAAAATCCTTGTCATGGTCTTTTGCAAATGGATCTTTCTTTCCAAAGCCATCGTTCATAAAGTAGGGATCTTTCTCTGCATATAGATCATCATACATATTGTATTCTTTTTCATATGGATCTTTTGCATATTTCTCTTCATAACCATAGTAATCTGGTTCTGCTGATGCATTCGGAACAATCATTGATATAGTTCCAGCAACAAGTACAGCTGCTAGCAAGAACATTGAACCTGTTTTTGTTTTAGTGTTCATTGTTCTATTACATTCAAATATAGTATATTTAACGTACGAATAAACAATAGAGATTGTTTGAATATAATCTACTAGTATAATTTCATTAGGAATTAACAATTGTTAGATAATTAGGAATATTGTTTTATAAAATAATAAGATAAGATATGTGTACTCTCTTTAAGCATTTATAATTTACTGGTGTATAGATTAATTAGTTAATTTCTTTTTATATTATAAAAATTATCATAGCGGAGATATATAGAATTTCAAACTCGACTAAAAAATAGTATTAGACAAAAATTTAATGACATTAGACACCTATTAACTTTTCATCTATTAACTTCCTAAAAAATAAAATGAATATAGAATAATAAAATAAGATAATTAATTAATAAAACTAAAGGAAACCTTAAATTCTATAAATAAGATTAACTGACTTTTCGAATCAGTTCAAATAAGAATGACAAACAAATTGAATCAATTAAAATAGTAAATAAAGACTTTGCAGAAAACATCTAATAATAATTAAAATTAACATCTTGTGAATATTGCATCCTATACATCTGAATGTCAATTCTCTATATTACATTCGTATTAGTTTAGATGTAATGTGTTTATCAAACAATCTTTTTATCACTGACACAATCGTCTCACTCTTTCATGATAGACCGGATAATGATCTAGTAGGAATTAAGGAGATTCCATAGTCAATCCATTATACTAAACGGTTAATTGTTGAACATTTTATTGAACACACGTTTCAAAAAAATAACAGTAACATAAACATCAGGAAAGTTAAACGTGAACCAAAAGAAGTAGACTGTTTGAGAATACACCTAGAACATAGAGCAGAATTAATTACTTTTCATAAACGTAGTCCAGATTCAGAACAGTATAGTAAAAAATGAAGAGAGTAGGAGATGAACCAACAGTCGGACTGCTTTTTTTGTCCCTACTCTCTCCATATGCTTGCTGTTTCTACGTTTGTATTTATGGTTTTATAGCCTTCGAGTTTGATTTATAATTCTGTCAATTGAATACGGAAATCGCTAGTTTTTTTTGATTATAGTGACGATAAATTATACTTCAAATGATATTTGTTTATCTATTACTTGAGTATTTAACCTATTTATATATTGGTTTACTAGAAAAACTGGCTCTTTTGGACTTTTCTATGCTCAAGATAATGAATTACTACAGTTGTGTAACAATCCCTATAATGTTTTATTTTTTTTATTGCAAAATCCTTTAATTGTTTCATTGACTCTGTTAAGAGAAAGAATAATTAAGCAATCTTCAATGATCTGTTTTGTTCTGTGCTCAATTTTGAATAATCTATAAAACATAATCTAAAAAGTTTTCCTATCTTAGATGACTGTAAATTCCCTATTGAATATGCTATTTATATTTTTCTATTGACTAAACATTGGATATAATTAATTTTATTTAACAAATCTCATATATGCTCTTGAAACCATTTTTGCTATTCGTATTGGCTCTGGAATTGATCCTTGAATGAGAAACGAATTTATGGAAAAAATAGAATCAGCAAAGCTTATCCCCCAATTTCTAATGAATAGATGTTTTCCTGATTTTAAAATTATCTTCTTGCGCTCTCCTAATCTATTATACATCTCTATTTTTCTTTTATAGTTGTCCGGAAAAAAGTTTTTGATTGAATCAGAAATTCCAATAGAATCATTAAATGAGATAGATATCACAGGAATCCCGGTTTCTTTCAAGATCTTTTCTCCATCTATTATATTGTACATGCTTATTATCAATCCATCTAGTAAAATAAGATTAATATCATTTCGTTTTAAATCTTTAATCATCTTTATTATATTACTGGTGGCATCATCTCCTCCAATGGTAACTGTGCAAAACTTTATACCATCAATTATGAGATCTTTTCTCATTACTATGCCAGAAATGATGGATAAAGAATTTTCCTTTCTAAAACTCTCAGCTAATGCTAATATCCTAATACCTTTTTTGTAGAGATGTACTTTTTTTCCAATTTTCATATGTCTATTTTATAAGGTACTAAAATAATATCAAAGTATTTAATATACCATGTTGTTTTTTCGAATAATTTGGCTACTGCAGATAATTTTGCGCTTGAAGAAAGAAAAGCAGAGGAGGCAATCCAATGGATGAATTCTTATGCATTAGAACATGATAAAAAATTTGAAGCTAAATTGGAAGGATACATCTTAAACACTATAAAGTTTGGTAATTTTCAAATTATTTCTTGGAAAGGAGAATGGTCTGTGGCACGAAATCTTATTAAAAAAACTAGTAATAAACTTAATATGAAGGTGATTGAATCTGGATATCATAAAAAGGATTCATTCTTCCTCTCTTTAATAGGAACTAATAAAGAAATAGCTAAAGTATACAATAAAGGAAATCTTGTTGGTAATCTGATCCTTGGAAAAAAATCAGGAAAATGGATAGTAAAAGCAGAACATTTTACATGACAATGGAGCAACCATAATTATAACAAATTTACTTCTTGATATTACTAGTCAGCATATTATACGGTCTTTGTCTTTAATGTTAAAGTATGTCTTATCTTATCAATTGTTTTTATCTCGCCAGTTACAATCTCTTTAATTTTATCTATGTTCTCACAATCAATTTTGATAAGAATATTATATGGACCTTCTACCTTACTCAAAGTTTTTATTTCTTTTATTTTGCTTAATTCGTTAATTATTCTTTCCTCTTCACCATAATCACAAGTAATTAAAACGAATACCTCTACCATACAGTATTATGTATTTAATAACTTTAAGATATTATTAATTATTTTTGCATGATCTGCTTCTACTTCAGTAGTTACTAGTAAAAGATGTTCGTCTTCTAGGGGAATTGTTATTCGTTTTATTTTCTCATATTCAGCCATAGCATACTTTCCCCTTCCTATTTTCGGAGATAATGAATTTCGGAGCCCCCATCTAGCAAGTGCTTGAAGATTTGATCTCCTTGTTTCTTCATTCTTTAAAACATTTTCTACTCCTTCTCTCTGACCCCCATATTTTATCTCACCAGATTCATCGCATATACCTACAAATCTAATTTTTGTATCCATATTCATTACTGTTTTACACAAATTATCAAAATTCATATTCAGTACTCTTGTTAATTGGTTATAATAATTTTAGGATTATAATTCTGGGAATAATATTATCTATATTGACATATTTTTAAATTATTTATTAAACTTTAATTTTCCTTGAACTCGATCTTTTATTTTGTGATATTTTATATTAGATCATTGTAACAGATATTTCTAATAAAATTATCTACTCTATTGTTTATTGATGATTTTGAATCGTTTGGTACTCCTGAGTCTAAACTGTTCCTCATGTCACACTGCCTTCCAACGTTATCCTCTTCTATAAAGTCCATTAGTTGATCAAATCTGTCGCAAATGAACGTATCTCTTTCCATCCCTCCTACCAATATATAATCACCTACTCCATCATTTATTTCGTCATCTACTTCACCGTCGGGGAGCCCTGTCATCACCCTTTCCTACATTCAATTGATCATTTCATTCTTCACCCATCAAAAGATCGTTGCACCTTTTTTCCAGAAATCTTGTCAGCTACTTTATCGCCATCAAGCTCATTATCTCCATGATGACCATTTATATTATCATTTCCTTCATCACCATCTAATCCATCATCAACCTTGCCTCCATTCAATTCATCATTACCCTTTCTGTAGTTAATATCGCCATCCTCATCTCCTCCCTTTATTTTATCATTACCGATATTACCTTCAATATCAACTTTAATTGTAGCTTTTTCTCGTTCAAATGGAGTTTGGACGCTAACCTGACCTTGCATACCATTTGAAAAACCCATGTAATAACAAATGTGATATTAAAATCACAATAAATGCTATCAATTTAGAAAGGTCCAACATACGTATTCAGCGACTTATTCATTAAATTTAACTAATAATGTTCTACAGAATATCTATTTTAACATGAACTTATCATTCTTATCATTCAACTTTCAATACATTGAAGCAACTTTATAATTTATAATATCTTCCAACTCTCGATATACAAAAGAGATTTATATTTACCTTTTATTTCAAATATCTGCTTCTAGGTGAATTCATACAGTTTCAAGATCTTCAATTAATAAGTTACTTGTATAATAAGATTTAAGGTGGTAGTTTTATGAGCTAAATTTCAAATTTACATTAGGATCTAGAAAACTGCTTATGAATCAATACTTAAAGTATTATTAGGAGATAACGTATCCAAGATTTGTAAAACTTTGAATGGCATGATCACTTCTCATCTTACTCAGATTAACGAAAGGAAAAAACATAATCTATTCAATTTAGTTAGGTTTCTCTAAATATAAAAAATAAGCAATTTTCATGAAAATTAATTTATTAATCTACATTTGGTTTAGTTAGGATAGATCACTCAAATAATATCTTTTTCCATTGATTGTAAGGCAATAGATCTTAATAATTTTTGAATTGTAAGTGCGTAGGGTGATGGTTGCTTCTGGAAAAGACGATTATTGGTAGTCTATATTGCTTGAAAATGGAAGTAATATTTTATTATTCGTATCCATATTGCAAAGTGAAATATTAGAATCTAGACTATGCAACTAATTAAACAATATAATTCAGTACTCTATCAATGCTGTAAAGTTACAAATGAGTTTATAAAATAAACCTATTTTTTTATAGTAGAAATTACACAATATATTTTAGCCTATCTTTTTTAACTCTTAGATCAGTAAATTAAATACAAATTATTCAATATCATCTTCAGTATCCAATACAAAAATTCTTTATTTATTTTTAGTTTCCAAACAAATACTAAAATAGCGTAATCTTGAATTTTAATATCTCCATTTATTATATACCAGTAATTTAATTAACAGTTGTGTAAATAGATAAATTTATTTTTAATTTTATTTAGTAACATAAGTATTAATAATCTACAATCAAAATATTATTAACATCTCATGCTACCATTACATATTTTTTTGAATGATTTTATACTATTTCACTATGAATATTGGTAGTTTTCCAACTAAAAAATTTAAATACAAATTAAGAGTGTGAAATTATAATTTGCAATTTGAAACTCATTTTATTTTAACAAGTTTCTTAATTGGAATTATTTCTACTTTAGTTATGACTTTGTTGGAATTGCCATTTTATAGAAAATGGCTTTTAACAGGTATTCTCGAATGGCATGAAAACCAGATATTGACAAGTCGAATTTTTAAACTTCCTGATCAAACTCCTCACTTTTGGGGTATATTTCTCTTACATTTTCTAAACGGCGGCCTCGGAGGGATTGGCTACCTGATAGTTTTGATATTAATTCCAATTTTGAATTCGATTCCTATAGTGTTACTTGGTTTATTATACGGTTTTTTTCTATGGATTATTACTCTCATTCCAATTCATAAACCAATTACTGGACTCCATCCATGGAAACACCCATTAGGACATGGTCCAGCTATAGTTAGTTTGATAGGACATCTAATTTATGGTTTTATATTATATGTTTTATTTTCTATAACAATATTTATCTCTTAATATCATAACTTTCTTTATAATCGAGATTTTTCATATGCATATGATTTGTTCAATCAATGAAATAATCAGCCTACTACCAGAGGAATATTTGAAAAAATTATTATACTAAACAGGTATCATTTACTATTTAATATCCAGTACATGAAATTTGATTTCAATTGATGATCTTTTCCTATGTTAGATAATGATGACAGTAATTATTAAAATGTAATAACAAACTTAACACAACTACAATAATTTTAGCAATATCTTTTTTTAATTAATACTATAATTTAGACCACAATTTCAATAAAAATTTTTTAATATCAAATCATAATAGTTCCTCCATCTATAACAAAGGTATTTCCAGTAGCATAAGTAAAATTGTTACTTGCTAAACTTGCTGCTATTTTTGCAACCTCTCTGGGTCTACCCCATCTTTTAAGTGAAGTCTCTTTTTTTGCTAATAAACGATGTTCTTTATCCATGGAATTGTATGTAGAATAGGTCAAAATATTTCCTAACGCGAGTGTATATGCCCGGATGTTATATATGCCATATTCTCGTGCTATGTGTTTAGTTAAACCCATAATCCCAGCTTTTGCAATTGTATATGGTGAACCTTCTACATGACCATTAATTGCAGGAGTAGAGGATATATTTATTATCACTCCATTAAATGATTTGTTTTTCTTGTAATTTTTTAACATATTCTTTATTACTAGTTGAGATAACATAATCGAGCCCATAAGGTCAACTTTTATAATATTATCAAAAATATTTAATTCAACTTCATGAAAGTTCTTGTACCATATTTTTTTGTCAAATTCAAATCCGGCATTATTTATTAAAATATCTATTCTTCCATATTTTTCCTCTATAGTTTTAATAGTCATTTCTATTTCATCTCTCTTAGTTACATCGAGTTTTGCAGTCATTATCGTACCTTTAATTATTTTCTTAACTTTTTCAAGACTTTCTAAATTTCTAGAACATACCACTACTAAAGCGTTACAATTTTCTGAAAAATATTTAGCCATTTCTAGACCCAATCCACGAGTAGAACCAGTAATTAAAGTGACTTTGTCTTTTAACATCATTGACAGTAAATATTATAACTACCATCTAAATATGATTAGGTATAAATATCGACAAATCACAGATTTTTCACTTTGTCTTTAATATGCTATATATTTTTACTTTTCTTATCTTTTGCATTTTTTATAACCAAAATCATTTGATACATAAAACATTAATTTAAAATTTTACTTTACCTACTGACCAAAATACCCCAAGATTTTGCTTTCATAAAAACTAGTCGGTGTATTTACTTCTGTTTTACATATTAGGACGTAAAAAATTAATCAGCGACTTTTTGTTCATTTGCATCATCTCTCCTGTTAAGAATATATAATTCAACCTCCTATATTCCAAAAAAAGGTGATTTCTAACTTTTGCACACACTGTTAAGATAAGTAATAAAGCATAAATATTTTATTCTGGTCTATTATTTTCTTATCTCAATTTTGAAAGATTTATTTAAGTTAATACATAAGAGTTTCTTATCTTCCTGCGGCCATTAACTCATTTCTATTATATTAAATAATATCGGATATGTTTGAAAATATATTAATATTTAATCTTAATAATTCGAGATTCAATTTCTGAATTAGTAGAAAATAATATTTATGATGGGTTGCATTGAAACAAGTAGTAAAAAATGAAGAAATGTCATAATAAAAATTAAAGATATGCTATTGTTAAAGTTCACTTTATAGAGCTAATACCTAAATATTCTTTATTTTAATCCAATGTCGAAGTTTTAGAAATACATTTTAGAAATTAAATTTTTTAATTCAAAAAAATTTTAAAAATTTATCTTTTATTAAAAAAAATATTTTTTTAGTGATAATCATTTGAAGCATGCTCAAGAAATTTTCAAAGACATATATGGTTGGTAGTTTGCTTAGTTTTTGTCGTAGATAATGGAAGAAGTAACAGATATTTCAGAATATGTAGTATCACAAAGTGAGCCAAGACATGATTCGTCAAGGGATCATGAAAATGTTATAGTTCTTCAAGGTGGCGGTTCATTAGGGGCTTTCTTTTGTGGTGTATTCAAAGTATTTGCTAAAAATAACTTAAAAATTGATTTAATCGGTGGTACGTCTATAGGAGCAATCAATGGTGCAATAATAGCCGGAAGCAAGAATAATAATCCTGCCAAAGACTTGGAAGATTTTTGGATAGAACTTTCCGAAAGTATTTTTAATAGTATTCCAAATAACTTATTCTTTGGTATTAAGGAAGTTAAAGATTCAAATCTTTTGAACATTAAAAATAATTTCCTTTTTTATGACTTTTTAGAACTAATGAGAACATCCTCTGCTCCTATGACTGCCTCTTTTTTTGGAGTGCCAAAAATGTTTTTACCCCGATGGAACATATTGCAACCATTTTCATATTTAGGACAAGATATTTCGAAAGTTTTTGGAAATTATTCTGTTTTTAATTGGACATATTTATACGACCATTCTCCCTTAGAAAAAACTCTGGAAAAATATATAGATTATGATAAACTATCACCAAAATCAAAAAATAATCAGAATTTCATCCGGTTGGTCATAACTGGGGTTAATGTATTAAATGCTGAACCAGTAATATTCGATAGTGCTAAAATGCAAATTGAAAGCAAACATATTCTAGCAAGTTCCGGATACCCTGTATATGGATTTCCATGGGTAGAAGTAGAAAAAGGTGTGTATGTTTGGGATGGAAGTTTGTTAAGTAACACTCCTTTAAGAGAAGTAATGGAATCATCTCCTAGAAATGATAAACATATATTCATAGTTGAAAATTACCCTAGAGAAATTAATTGCCTCCCTTCAAACTTGATCGAGGTTCAAGATCGAGCGAAGGATATAATCTTTAGTGATAAAACTTTACATGATATTCGAACAAGTAGACTAGTAACTAGGCAAATTCAATTAATAGAAAAACTTTACCGTCAAATAGAAACTAATAATACCAATAATACAAATTCTTATACCGACACTGAACTTAAATTTATAAAAGAAGAATATAATAAACTAATAAATAATTATGGTGCAGAAATACATTGTGTGACAAACATAAGTAGAAATAGGATGGAATCACCCCATGTAATGAAGAATGCAGACTTTTCTCGGAAAACAATTCAAGATCTAATAAAACAGGGAGAAGCAAAAGGGGAACAATATCTTCAATACTTTAGGGACAAGCATATATGATTATAGATGTTTCAGAATTTCTATAATTGTATTAACCGGAGTTAATGTACTTCGAGGTTTAACACTATTACTCCTCATCTGTTGTTCCTTTTTCATCATCACTTGTATCGATCATTTCCTCATCTGTTGTTCCTTTTTCATCATCACTTGTATCGATCATTTCCTCATCTGTTGTTCCTTTTTCATCATCACTTGTATCGATCATTTCCTCATCTGTTGTTCCTTTTTCATCATCACCAATTTCGTCTTCTATTGCCAACATTCTGCTCAGAGAACCAAAGGAATTGTCATTATCGGGTGTTGGAAAAATATCTTCTGAATCCTTTGAAGCATTCAATGGGATAAGATAAAAGCTTGGAAGAATGAATGATAATATCAATGTAATAACAAGAAAACCTTGGAAATGCTTCAAGATCTATATCTAATATGGTCAACAAAGGATATAAATCAACCTCTAAAAGATACTTGAATGATAGGAAAACATTATCATAATAAATAATTTAGTTTTCAACAACAAACCATAGACAAGGTATAAACAATTTTATCTTAATGGTATATATTTTTTCTTAAAGTGGATAGTACTTCCATTTTTATTTAGATTAAAAAATAAATCAAAAAATGCTAGAATTTATATATGATATAGTTATTTGTTACTTTGAAATTAACATTTTATTTAAGCAGTACTTTAAATTTAGAGTATAAATGTAAATTTTTATATCACATCATCATAAATTCCATATTTGAGCAGCAGGTCCTCACTTTTTTGTTCTTATTCTGTATTTGTTCTCTTTCTTGTATTTGTCTTAACTAATAATATTTCAGCTCAAGAACCTGAAACCCTTTCTCAAGAACCACAAAAGCGTATCTCATTAAAATCCGAACCTATAATACATGCAGGAAGCTTCCCTATTGGAATTGCTATAAATCCAGTAGCCGGGAAAATTTATGTAGCGAATGAATATTCAAATACCATTTCAGTTATAGATATTGACAGTTCAGCAGTCCAATCTAATATAGAGGTAGATAATTCTCCTTATGATTTGGAAATAAATCCGTTCACAAATAGAGTTTATTCAACAAATAGAGGATCAGATACTGTTTCTGTAATAGACGGATTTACCGATCGAGTAATCACGAAATTAGATGTCGGAAAATCTCCTGTTGGAATAGGAATAAACCTAGCCACAAATTGGTTATATGTATCAAATCTTAATTCTGGAACTATTACAGTTGTTGATGCTATTGAAAATAAAGTAACAGAGACATTAAACTATACTTCTTTACCGTATGATATTGTAGTGAATCCACAGACAAATAAAGTGTATATTTCAGATTTGGGAAACAATAGTATAACTGTAATAGATGGTGCTACAAACAAACTTCTCTCAAAAATTCCAGTTGGGTCCAGACCTTCTATGTTGGGATTTAACATTCTGTCTAATACAATATACGTTTCAAATTTCTTGTCTGATTCTATTAGCGTTATTAACGGATACACAGATAAAGTAGAAACTAATATAAAAGTAGGAGAAAATCCAATTGGGATTATTGTTAACCCTAAAACAAACAAAGTCTACGTCCATAACTCCCAAAATAAAACTATAAGCATAATTGATGGTAAAACAAATAATGTTATCAAAAATATTTCTCTAAAACCTGTCCTAACATCTTCTATAACAAACGATCTTCTTTTCAATATTACCTCAAAAGTTACATTACCATTAATAGCAAGCAAAATGACAATAGATCCACTTACAAATACCACCTACATGACTGATACTATTTCAAATGGGATAATAGCGATAGATGGCAATATAGATGAATTAATTACAAAATTATTTATAGATATTAGTCCAGCCGATTCCGGAATCGTCTTATGTAATGATACAGTTTTAAAAACTGGAGAATTTATAACGGTACCTGTATACTCGCGAATTGAATGTAAAGCAGATCCTGAAAGAGGATATGAATTCGATTTTTGGTCTATGAATAATAACACATATGAAAATCCTTTAAAATTTAATATAACAGGTTATGGTACTCTAACTGCAAATTTTAAAGGAGCCATTTTTACGGAAATGATAATAATTTTAACTTCTGTGGCAATAGGGTTAATTTCCACCATCGGAGGATGGTTATACAAAGAAAAATCAAAAAGATTTTTTAAAAGACATTTATCAAATATTGATTATACCTATGAAGTGTTATCCAAAAACAATAGAGAAGAATGTATAAAACAACTAGAGAAAATTCAGAGAGATATAAATATGTTACATAGAAAAGGTAAGTTTAATGAATCACAATTAGATTTCTTAGAAAAGAAAATTAATTGGTATATAAGCAGGATCAATTAAATAAATGCTGATTTTTATAACCAATACATGTTTAATAATTAATATGCTAAGCTAGTTAAAATTCTAGTTAATATTTAGTTCTGATTCCATAAACAAATTTATCTTTAATTAATATTATTCTAAAAACTATGATTAGCACAAATTAAAAAAAATTCTAATAAATACAACAACAAATAAACAAAGAACGTAATAGTTATTAATAAAAATCGGATACCCTGATTGATTTTTATTATATTTGGAACAAAATTTTAAATCAAAAATCTGCTAAAAAGCTATATTTATTAACTTTATAATTATTCATCCTTATTTATGTCAGATGCAAGTTTTATTGACTTCTTGAGACTATCAATTTGAATATCGTCACTTCTTGTGATTAACTTTGATAATGATGGATTTGCATTTTTCCCTAATGTAAATACATTTTCATTTTTATTTAAAATAGATAAGGTTAAATTATTTTCAGTAAGATTGTGGGCGAATACTTTAGTATGTTTTAAAAGATATAAAAATCTAGTTAACTTATTTTTGGTTATATTGCCTATTGAAAAATCAAAAAAGGACGGATCAATTATATTCAAATTCATCTTATTATCTGAACTATCAAAAACTAATGATAAATTTTTATCAATTCCAATTTTAACTGTTCCTGTTACGTAACTCAAACTTTTAACAAACAATTCCAGAATAGTTGAATCAACTGATCCTAGGTCTTTCTCATATATTTCAAATTTTTTTAATTCTTTAGAATTAATATTTAATAATACTTCATAACCATTATATTCTTTTATTTTTGCTTTTGGAATCTTATATTTTTTAATATCTCCTAAATTATTGATAACCAATATGTCATCTTTATAATTATCTACTACTTTTCCAACAAATACATTATTTTTGGAACGCGCATTTTTTTTTGATGATACAATAGTATGCCAATCTATCAATTAAAAATCTCCATTCATAAATTTACTTATTAATTGCTTCTGCTTTTATTATTAATTTTCCGTTTATTGTCCATTCAGCTGAACCCAATTCTTTACCTCCAGGACCCGAAGCTCTAGGTATACTAATTCTAAGATTATCAAATTCATAAGTTACCACTGCCTCCTTTCCAGTCAGACGATCGAAAATTGAACTTACCAAGTCCACCCATTCAGTGGTTTTTGACATATTCTCCTTATCCATTCTTTTATTTCCCTCTGAATTATTATTTAATTGACTCATATAATAATTTAATAACACATATTATTTAAAAATTACATACTATAATCAATAGTGCTATCTTATTTTACTATGATAAGTGTTAATTTCATATCTTTATGAGACTTTTTCAGCACCTATAATCTACAAAAATAGTTCATCTTGAATGATAGGAAAATAATAAATTCTCTCGTCATTATCTTAGTTGACTTAATTCAAGATTTTAAACCTATTTCTTATTCTAATTTTTTTAGGTTTCCCAGTTATAGCAATGGGATAAGAACATTTTTTACATCTATTCTTTATATCAAGATTCCATGAAACAATATCAAATCCTAAACGTTGAACAACAATCATTCCACACTCTGGACAATAAGTGTGTTCTAGTTTGTGACCAGGGACATTACCAATATACACATATTTCAATCCTTCTGTTTTGGCGACCTCATAATGTTTTTCAAGGGTTTCAGTGGGTGTAGACGGAAATTGCATCATTTTATAATCTGGATGAAATCGTAGAAAATGAATGGGCGTGTTATCACCTAATTCATCATGTATGAATTTACATAATTTTCTAGCAGCAAATAAATCATCACCAACTTCCGGTACAATAAGATCGGTTATTTCAATATGGATTTTAGTTGAGTTTTTAATTTCTTTAATAGTCTGGAAAATTGGATCAGAAGAAGGAATACCAATAAACTTTTTAACAAAATTTTGTTCTCCACTTCCTTTAAAATCGACAGTTATACAATCTAAAAATTGCTTGGCCAGATCGATAGATTCAGGGGTAAGATAACCATTAGACACGAATATATTAAATATATTATTTTTATGCGCCTCTACACCGCAATCTTTTGCAAATTCCATAAAAATTGATGGTTCATTATATGTATAAGCAATGCCTTCAACTCGATATTTTTTTGCAATTTCTATTACACCATGTGGCGATAGTTCTATACCTTCAATTTTCCTTCTCTGTGAGATATCATAATTCTGACAATATTTACATAACCAATTACATCCTGTAGTAGCAATTGAGTAAATAGAGGTGCCGGGCATATAATGTGATACAGGTTTCTTTTCAATGGGATCAATGTTCCCTGAAATAAGCTTTCCATATGAAAATAAATATAATTTATTATCAAACACCCCACGTACTCCACACAAACCGATTTTTCCATTTGGTATTTGACAATATCTAGCACATGCTGTGCATTTTATTCTGTTATTACCTACAATCTTAAACAGTTCAGCTTCCTTTCCTAGGGTTACATTAGAAAATTGCAATTCGTATATTATTACTATATGAGTAAGATCCTTTTAAGGATTAAAATAAATATCATTATTCTGCTATGGATCTTTAATTAGCACAAATAGAGAATTTGATTGAAAAAATATATTGAAATTAAGCCAAAAAAAGAGAACAACGAATCTGATTCATTTATAATTAAACTAACATATCTACTTATTCAAGCATGGTATTGTATATCTAGATGAAAGTATATAACTTTCATATTTTAACCAGAACCGTTAAATAATTTTTGCAAAAAGATCACGATCTACAAAATATCATAATTAGTTTATACAATATTCGATCAAGATATCATCAAAAATTGATCTAGATATTAAAAAAGTAATTTAGATTTGTAGAGATACTTATAATTTGTTTTCTTGTTTCTATTATCAAAAATTTTATCTTAATTAAAATAAATTTTCTATTTTTTCTTTATTCTATTGTATCTTTTACGCAATTCCAAATATCATGGATTATAATAAAATCATTTTGAGATAACATTTCTCATGTTTGATCTTGTTCTGGAACTGAATTCATGAAAATATCCTCCACCCAGATAAAAACAAGTTATTCTAGATAAACTTAATTTAAGTCCTGTTTTATTGTAACTATATTAAAGTAATTTATAACATTACATTAGCAAAAAATGAATTTTTTCTTTAGATTCATCCTCACACATCAAATTTTATATTGGTTTCTCGAGATATTATATTTTTTACTTCTAAAAATACACAACAACAATAAAATATTATTTTTGATAATTTAGTCCAATTCTATAGTTATTATTAAAATCCTAATAACTATAAGGATATTGATTTTCTCTGCTAAATGCGACCAGATCAGTACTACCTCCAAATAATATATTTATAGTATGGCACTAAATTTTTGGTGTAAAACATACATTTTCAAAACTATGTTTAAATAGAAATACCAATTCTAAATCCACTACAACAAAAAGGGACAAACCAAACAAGAGATTGACTGAGTAGACATGTGTGATAGGTTGAATCTTAACGTTCATACTACTGTCTATATGTTAAGTCAAGTGACATAACTAATGTCATATTTCCATCTTCCGAATTTCTTATCCAGATATTGTGATATTGCATCCTTTTGCTCTCCTATGTTGGTATAGAACCAGTTCGCGCATATGTCCGATTTTA
>Ga0315534_1001376_pt1 | contig 16720 bp, 11 predicted proteins | sample SalMarSW160240MG_FD_203094 | JGI IMG/M metagenome (GOLD analysis project Ga0315534, IMG submission 203094) | Salt marsh sediment microbial communities from the Plum Island Ecosystem LTER, Massachusetts, United States - Salt Marsh Sediment SW1602-40 ... | reverse complement strand
ACACCTTCAATGATTGTAACACAAGAACAGAGAGAAGGAGATTTATATTTTAATCAGCATAATTATTCCCGTGCATCTGAGCATTATCTGTTGATGTTAAAAGCAAGTGAGAAACTTGGAGTATACAGAAATCTTTCAATGGAATCGGATGTTCACAGAAAGATAGCAAACTGCCATGAGATGTCAGGTGATTATGACAAAGCCTTACTTCATGTGAGGGAAGCCATGAAGCTTGATTCGGCAGATAATAATCTGCTGGGCAGAATTGAAGACTACCGCCACGAGGGAAAGATATTTATTTATATGGGAGCATACCGGAGAGGCATTGTATCTCTGGAAAAATCTCTCGATCTGAGCGAGGGAATGGATCAGAGCCTCAAAAATGAGTACAGGACAACCATTGCCGACAACTATCTGGCCCTGGGACAGCTGTATGCGGTAATGGGGAGGCTGGGCATATCACAGGATTATACCGGCAAAGCCCTGGGATTGTTTGAACAGGCAAAGGACAGAAGAGGCGAGATGGAGTCTTATCTTACTATGGGAAGCATCTTTTCTGATCTTGGCGATTATGAAAGTGCCAGGAATTTTATTGAACAATCCCTTTCAATTGCCGCTGAACTTGAAATGGGCAGTGCGCGTCATTATCAACTTCTCGCTTCAGTCTCAACTTCACTGGGTGAATATGAAGATGCCATCCGATCACAGGAAAAAGCTTTACAGAACGCCGAAGAATTCGGAATAATGGGCCAGATAATCTGGACAACCATCGGATTGGGAGATCTTTATTATGAACTTGGAGATACTAAACGGGCAGAAAAATATTATAAACAGGCACGTGACCTTAAGGATACCCTATCAATGAAAGCAGGTAGCCTTGAAGCATCCCTGGATATGAGACTCGGGGATGTATTAAAGGCAAATGAATATTTTATTACAGAAAAATCGTTATCGGGTACAGGCATTTCATCACTTCGTCTTTCAGAAATAATGATCGAAGATGGGAAGGTCGATAGTGCCCTGTTTTATCTGAACCAGTCGGAAAATGCATTCTCTGTATCAGGGAATAAACAGGGGATCTCAAATGTGAAACTGTTAAAAGGCAGAATATTTGTCGATAAAGGAGATTTTCTTTCAGCAAAGCGCCTCCTCGATTCTGCACTTCTTGTTGAAGAGTACCCTGAAACAATATGGCAGGCATGGTTTCATCTGGGCAGGATGTATGAAAACCAGCGTCAGGATGAACTGGCAATTGAATCGTACCGTAATTCAATATCAGTTATTGAACAGATAAGGGGAAACCTGACAATAGAGGAATTTAAAAGTATCTACTTTGACAGCAAACGGGAAGTATATGACAGGCTCATAAAACTGCTGATTAAGAATAAAAAGCCTGTTGATGCTTTTCGCTTCTCAGAACAGGCGAGGGCGAGAGCTTTTTATGATATTCTTGCAAACAAAAAAATAGATTTCAGAGGATCATCAGCAGGAGACCTTATTTCAATGGAGCAGGAAAAAAGAATCGAAATTCAGAAATTGTATAAACTACTGCAAAAAGGCGATGCAGGTGCTTATGAAGGCGAAGGAACCCGATCAGTGGATATTATGCAGGTACGAAGCACACTTACCAAAGCCCGGGATGAATATGTGGAGCTTATTCAAAAGTTAAAACTTAATAATCCCTCTTATGCTGAAATGATTGCTGTAAGCCCGGCAGAATTATCAGACCTGCAAACAAGACTGGATACTGAGACTGCTTTAATTGCATATTGGATAAGCGATGAAAAGCTTATTACATGGCTGGTGACACATTCATCAGTTATAAGCAAAGAAATAACTGTCAGCAGAAACGACCTTGTCAGGCTGATTGAAAAAACCAGAAAATCAATACAGTCAAATTCTCCCGAAGAATGTAATTCCAACCTGTCGGAACTATATCAACTGCTGGTTGCACCGTTTGAAAATGAAATAGACCAATTTACCAGCCTCATTATTATTCCTAATGGTTCTCTTCATTTTCTTCCTTTCCAGGCATTGATAAATAAAACCGGAGAATATCTGATTCAGAAATTTAATATTCTATATGCTCCTTCAGCCAGTGTATATATTCTGTGCAATGACAGATTGATCAGGACAGGTTCAAAATTTATGGGAATAGCTCTGGCGGATATTAGTGTCGACAATAATGTTGGTCTTCCCGGGACTGAAGATGAGCTTAAGAAAATATTACCGCTCTTCCCTGAAAATATTTCAACTTTTGGAACACAAAGCACCGAAACATTTGTTAAAGAAAATGCCGGGGGCTACAATTTTATCCATTTTGCAACTCATGGCACTTATAATTACCGGCAGCCTCTTTATTCAGCACTTCTTTTTCCTTCTTCCAACGAAGATGACGGGAAATTATATGTTCACGAGGTTTTTGAAATGAATATTAATGCCAAACTTGTTACATTATCTGCCTGCGAAACAGGTTTGGGTAATATCAGCCAGGGGGACGAGCTTACGGGATTAAGCAGGGCATTTCTCTATGCGGGGTCATCAACTGTTATTGTAAGTCTCTGGTCAGTAGCTGATTACCCAACTGCCTTGTTAATGACAAACTTCTACGGCTATCTTAAGGACCACCCTTTGCAGGAAGCGCTTACACTGGCTCAGAGAGATGTAATCAAAATCTTTCCTCAACCTCTTTACTGGTCTCCGTTTATTCTTATCGGTAATGGCTATGTTTCTATAGATTGATTCCCAATATATTAATATGTTTCCGGAAGCATTCAGGCAAAGAATAAAGCAGCAGCAATATATAAATGCGGAAGAACTTCTTTATGGACTTGAGAATCCTTCTCCTGTTACAATAAGGATTAACAGGAAGAAATGGGGTAAATATCCTGATAATTCCGATCCGGTGCCATGGTGCAGGGATGGATACTATCTTAAAAAACGGCCTTCGTTTACACTTGATCCGCTCTTTCATGCAGGTTGTTATTATCCGCAGGAAGCGTCAGGCATATTCCTGGAAGAGGTTTATAACCAGACAGTCAGAGAAACGAGGAATATAAGAATATTGGACCTCTGCGGAGCACCCGGAGGTAAAAGCACACATTTATCTTCCCTGACAGGTGAAAACGGAATGCTGGTGGCAAATGAAGTAATAAGAGCCAGGGCGTCAGTTCTGGCGGAAAACATAACAAAATGGGGTTTGTCGAATACGATAGTCGCACGCAACGATCCTTCGGCATTTAAGAACCTGCCCGGTTATTTTGACATGATACTTGTTGACGCTCCCTGTTCGGGCGAAGGAATGTTCCGCAACAGGATGGCTGTTGATGAATGGTCCGAAGAAAATACAGCACTTTGTTCCGTAAGACAAAAAAGGATAATCCTTGATGTATGGCCGGCCCTGAAAGAAGACGGAATACTGATTTACAGTACATGTACTTTCAATCCTGATGAAAATGAAAAAAATATTAAATGGCTGGCAGATAACAGGAAAGCTGAATGCATAAGAATAGATATTTCAGATTACCCGGGAATCAGTGAAATTGATTATGAGGGTATTTATGGCTATGGTTTTTACCCGGGAAGGATCAGGGGAGAGGGACTCTTTATATCAGTGTTGAGGAAAAGGGAAAGTCATGGGAAATCAAAAGCCCGGTATGCATCTTCCCGCTTCATCAATGTCACAAAAGAGGAAGCAGGAATAGCAGAAAAATGGTTCCTGTTCCCAGCCGGGAGTCTTGTAAAATCAGACGGTTCTGTTTTTTCATTACCTGTTCCCCTGGAAGAATATCAACAATTGGCTGAAAACCTGTTAATTGTTAAACCGGGAACACATATATTCACTGTTAAAAAGAAAAATTTACTCCCTTCCCACGAACTTGCAATGTCGGTATATTTCAGAAATAGTGTATTCCCTACACTTAATCTCACACTGGAGCAGGCTCTGGATTATTTGCGGAGGGATAGTATTTCTGCAACTAATGCTGCCACAGGCTGGCTGGCGGCTTGCTATAACGGTATAAATCTTGGATTTATGAATAATATAGGTAACAGGATCAATAATTATTACCCTGTTGAGTGGCGGATACGTATGAGAGCTACTGGCAGAAATGATGAAAATCTTATAATGTGGACCGGGCATGGAACGTGAATTCCAGATATTTGTAAAACCTGTCGGATCGGCATGTAACCTTCGATGCAGTTATTGTTATTATAACAGTAAAGAAGATCTTTACTCCGCTGGCAGATCCTTCATCATGTCTGATGAAATTCTTGAGGAATACATAAAACAACACATCGAGGCAACAACTGACAAGCTAATAATGTTTTCATGGCATGGTGGTGAGCCAACAATGGCAGGGATTGAGTTTTTTAAGAAGGCAGTAGATCTTCAGAAGAAATATCTCCCCTCGGGCAAAAAGATAATAAATGGCATTCAGACCAATGGCACACTTCTCGATGATGAATTCTGCAGATTAATGTCCTCCGAGGGTTTTATTGCCGGGATCAGCATCGATGGGCCCTCTGAATTACACAATACACACCGGCTGGATGCCGGGAAGAAAGGTACATTTGAAAGGGTGATGAAAGGGTATGAACATTTAAGAATGCATGGTGTGACAACGGAGATCCTCTGTGTGGTGGGCAGTCATAATGCGGATCATCCTTTGGAGGTATATAACTTTTTTAAATCACTGGGGGCAGAGTACATTACCTTCCTCCCTCTGGTAAACCGGAAGGAGAATTCATTAACCGGCGTAACCCCTGATTCTGTACCTGCCCTGGTTTTCGGTAATTTCATGATATCAATATTTGATGAATGGGTAGAAAAGGATATAGGACAGGTAAAGATTCAGTTATTTGATGAGGTAGCCAGAACGGCATTTAACCAGGAGCACACACTCTGCATTCTTAAAACAACATGCGGCGGTGTTCCGGTAGTTGAGCTTAATGGTGATTTCTATTCATGTGACCATTTCGTAAACAGGGAGCATTTCCTCGGTAATATCCGGGATTTTTCGCTTGCAGAACTTCTTGATTGCCCCCGGCAGAAGGCGTTTGGAGAGGCAAAATTATTAAAGCTTCCCCGCTTTTGTTTAGAGTGTGATGTTAAAGATATGTGCAATGGGGAGTGCCCGAAGAACAGGTTTATTCATACCCCCGACGGAGAACCCGGATTAAATTATTTATGTGAGGGATATAGGAAATTCTTCACCCATTGCCGGCCTTTCGTAGAAGCAATAAGAATAACCCGGCAAATAAATAAATAATCAGGGCCCAGGACCCAGGACCCAGCACCCGGCTTACTTCAACTTCTCCTTAAAGAATTCTACTGTACGTTTCCATGCCAGCTTAGCCGCCTCTTCATTATAACGGTCAGGATTTGTATCGTTATTAAAAGCATGGCCTGCACCGGGGTATATGAATATCTGATATTCTATATTGTTCTTTTTCAGTGCCTCTTCAAAAGCAGGGATACCTGCATTTATCCTTTCATCATTCCCGGCATAGTGAGCCATTATCGGAGCTTTGATTTTTGCTACATCCTCAGCTGATGGCTGTCTGCCATAATATGGAACAGAAGCATCGAGATCGGGAGCATTTACAGCAACTTCGTTAGTTATTCCACCTCCCCAGCAAAATCCTGTGCAGCCAACCTTCCCGATCGATTTGGGATGTGTTTTTAGATATTTTACCGCTGCCACGAAATTTTTTGTTGTTTCCTCGCCGTTGAGCTTACCGAACAGCTCACGGACATTGCTGACATCTTCCGGTGTGCCCCCTACAGGTGAAAGTGCATCCGGAGCAAGAGCCAGAAATCCCTCCCTGGCCATTCGTCTTGTAACATCCTGGATATGCGGGACTAAACCTCTGTTTTCATGAATAACAATAACAGCAGGGAATTTACTGCCTTTTTCCGGACTGGCAAGATATCCTATTACATCACCGGTTACACCGGGATAATTGATAAATGCTGCAGCGATAGCTGGTTCCTGAACTGATTTAGCGGCTGCTTTAACATTGTTATCCTCCAGGACCGGCAACAGTGCCACTGCGGCAGCTGTGCTTCCGGCTACCATTGCAAGCTTCTTTAGGAATTGACGGCGGGATGTACGCCCCTCCCTGTACTCCTCGTATAATTCAGTCACTTTCTTTTCCATATTATTTGCTTTTGAGGTAAAACTTATTAATGTTGTGTACAAAATACAATTTACAAAAAAAAAATTATATTGACCATACAGGGAAGATAACCGGACTCTTCTGAATCATACTATTTTCGTAACTTTATGGTGGTTATTAATGCTAAACAGATGAAAAGAATATCATTTTATTTACTACTTGCAATACTCTTCACATCTGCGTGTAAGAGGTATAACAATTATGAAGGTGTGGCTTTTACGGAGAAGGAACCCCGCGACTGGGAGAATCCGGGTATGTTCAGTCAGAACAGGGAAGCCCCGCATGCCACATTTATCAGTTACAATGATGTTGAATCCGCCCTGACAGCCGATAAGACCAGTTCACCGAATTATATACTGCTGGACGGTATCTGGAAGTTCCACTATGCAAATTCACCGGACGAGCGACCCTGCTGGTTTTTTAAGGATGATTATGACACAAGGGAATGGGACGATATTGAAGTGCCATCGAACTGGCAGATGAGGGGTTATGATGTTCCGATCTATGTCAATATAACATATCCGCATAAGAAAAATCCTCCATTTATTGAACATACATGGAATCCTGTAGGATCATATAAAAGGAATTTCAAGGTTCCCCGGGAATGGAAGGATAAAGAGGTCTTTCTGAATTTCGGAGCAGTCAGTTCAGCATTCTATGTGTGGGTGAACGAGCAGCCTGTTGGTTATTTCCAGGATAGTAAGACACCGGGCGAGTTTAATATTACAAGGTATCTGAAGAGAGGAAACAACTCTCTTGCAGTTGAAGTATATCGCTGGTGCGATGGAAGCTATCTTGAGGATCAGGATTTCTGGAGGCTGAGCGGAATACAGCGAAGCGTTTTCCTGCATGCCAGACCAAAAACCTCTATAATAGATTTCTTTTTCAGAGGTGAGCTGGAAAATAATTACAGTGACGGACTTATGAAACTGGATGTATCATTAAAAAGTTCAGAATCCCATGAAAAAGATATCACCGTTGAGGTATCTCTCATTGACAACGGACAGGAGGTCTTTTCTGAAACAAAGGATATATCCCTTGAAGAAAGCACTACCATGGTTAATTTTGAAAAGAGTCTCCCGGAGATCAGGAGATGGTCAGCAGAGACACCTGAACTTTATTCGCTGGTGATCTGCCTCAGGGACGAAAAGGGAAATATCATGGAATGTGTAAGCTCAAAAGTTGGATTCCGGAAGGTGGAGATTGTTGATTCTCAGTTGCTTGTAAACGGAATTGCTGTTTATCTGAAGGGAACCAATTTACACGAACATGATGATGTTAACGGGCATGTTATTGATGAGGCAACCATGATGAAGGATATCAGGGTGATGAAAAGCAATAACATAAATGCAGTGAGGACATCACATTATCCCCATCAGGAATTGTGGTATGAGATGTGCGACAAATATGGTCTTTACCTGATTGATGAAGCAGATATTGAATCGCACGGTATGGGCTATCGTATGGATATAACTCTTGCCGATAAACCAGAATGGGCAGCAGCACATCTCGACAGGATGAAGAATATGGTTGAGAGGGATAAGAACCATCCCTCCGTAATAATCTGGTCACTGGGTAATGAAGCAGGAGACGGGCATAATTTCCTGAATAATTATAAATGGACAAAAGAAAGGGATAACACACGCCCTGTCCAGTATGAGCGTGCCGAGCAATCTACAAATACAACAGAAAGACATACGGATATAATTTGTCCCATGTATGCACGGATTGAACAGATAGAGAAATATGCTAAGGATGAAAAGAATGACAGACCCCTTATACTTTGCGAATATGCTCATGCAATGGGAAACTCAACAGGCAATTTACAGGACTATTGGGATGTAATTGAGAAATATCCAAAACTGCAGGGTGCATTTGTGTGGGACTGGGTAGACCAGGGTTTGTTAAAAACTGACGAAAACGGAGAAAAGTTTTGGGCATATGGAGGCGATTTTGGTGAAGAGGATATTCCAAGCGATGGCAATTTTTGTATTAACGGACTCGTATGGCCCGACAGAACAGGCAAACCAGGACTTAATGAAGTGAAAAAGGTATACCAGTATATTGGTTTTGAACCTGTTGATCTTGTTAACGGACTCATTAGAATAACCAACAAGTATGATTTCACCGACCTGTCGGAATTCAATTTTGACTGGGAAATAGTATCGGATGGTAAAATATTACAATCCGGGAAATTATCCATTCCCGGTTTTAAGCCAAAAGCAAAAACACATGTGCTTCTTCCGTTTGAAGAAGTAATACCTGTTCCCGGCGCAGAGTATTTTCTTAATCTAAGAGCTTCACGAAGTGAAGAATGGAACGGCGTTCCGCCGAATAATATTTATGCCGCCGAACAGTTCAGACTGCCAATAGCAGAAAAACCCTCAATACCATCAAAGGATAAACTGACAATACTTCAGACCAGCACCGAGGGTAATAAACTGAAAGTCAGTGGTGTGGACATGCAAATTGTTTTTAATCTTGAAAATGGAAGACTCGAATCGTATAATTATAAGGGCAGGGAGTTGTTCAGGAAAGGCCCCGAACCCGATTTCTGGCGGCCACCGACGGATAATGATTACGGATATGGCATGGACCGTCGGCTGGGTATATGGAAGAAAGCAGGTGAAAGGGCTGGCATAACAAAAGTCAATATTACTCAACCGGATATGGGCAAGGTGATGATAATTTTCAGGTATGATATTCCGGGAAATGAAAATGAAAAGATTGCCGGTTATACATCAGTATATACAATTTTCGGTTCAGGTGATATGATCATCTCCAATTCGTTCAACAAGGTATCAGATAAGATACCTGAAATACCAAGAATGGGCATGCAGATGCAGCTGCCTGATGAATTCAATAACCTTAAATGGTACGGACGGGGACCGCATGAAAACTATGCCGACAGGAAGACTTCTGCATTCATCGGCCTCTACGAAAGTACCGTGGCCGATCAGTATGTTCCCTACATCCGTCCCCAGGAAAACGGTTACAAGACCGACACACGCTGGCTTACACTGACTGATGATAATGGAACAGGTATCCTTGTTATCGGAAAACCTCTGTTCTCATTTGCCGCACTCAATTTTATACACGACGATTTTGAATCGCCCGGAAAATTATCAATGTACAGGCGGGACGCAAAGAGCGTAAATACCCATACAAATGATGTTAAACCACGTGACTTTGTAAATCTTAATATCGATCTCGGACAAATGGGTGTGGGTGGCGATGACTCCTGGGGTGCCCGTATTCATCCGCAGTATCGCCTTCTGGAAAACAGTTATACCTATTCATTCAGGATACGGCCAATAGTCAGGGACGATGATGTTCTGAAACTGGCAAAACAGAGATTATGAAAACTAATAATTCAACTCCACTCTGAGAACTTCATCTTCACCTGTTATAATGTTTCTGACATCGTAGACAAGTGGTGAGGTTGCTTTATTGTTGACAACAACTCTTGTTATTGAATTGGCTTCCAGCTTTATAAATGAGGGGGCGGGATCTGTGCCATTTTCAAGATAGAATGGAATGTCAGATCTGTTTGTCACATCAAAATAAATATTCCCTTCACTCTCATGATATACCTTGACAACTGAAATGCACTGGCAGAAAAATGGTTTTGCATATTCCTCTTTTCCTGCCAGGTAATCCCTGAAATAGACAAGGGTACGGCCGGCAAACATTGCCTCCTTAAGGGAATCATAACTTCTCTCTTTTGCAAATACCAGTGTCATTGGCCTGTTGGTGTATTCCGGAGCCATGTATTGTTCGGATATAATATCATGAATATCACTGTTGCCAATAACAGCCAGGTTATATTTCTTACAGAAAGTCATTACCAGTGGATAGTATTCGTTGTAATTGAAGAATTCAATGCCGTGGAGCCATCCATTTTCGATCAGTTTGTAATGGATATCGTACATTCTGGGAATACCGTCGGGTTGCTGAGCTTTCCATCCCGGATGGTTCCAGAGGAGAAAGCCGCCCTGGTTTATTACCTCTTTGAAACAATCCCACTCCGAATTTTTGTTTATCATGGAAGCATCCTTTATGAAAAGAGCGTTGAAATGACCCGGAGGCATATTTCGTGTAATTTCAGTACCCCTGATAAGAATGAGATTCTTTTCCAGGGCATATTTTTCAACAATTTTATAGGCCGCATTATGATCTGTCGGAATATAGTTCTCATGGGGTGTGTATTCCAGGTGATCGGTTATGGCTATTGCATCCAGACCATCACGCCAGGCTTCATCGACCCTGATGGTTGGCCATACATTGCCGTCTGAAAAGACAGTATGCATATGAAAATCACATTTAAGAGTAATATATCCTGGCAGATCAGGGAGGTTTACAATCTTCCTCTGACCGAAAGTAGGAATCGTTGCAGCAACAAACGCTAAAACAATGATTGTCAGTCTTTTCATAATATAATAGATTGATTTTGAAACCGGTATACCGTTAAACCGCTAAACCATTAAACCGTTGATTATATTTCTTCATAAAAATAGGCCATTTTCTCATCTGCATCATCCCAGGTATATATTTTTTTTTCTTTGTTGAGCCAGTAGAAATTAAGGAGGGCAAAATCGCCCGCACACATAGTTGTATGAACAAACAGAAGCAGCGAAAGGCTCCATTTCCATAAGCCGGGAATATAAAAGATCAGAAAAAGCAAAATCAGGCTTACTGTTATAAATGGAATCAGCGCAATGATCTTGAATTGTTTTGCTTCAGTTACATGACGGTGAGCGGTTACATAGAAGATATATTGTTTAAGATCCATGCCTGCCCTGATATTTCTTGCACCTGCCAGGAATAAAGGTATGACGTGCAGGGACTCGTGGACAGGAACAGACAGCAGTGGGAATACCACCAGACCTAACATCGAGTGGAACAGGATATTTTTAAATGGGTAATACCCTGCAATATTGATTCTGACTGTGAGGGCAATTCCAAGGAAAATAATACAGGCAGACCAGAAAAAGACCATTACTCCCGATTTCTGTCTGAGATAGTCAAGGACAAAACTTACAAGGTCGTTGTATGGTACTGCACGTATCTGTCGGAATTTAGTCTGATCTTCAAGGTCTTCAACCCGTAATGCCATAGAAAAAAGCTTTTTCCAAATTTAGCTTTTTCTTTTCATTCCGGGAGGTTCAGGCGTTCTACTATATCCTGAAAACGGGGATCATCTGCAAGTTTTTTATAATAAGGATTGTTTCTGATCCAGGGAATGAAATCATGCCTCTGTTTGTAAGCTTCCTCTACCCAGTAAATGGCTTTGTCTTTATCACCCAGGGCAGAATAAATATCTGCCAGTCCCCACGTATGCCACCTCATATTTTGTTCTTCCATTTCAGCAGCAATTTCGAGAGCTTTATCTCTTTGTCCTGCAAAGACATAAGCAACTCCCAGTCCGCTTGCAAAGCCTGAACGGGGAGAATATATTTTTTTCAGCGTATCAATAGCTTCTTCATATCTTCCCATTTCTGCATAAACCATACCCAGTACATAATATGCCATGGGATAGTTGGGATTAATTTTTAATGCATCCTGTGCATAAGTGATTGCTTCTTCATAACGTCCGAACCACTGGTACATCCATGCAAGGTAGCCCGGGCATATAGGATCAAGGGGATCGATCTGGATGGCCTCTTTCATTTCATCAGCAGCTTCATCTACTTTGTTGGTAAGGGCAAGATACCAGCCATATGTATAATGAGCTGCAGAGCTGTTAGGATTAAGGTCAATAGCACGTTTAAGATGATGTTCAGCATTGACGAAATCATAATCATGATAAAGATATGTTTCTGCGAGTACAACGTGTGCGTCGGCAAGATTAGGGTGCAATTCAGCCGGATCCAGTTCGATAGCTTTGAGAGCATATGCCTTAGCCATTTCCAGGGATGCTATGCCTGCTCCGTGACCGGCGCTGCCGTAACCCAAAGCCAGTCCTATATAGGGTTCCGGATCAGCAGGATCAATATCAATTGCTTCCTTGTAATATTTTACACCCAATTCAAAACCATCCTGTGTCAGTTGATTCATGTAGTATGATCCCCTGGCACAGGCTTTTCTGACATCCGGATTAACATTCACTGATGCTGATATCACTTTTTCTTCCTCTTCTGTTGCCTTAACCTTCAATCCTTTAAGTATTTGATTGATTATTTCATTATAGACATTTGCCAGATCCTTGAAACTTTGATTGAATGCAGAACTGTAAATGTATCTTTCATCAGGGAAAGCTTCAACAACCATTACTTCTACCTGGAGATTCTCCTCAGTCCCTTTTATGGATGATTCGATAAGATTATTAACACTAAGCTTTCTGGCAATCTCCCGGGTAGGTTCCTCGCTGTTTCTAAACTGAAGTGTTGTTTGTTTTGGTCTTACAATAAGGTTGCTGATTCCCTGTAACTGACCGGTTAAATCACTCTGGATCATTTCGGCAATCCACTCCAGTTCCGGATTGCCGGTAAAATTAGAAACCGGCATTACAGCGATAGTTTTTTTAATTATTTCTCCTGATGACACTTCCTGTTTTGTCGTTTGAAATAATTTAGGGATAAAAATGATCATAGCCACTATTGCCAGTAATCCGAAGATTGCAGAGGCAATGTATTTACCGGGAATCCGTTTCGGCGGGGCAAATGTTTCAGCAACAGATAAAGGTTTCCCTTCAATTTGTTCAGGCTGTATCCTTGTCTGGTATGATTTTGTTGCTCTTTTTTTCTCATCAGGGTGAAGGCTGTATATTATATCCTTTACTGTGTTAGCTACTTTATTGATCTGATCGCGGTAAAAGGTTTTGTTAAGATTTTTATCGGGATTGTCACCCGGTTTCAACGGTCTGTTAACACCGGCGCTTGAAAATATAAAATCAATGGAACGGAGCCGGCAGCCAAGTTCGTTTTCAATCAGTTCAGTATCGGCAGCGTCCAGATCATGGATCATTACAGGAATAATTCTGCTGCATACATTACCGCTTGCCAGCTTTACATCCCTGCCAAGAGAATCTGAGGAAGCCATTTTATTGAATGCAACAAATTCATTTTCCCAGGCGAAACTATTGGGATCGCAGTAGGTCTGTGAAATTATTGGTATAAAAACCACTGATTTAAGCTTAATCTCCAGGCTTTTATCTACATTATGGATTTCCAGTAATCCATCATGTGGATTTTCATCGAAATAGACTGAAACATCCTCTTTAAAAGTAGCGTCTAATTCCCGCTTCAGGTGGTCGGTGAATTCTGTTACCCATCCATCATACTTATTATCTTTCTGACGGTAGCTGATGAAAATATCATACTCATAACCCGGAATAATGCTTGACATAATATTCAGATTTTAAGAATAGTATAACAAAGTTACACTTTAATTCAACTAAAGGCAATTTTTAATCAAGCGGGAATCCAGACTTCCTGATAAATGAGTTATGAATATTGTAATTGTGATATATATCACATTTTTCTGGTATAGCTTACTAATAGTCACATATCACTGATTCATGATTCATTGTATAATTTTATAAATAAATATCTGGTTATTTAAATGGCCCGTTATTTGATAACTTTGCTGAGAATGTATTATCAGTGAAACTTTTATTCCAGATATTAATTTTTGTGTTTCTGTTTGCATGTGTGTCAGGACAAACAGATACAACAAGAACGAATAGTGATACCGTTCAGAACCGTATCTACCTGCTGCAGAATGTAAATAGAGATGGAGAAGTTTTACCTGAAATTGAAATAAAGGAGGTTGTGGTTCTTGGTGATCAGCGTGGGAGTGAAAGAAGGATTAGATCACAGTTCAGGAAATATGAGAGACTCGTTTATAATCTGAAAAAAGTATACCCCTATGCTGTTATAGTAAGGAACAGACTGGCGCAGGTAAATGCAGAACTTGCACGTATGGATAATGAAAAGGATAGAAAAGATTATATTAAAAATGTGGAGAAGGATGTTTTCGGAGAATATGAAGATGACATCAGGAATATGACATTCACCCAGGGTAAGTTGCTTCTCAAACTGATAGACAGGGAGACATATAACACTTCATATGACCTTATACGCCAGTACAGGGGTTTTATAAGTGCTGCCTTCTGGCAGGGGATAGCCCGTATTTTCGGAACAAACCTGAAAGCGGAATATGATCCTTATGGTGAAGATATACTTATTGAACTTATAATCCAGGATATCCAGATGGGATTTTTATGATCCTTTTAAACATAACCGGAAGACGTTGAAAAGAATTTTTATCGGGATAAAAATTGAACCTGAAGGAACATTGCTCAGAATGATCAATTCCCTGAAGGCTGTTTTACCAGATGATAAGATCAACTGGGTTGATCCGGCCAACATTCATATTACATTGGCTTTTCTCGGTGATACTGAAGAAGAGAGGATAAAGGTAGCGGCAATGGTGCTCACGGAGGTATGCAAGGATTTTCGCAGGTTCAGCTTTAATCTGTCGGGAATGGGTGTCTTTAAAAACTTTCGTGATCCGCGGGTAATATGGACAGGCATTGATAATTTAGCAGAGCCGGGTAGACTTAACAGCCTGATAGTGATAGGACTGAGGGATACGGGGTTCAATATTGAGGAGCGGCCTTTCAGGCCCCATATTACAATTGGAAGGATTAAGTCGATAAAGGATCCCGACTTGCTCAGAAGAACTCTTGAAAGATACAGGGATATAACTTTTCAAAATGTGTCAGTCAGGGAGGTTATTCTTTTTGAGAGTATCCTCAAACCTGGCGGCCCGGAATACAGGTCCTCCGGGATATTCAGATTATTGTAAGCGTATGTCCTTTATATTCCCTTTCCCTTGATGATGACTCCAAGCGTACAAAGAGGATAAAAATTTTTATTAACCTGTGATAAGCTACATGCATCCGGTTAAACAATTTTTATATTTTTGTCCTTTAACAAAATATGAGAAAAGACCATATAGACGACTCTTTTGAAGCAAAGGGCAAAAGAAAAAAACTGGTCGATGAGCTGCGAAGAAAAGGAATAGATGATGAAGAAGTGCTGAGGGCTATAGGGACAGTCCCCAGGCATATTTTCATGGATCCTGCTTTTCTGAATCATGCTTACATCGACAAGGCTTTTCCCATAACATCAGGACAGACAATCTCTCAACCCTATACTGTTGCCATTCAAACTTCGCTGCTTCAGGTAAAAAAGAGAGATAAGATACTTGAAATAGGTACCGGATCGGGTTATCAGGCGGCAATACTTGCAGAAATGGGAGCAAAAGTATATACAATTGAACGATTCAGGGAACTGTATCTTAAAGCACAAGTCAAATTTGCCTCGCTCGGCTTTTCTGCTGACTTCTTTTATGGCGACGGTTATGAAGGCAAGCCACAGTATGGGCCCTTTGACGGGATAATCATTACAGCAGCAGTTTCGGAAATACCTGGGACCCTTCTGAAACAACTTAAAGCCGGTGGCAGGCTTGTCGTTCCTATCGGGGGAGGTGGAACACAGGTTATGACCCTGGTACAGCGGACAGGAGAAGACACCTTTGATTATTCCTCTCACGGATTTTTTGCTTTTGTCCCAATGCTTAAAGGGAAAATGAACGGATAATGAATTGTTATGGAAATATCTAAACTTGTCTTTTGCCCTCTTGATGTCAACACATATATCCTTTCTGATGAGGATGGTAAATGTGCCATAATCGACTGCAGCTGCTACGAAGAGGGTGAATTTGAAGAACTTGATTACCTCATCAGGCGCAAATACCTTGTGCCTGTTCTGTTGCTGAATACACACTGTCATCCTGATCATATCTTCGGTGACAGGATGTTACTTGAGAAATATAATCTTAGAGCTTATTGTCACGCCGATGAAGAAATGAACAGGAAAAATGCACAACAATATGCATTGTTTCTTGGTTTGACAATGGATACACCTGCTGATACAGCCGGTTTTATTACTGATAAACAGGTAATCTCATTCGGATCGGAAACCCTTCTTGCATTGCATGTACCGGGACATGCTCCGGGAAGCCTCGCTTTTTACAGTGAAAAGGAGAAGGTTGTATTTACGGGTGATGCTCTTTTTGCAGGAAGCATTGGAAGGAGCGATATTCCCGGCGGTGATCATAATACACTCATTGAGAGTATTAAGAGAGAGCTTTTTACCCTCCCTCCTGAAACTGTTGTATATCCCGGACACGGTCAGGCAACAACAATTGAAACGGAAATGAACAGCAATCCCTACTTCAGGTAAAGTAAATACCTGTATTTTTGCAGGACATTCCTGTAGATGATATTGATAGTTATAAGTATTAAGTGAAGAATATGTATTAAACAAAAACAAAAATATATGTCTCTTGATAATTTTGTAAACCGTCATAACGGCCCGCGTAATCATGAATTGCCAAAGATGCTTGAGGTTATCGGCGTGGATTCTTTAGAACAGTTAATTGACAGGACAATCCCGCGGAAAATAAGATTATTAAAGTCGTTGATACTACCGGAAGCAATGAGCGAATATGAGTATCTGAACCATATCAG
>Ga0315534_1001373_pt1 | contig 16743 bp, 14 predicted proteins | sample SalMarSW160240MG_FD_203094 | JGI IMG/M metagenome (GOLD analysis project Ga0315534, IMG submission 203094) | Salt marsh sediment microbial communities from the Plum Island Ecosystem LTER, Massachusetts, United States - Salt Marsh Sediment SW1602-40 ... | reverse complement strand
ACTATTCTACTGTAAAAATAAAAGACTTTGAAAAAAAAAAATGAAACTTAATATTGGTTGCGGAAAAAAATACGATCCCAATTATTGTAATATTGATTTGTATGAAGATTTAGTGGCTGATAGACTGATGTCAGCTTTTAACCTTGAATTTGATGACAATACTTGCGATGAAATTAAAGCGATTCATGTAATTGAACACTTAAGTTTTTTTGAAACTATTTATGCACTTAGTGAATTTTTTAGAGTGTTAGAACCTAATGGGAAATTAATCCTTGAAACTCCTGATCTCGAGAAAACTTGTCAGCAGTATTTAAAAGCAAACGGAGAACAGAAAAAAGAAATATTGGGATGGTTTTTTGGAATACCTCATAAAGGTTTACAGCATAAATTATGTTTTCCCCCGTTCCTCTTAATCGAACTATTGGAAAATACAGGATTCGATAATATAATAACCTCGAGTTTTTACAACGATGAGTCTATTCCCTCAGTTAAGTTTAAATGCTTTAAAAGCGGGAATAGTGATGTATTTGAAGTATTTCAAGTTATTTCTAAACTCCGTAAGGAGTTACTTTTAAGCAATCAAATTGATTTTGCCGATTCCTTCCTAATTAAAGAGCAAGAAGATTTAGTAACATTCATAGCGTCAAAGCTACTTGAGTTAAAAAAAACTCAAAAAAAAGAGTTAATTAAGGAACTATTTATCGAATTGTTGTTTAAATGGCCTAAAATCGTAAAAACTTTATTAAAAGTTATAGAAAATGAGAATTATATCCCTCAGGCAGAAAATTTAAAAATTAAAGAAATAGCAGAACTTTTAATAGAACATAATATTGTTAATATACTTTTTAATTCTATAACTGAAGGTGCTACAAATCCCGGAACGCAAAGAATTGTCTTTTTTTCAGTAGAATCGTTTGCTAGGAAATTAATAGAAAACCTTCTAGATTCCAAGGAAAATCAAGAAAGTTATCTAGAGAAACTTAAAAATCTGCAGAAAACCTCTAAAGATTTAAGTAATAATATATTCTCAGTCGCTTTAATTGAGAGAAAAGCTTTAAACCTTTTTTATCTCGGAATTAAATCATTTCATCAAAAAAATTATACTCATGCTCATAATTTATTTTTAAGAGCAATTAAAATAAATCGAGATAATTATTTATTTTTCTGGAATTTAAGTAGAACATTAGCAAGGCTAAAATCATACAATCAATCGGAAAAAGTTTATAAGAAGACGTTGCGTCTAATAAAGATAACCAATGTTAAAAATAAACAAGATTTAAAATCGCAAATCCAGGACGAATTCAATTGGATTAAAAAAAGGAAGGGAAATAAACCTAAGTTCGATCCGATAATGTAATAAATATGATATTTAATTTGAGGGAAGAAATATGAGTGCTGATATAAAAAAATTTTATGAAGTAGGAAAAGAATTAGGATTAACTAAAAAAGAGATAACTCAGATAATGATTTTTGATAATAGTAAAAATGCTTACTATTGGAGATTACTGCTAATTATCGTCATGTTCCTAATTATAATTGGATGGTTTAACTCATTAATTTTTATAACTGGAAAAATAAATGAAAATGTTTACCCCTCAGGAACGTTGTACTCGACTGTAAAACTTAAAGATTTTAAAAATAAAATTCAAGTTATTTAGAGAGATTTATGTGAAAATATGATTGAGGAAATAAAGACGATTGTAAGGAATAAAATAGCAATATTACCCATGTTAGGGGCAATTCTAATAATAATCTCGCTTTTCACGCCATTTGCAATTTCTAAGGGATTGGAAGGAATATCCATCTCAAGTCAATCCAATGTGTGGTATTGGGGAATTTATCAAGAACAAGAACAAATTTTTTCTCTCAAGATACCTCTTATGCTAAATATAATCCTATCTACAACTATGATTATCTTTGCGACTTTGATACTAATACTTTCCATAGAGTTTGGTTTAAATGATTTAAAAAAGAAATTATATGGTGAATTAATTTTCATTTTTATTGTTTTAATTTATCTCTCAATGACTCTAACTGTAAGATTAATAGAATACGCTTTTTCTGTCATGCCAGATTTAGAACCCGCTTTATGGTCTCACGCTCCTTTTTGGAGTTACCGATTAGCAGGTTTCGGTAATTTTGGAATAAATATTGGTATCTTCTTAGTTGTATTAGGAAGTATTATATCGTTAATAGAGTCAAGAAAAAGTTTTTTCTATATAGAAATAACTATTATATTAATTTGGATAATTAGCTACCTAATTTTTCCATTTGGTTTTTTTTAAAAAAATTAGAAAACTTAAAAATACTAAATTTATGAGAAGAAATTTATTAAACTTAATATTAAAAAAGAATTAGACTGGGTAAGAAGTAAGCAAAGATTAACCCCTAAATTTGAACCAATAATCTCGATTGAAAAATATCACAAGATTAGTTAAATTAGATTTTGGAATAGTCTAATAAATCTTCTAAAAAATATATTTCTGTTTCGAATTTTTTTTCATCTAATTGTGCAATTAATTCACTTTCTTTTCGAGCAAATAAGGCAGGAATATTATTTTTTATTGCTAGAGCAATTGTAGCACAATCTGGAAGTGCTATTGGATTAAAGCATTTTAACGTACTTATATCTCTCAAAAAAGAATCTAAAGAGAATACTTCAAAATAATTTGAACTTAATAAATTATCTGTTTTTTTAAAAGCTTTATCTCTCCCTAACTTCCTACATAAAATATAATCCGTTTCTATAATTGCTAGAGTAGTAGTTGAAGGAATTATTTTTTCATCAGCGATATTCTTGTATAATTCAGATTTATCTCCGGATAATAATAACTCAATCATGGCACCTCCATCAAAAACAACTTTTTTAAAAGGAAATATCATCTTTTTTCCTCTCTAAGTACAATTCGTCTAATACGGAATTGATATCTATATTTTCAACTTTTTCACATGCATTTCTAAATTTCCTTTTATCTTTCTTATTTTTTTTCATAAAATAGTTACTGATTAAATATTTGATGGTTGTATTATAATTTATCTTTTCTTTTTTCTGAATTTGCAATTGAGCTGCTACTTTAAGCAATTCTTCTTTTGTCTCATCATCAATTGTTATTGTTGTCATTGCGTATCACTCATAGTTTTAATAACATTCATGAATTATATAGAAAATATTAAATTTATTATTATTTATTTTAAGGTTTTTAGAACTCTGATTTTCCTCATAGTTGGAGTACAACCTAACGAAGAGTTTGAAAAAATAATCAAAGAAAACTTGGAAAATCTACTTGATTTTCATTGAGAAAAATTTTACGACATTCCTCTGTTGAATAGATTTGTACATTAGTATATTGTATAAAATTATCCGGATTTCTATAAGTCTTTTCCTAATCTCTTGCAAAGCTTTAATTAAAGTCTAAATTATACTAAAAAAAAATCAATAGAGAAAAAGATTCCAAAACCTCATTATTTAAGTTTTTTCTGAAATTAGTAGTTTCATGTAAGAGTTTTAGGACACATATGATTAATCTTTTATTCTTTTAATCCTCGCGTAGTGTAAATAATTCAATAATATTAGTAAACCAACTGGTATTCATCCAATAAACCAAAAGAACGGTCTACATAAAAAAAGCCGATATAGCTAAATAATTAAATAGTATAGAAATAGTCTAATTAAAGCTATTCGATGTGCTTATGAAATCTATAATTCCTTTCTTTTAAGGGCTAAGAACATAAAAAGAAACGACAACGCTATATAGAGGCTCATAATCAAAATCGCCACTTCCATGGTTGGTGTTCGCCAAACTTTTACGGGAGGAAGTAAATCGCCTGCGTAATACACCAAAAACCACCGTTCACCGCTGAAAGGACCCCCTGGGATGACAAACTTTATTAAATTTCCTATATAATTTAACGAAAAAATGGGCTCTATTTCTTGATTTATTGCTGTTAAAGCTTGCTCGAGTATCAGAAATCCTACAAGATATATCAAAATGACGATGACAGTGGTTAAATTTGCTTTCGGCATAATAGTGCTAAATAACAATAGTAAACCACTTAGAGTTATTGTATAGAAAATAGCTATTCCAAGCGAAATATACGATTCTGGGATTACGGTGTCGTAAATAACCCATACGGAGATATCCAACGTCAAATAATGTATTATCACTAAAAAAATAATAATACTCAAATTGGCGATATATTTTCCTCCGATTAATTTATATCTATTAATTTTCGGAAACAGAATATACCCAGTTTTATTAGCGAATTCTGAGCACACGATGTCAGAGAAAAAGAAGCACGAAACGAATATAATGAAAAACCTAAAAAAATCAATTTCATCTCGAAATAATTTACCTTCATCAAAATGATACGGGTAAAAAAACGAAAATAAAAGCACAAAAACAACAGAAACGATACTAAAAAATAGAACCTTTTTCCATCGCAACCTAAGTTCCAACAAATACGTCCTTAGGAATGGGTTGAAGATCTTTTTTTTTTCCTTACTATTCTTTTGTCCATTTTTTGTTCTCGTTTTTGCTCGTTCTTATTTAATTTCTTCTAAATATAGTTTTTCTAAGAGAGAAGTTTTTGATTGTGAAAAGGATGTTACAGTAAACTCTGCGTCAAAATCTTTTCCTAAAATTTTAAAAATCTCTCCTTTAGATTCAGGTTTCCCATCGTAGTAGATGATAAGATTCTTGCTTGAGGGTTGATATTGCACGGGGGACTTAACAATTGTGGGATCTATATTTTTATCCAAATACGGCGCTAATTTTTCGTTAAGTTTTTTCTCGACCAATTCAAATCTTTCTAATGGAATTGGCTTAAGGAGTTGGCACACAATTTCACTTGTTTTAAGTAACTTTTCCATATTTTCGATTCGATCAAATTTAATAATTTCTCCGTTATTTATAAACGCAATTTTCTCACATATTTCTGATATCTCTCGTAGCATATGTGATGCTATAAAGATCGTTTTCTTTTGTTCTTTAAGTGTCATCAAATATTGGCGAATTTTGATTCGAGCCTTTGGATCTAACCCCGTTTGAGGCTCGTCTAAGAATATAATCTCTGGTTCGTGAATGATAGCTTGTATAAATCCTAGTTTTTGTTTCATACCTTTCGAAAATTTTTTTATCCTTTTTTTTTTCCAATTTGCTAAATCAAAAAAAAGAAGTAGTTCGTCAATTCGTTGCTTTATTTTATTTTTCGGGTACTTGTGAAGTTGAGCGTAATGTTTTAATAACACGTACGGAGTTGAATCGTAAAACACAGGAATGTCGATTAAAAAGCCCATTGAGACGAGATCCTGCGAATTTATGCTTATATCCTGTAAATCTCCCCCCTTATTTTTTATTAAGATCTTCCCCGAAGAGGGTTTTAAAAGTGTTGCTATTAGTTTTATAGTTGTTGTTTTGCCTGCTCCGTTTGGACCGACAAACCCAATGGTTTCTCCTTTATGAACTTCAAGATTTACATTATTAACTGCAAAAAAATGTCTAAACTTCTTAGTTAAATTATCTAATTTTAGTACTATTTCGTTCAAATTATTGTCACTTATTAATTTGTTTATTGCCAAATAAATGCTTAGGTTTTTATGATAGCATCATTTGAATAATTCTTTTATCGCAAAATTAATTAAGAAAATAGTAAAACAATTAAAACTCCTATATTAAAAAACAATTAAAAAAAAATTCAATTTCCTCCTTTTTAATTCCAGCATCTTTAAAAACATCCTATGAAGCTTTTCACGACCTAATACTAAACTAAAGAAATCCCTCTTTCTAGTATCTCGTATTTCAACTCACTCGTGATCTGTTTGTCTCTCGATAAGAGTTTCATCTGTTTAGTCTTGGAGTTAAACGATTTCGATAAGCTAACATTTATGCTGTTGATCCTCGAATACAACTTGTTAAAAAATGGTTGATTCTTCCCTAATGCAGGATCGAAAGAGACCTCGTGTATCAGAATTAGAACGATCTCTTCCCTTAAACAACGCATAATGAGGGGAAACAGTTGCGAGCTAAAATATTCGTCTAAGAGTGCCGTCTTTTGCCTGACATTGGAGCAACAAGAAGCAGCTAACCGTAGATGGTGAGACACATTGTCAATTACTAAATATTTGGTGCTAAATGGTAATATTACGCTTCCTAGGGTTGCTAAAAAGACTGATTGATCTTCGTAACTCAAAAAGGGAGACGAGACAGGATATAAAAAGATTTTTTTCACGAGGGCGTCAAACTTACCGGGAGAACTTTTAAAAAAAGTATGCAGTCGCTTTTTGGGAAATTGTTCGCTCGCTTGAATCCAAACGCAACGCTCATCAGTAACATCCTCGCAACTTAACGCGGACGCGACTAACTGGAGCGCTAAGGTTGTTTTACCGGTGCTTGACTCTCCCGAAACCGAGATTATTCTTCGCTCCCTCAACAGATCGAACAAAGACGCAATGTTAGAAGGATTACTCGGCTCCATCGTGTTTTAATCACTGCTCAATAAGTCTAACACTTCTTTTTGAGTTTTATTAATTGCTTCGCGTCGCTTTCGAGCTTCTTCGGAAATCTGTTGCGTCGCACTGTTACTCTGGGAGTCGGTCGATGTGAGCTGTTGAAGCATCATTAGAGCAATTAAATCGTCTAATCGGCTATCTTGGTGAGGTTGACTTCCGCCAAAAAAAGCACCGAACAACCCATTCCCACTTTTTTTCGCTTTGTAAACGAAGTATATTACCACACCAATACCGATGATAATTACCGTGTAGAACGGTTCTTTCTGGTAGAACATCAGCATAGCCACTATTATGGCGATTAAACAAAAACTTTTCATTACCACTGCACCTCCCTTTCGTTTGGGTCGTTTATGTGCTTAAACCTTCTCCTTCGAGTGAGAATTTTCGGCCTTGTTACCTGCAGTTTTCCCATTTTCTTGGCTATCCCTCGAGTGATTTTACTGACTATCCAGAACGCACCTTTTAATCCAAAGTAGAATGCAGTAAGAACTACAAAATATTCGATGTAATACAGCACCTCAAAAGGAAGGACGAAGTAATATAAATCTACAAACAACCACACGAACACGCCAGAGAGCACCAGCAGAAATATTTGGTAGAACGAGTAGCGAGGATCGTTTTGAAAGGATCTACCAATTAATTTGATATCTTGTCCAGAAGGCTCTAAACCTACAAGTAACGACACACCAAAAGCTATTGCCACTACTTTTACCCATAATTCAGTCTGCATATGAAAGATCACGTCCAAACAGAACATAAATAAAAAAGTAGACACCAGCATAGGAGCAAAACTGATCGCAAAGGTTTGTAAGAGGGAATTTCGCTCGAACTCCGGAAGACCTACCGAACCGTGAATAGCTACCCTCGACTTATCTTCGCTTCGGTATTTCACCCGCACTTTACCAGTTTTCACTCCGAACAAGGTTGCCAGTGTATAGTGCGCCACTTCATGAACGAATACTCCCACAAAGGTTAGCACATTAAACGCCGCTTTGTATCCAGGGGTTCGAGCATATTTATAAAAAGCTTGCACGACCATTGAACATCCTAGCATAACAAGAAGCCAGCAATATAATTCAATCATGATTACATCTTTGTTATTATAGGAATTTATTTAAAAGAAAAATTTAATGCAGAAAAAATTCCAATTTCTGAGTTAAGAATATAACGAGATATATCGCTTTAGATGCTAAATAAATTACTAGTTTAACTCTTTCTTTGATCTCCCCACTAAAGTAATTATCATTTTTAAGAGGTGTTTATAAAGAAATTTATGGATAAGATTAACGTAAGAATAAATGTGATATTCAACAAATAACCATCAACGGGAGACTTAAGAAAAGTCGAAGAAATAAAATCCAATTTTAATTATCTATAATTAATGTGCTCAATTCAAATGGATTTTGATTCTACTTGAATTATTAACATAATCACATAAAAAAGGACATATATATAGTTATTATATCAAAAATTCCATTACAATTCTTTTTATATTCCCAATTTATGTTGTAACCTCACCGGCCGTGATTCAAAAATTCTCCTTGTTTGGAATAAAAATGCAAAATTATGATTTTGATTAAAAAATGCATTTTTTATCTTCTTTTTATAGAATGAATTCACATTAAAGCATGAAATCTTTAAAGTTTATTTTGATTTCTCGCTTCATTCTTCGCTAATCATTTGAATATCTCTTACATTTTTAAACATTTATCGTTTTTTTTTGTAATTCCAAATGTTCAAATAGCAAACTGGTGATCTTTATAGATTAGTTAAAATAAAAGTTAATCGATATTTTTCAAAAAAATTATAAAAAAGTTGGAGAAAAATGGCAACAACTAAAAATATTGATAAATCAAAATCGTTAAAAAAAATTCCTTTAGTTGATCCATACTACCAGTGTGAAATATGTGGATCTAACGACATTGTGGAGACTCAGGAAGGATTTACTTGTCGAGCGTGCGGGATAGTATTAGAAATTCAAAAACTAGAATATCATAGACCTTACGATGCTGATCTCGTTCAACATGCGGTATTAAGCAAAACTCAGATTGGTTTCAAGTCCGAAAGGCGTAAGTTACAACATTCAGCAAAGTTAGAAGGTCTTAGTCGGATTGACGCTTCCCGTTCCACCGAAGAACATGTCGTATTAACAGCTAAAGTAGAAATTAAAAGAATACTAACCGCTTTAGGTTTCTCACTAAACGATCTTGATATTATTTTATGTAAGTTTAAAGAGAATCGCGCTAAATTAGGTAAAGGCACAAAATATAGGAGTGCAGAAATGCTAGTGCCTTGTGTGATATACGCCTACTATAAAGAAAATAACAAACCAATTCGTGAAAGCGAGTTGTTAGATGTCGCAAAAATTTCAAAGAAAGACTTTAACGCATTTAAATTTTCGATTATTCGCATCTGGCCCGAATATCAAGAGCGAGATCGTAAGCAATACATAACTGAACGGATTTTAGAAGTGAGCGAGCATTTTAAATTAGGTATGTCGTTTTACTACCAATCACGACATATACTAAATAGATTTTACAATTCGATCAAAAATACTAAAGATGATGTTATCGTTGGATTAGTGTCCTCTATTACACTCCTCTGCTCTCAGAAAGGAAATGTGAGCATTTCAGCTCTTTGTGATCGATTAGGGATTAAAATGTCAACGATCCATAGACAAGTAGAGAGGAGAGTCATTCAGAAGTTTAATGTTCCTGGATTTAAAAGTCTTGTAAAATCGGCTGAATTATTAAAAGATGTTATGGAAAAATTAGGTGTACTCGACCAAGGTTTTGTCGATCCGATTGAAGCTTCGAAAAAATCACCTGAAAATGACGACATAGTTCAAATAATACTAGGAAACGCGAGTCAAGTATTTAACTCTCTAAATGTGAGCGATGAGTACTTTCTTTTCGTAAAAGAAGCAAGTGGGTATTTAGTTGCCTCAATTACTAATAAACAAGAGAATTTTAACCCCAATCGCAAGCTCAACTTTAAAGAATTTTATAATTCAAACAAAAACGAGATATATAACGATCAGGAGCAGGTAAAAGTAGAACTATGGAGATATTATAATCCAAAAGGTCCACCCGTGCTTTGTTGACGATGATTTTTGGACTGAATGTATATTTTCTTAATTTTTGTATGTTTTTTTTACTTTTTCTGTGATTTACTATATTAACTCATTATCCTTATTATTTACTTTTGCTTACAGCTCAAGAAGCTTTACCAATGATAGGACTTGGTAAGAAGTAAATTCTTCGAAAAACTAAAAACTCTAAAATTTCTTTTTTTTAATAAATTCTAATTAAAATTACTTTAAATCTGTATTTTTTCTAAATTGGCTCTATTTTTTAGTTAAATTTTGGTTTTTTTGAATTCCGTCACGACTTTATACAGAGTTCCGTATTTTTTCTTTATAAAGACTAGGTTTGTTTATAGATCAAAGCTTTTAAATACACTTTACGTGAAGTATATGAAATGGAAAAAAACCCGAGTTTTAGTTAGTATTGTTTTAATCGTAGTTTTAGCTTATTTTTCAACAATTAGTATCACATCAGTTGCTACTCCTGGTGAGAGACAAAACGAAAATTTTGACCTATTAGCTACTTCTGATACCTCGACCCTCGAAATTTTAGAAGCAGTTTTTGACGCAAAAAATGCGGATTTCGCTACATATGGCTATTATTCTCAAATTTATTCTGGCTCTCTTCAAGCAACTTATTACGCTCTGTATATCTTAGACGCGATTGGAAAGTTAGGCGTTATTGACCAACAAGCGGCGATTGATTATGTAATGTCCTTTTACGACACCAGTTCTCACATTTTCTCGGACGAGAACTCTGATAGATACTTAGCTTCAAAAATTCCGGGCAGATATTACCCGTTGTCAACGCTTTTAGAAGTCAATTGCTACGCAGTGCTTTCGCTGAACATCTTGAACAGTATTAATTCAATAGATATTGCTGACATGGTCACTTATATCTGGGGCTGCTATCACCCTTACTTGCACGGATTTGTTGGTCAACCCTATGATTCCTCCTTAGAAGAAGGGTTTAAAGTTCCTACCGCAGACAACACCTATTACGCGGTCATAACTTTAGATACGCTAGGTTTTGACTGGAATTCGCAACCTCAAGAGCGGGGTGATATTGCCTTGTATATTGACGGTTTACAATCTTTAGGTTCTTCTACCGGATTTTACAATGACAAAGAAGGCATGTTCGACTCCTTAATGGAACCCGAACCTAATCAATTTGCTTCTTACTATTGCGTGAAAACCTTAGAAACTTTCGGAAGCAGCTATGTAGATATAATAGATAAAAACATGTTTCATCAGCACCTTACAGCATTATATCATTCCGAAGGAGCCTACTTTGACATCTCAGACTTCGTGTGGGTGACTAACTATTCTAATATAGTTGCTACTGCGATCAATTTAGAATTAGCGGATATAACGGGTTTTACATCATATGTCAGAAACGAAGTAGTGGCTTTTATACTTAACAATCGAAACTTTTTTGGAGGCTGGGAAGCGTCGACTTCGATCAAATATCACGAACTCATCGACACCTTTCAAATCATAAGGTCGCTTTCTAATACGGGAGATATCTCGTTATTATCTTTAGGCGATAAAAACGAACTTGCTTCGTATATAACCTTATTTGCTCAAGAACGCGGATATTCTTTACTCTCGGAGGATTACACTTCAGTAGACTTAATCTACAGTTTAGTGTCTTCCTATGAATACTTCGGAAAAATTGGAGATCTTAGCATTCAATCGATATACGATTTACTACTTGGTACCGTAGTGGAGAATTATGGTAAGTATAAATTCTTTGCCTGTACCGGTATGGATTTAACGAAGGTGAGCTTTCGATCGAGACCTTTCGATTATTACACATCAGGACACCACGAATTCGTGGACGAGATAAATTCCATTAGTTCCCACGAAAATCTGTTTAAAACTCTTGCCTCGTTAAAAAAAATATTTAAATTAAACGACTTTGCCGCTCTATACGATCTTAATACTGTTTTACAGGATGTAATCGATTCGCAATTTCTCGATCTTTCCTACCCTGAAAATTATGGTGCTTTTTTAGTACAAAACATAATGTCATCTTCCGAGTGGAAAAACGATCTTGTTTACTTGAAGTATTCTTACTACGCGATACAGACTATGGAACTTATTAGCCAATATTTAGGGTTAGGGAACATTACGAGCCAATATTTCGTGGATTTAGGGTTCGATATAAACGCTCTTGGAACTTACATTGCGAGAAACATAGTAGAAACGCCAACCGAACTATATTTTGACGCCAAATATTCAGATAGAGTAGAGCTAACCTTAGAGAATTTGTATTATATGATATATATTTTAAATGCTATCGATCAATTTAGCTTAGATATCAATAAAATTCATAATTTCGTATTAAACCATCTCAACTATTCAAACATAGAAAACCTTTATTACTGCTACAAAATTTCGGAATATTTAGATTTGAACATTAATTTCGACGTTGGGCAAACCCACGCACTCGTTCAAAGCATTTATTCTGATATATACAACGAGTTTTATACAACCATTGAAAGAAAAGAACTGGAGCACGATGTGTTCCTGTGGTTCTGCGAGATTGCAAAAACTGATGATATAAGATTGAGTACTTCTTATTACGATACAGTTGGATTAGGAGGCAACAATTTGTTCGCGATCGAACTTGTAAACCTCATTCTTTCTGATTTTGGGCAATATTCCACTGTTAAGATCGAATCAGCGCAATTAGGAACTATCGTACTTGATCAACTAAGCAACTACACCTATCAAAAGGAAGTTTATGTGTCCACCGATCCCGCTAATTATCCGATTGTACAAGGGGAGTTGTGCGCGTATGACGGTGCGATAAAAAAAACCAGCGTACCCTTCTCTTTTACCACTATATTTGATTCTGAGTTTACCAATACGATCGTAAAGACGGAATCTCGGATCGAAGTTACCGTTAATGGATCTCATCTGTTTGTTTCCGGAAACGAATCAATTTTCGGAGGCTCGATGTACGCTGATGTATATCGAGGCGGTATTCTTGTGGACTTTTTAGATCTGGCAACTTTTCACGGTGTAAATCATTCGACTTTTACCTTTGATTACTCGCCAATCTACTTTGGAAACTATTCTTTCGATTTTTTTCTCAACGATCCTTATTACACCAATCCCCAGTATATCTGTAACGCAACCTTTGAATATCGAGATCCCACTCCTGATCCTTACGCTGAGTTTACTTGGACGATTTTAACGATCGAATCTCGGATCGAAGTTAATATTACAGGATACTATGTATTTCCTTCTGGACACGAACCGATTTTCGGAGGCTCGATGTTCGCTGGTGTGTATCGAGACGATATTCTTGTGGACTTTTTAGATCTGGTAACTTCCCACGACTTCAATAGTTCGACTTTTTTTTTTAATTACTCGCCAATCTACTTTGGAAACTATTCTTTTGATTTCTACCTTAACGACCCATATCTTGCTACACCCCAACTGATCTGCAATACCACATTTGAATATAAAGATTCCCCTCCTGACCCTGATCCTTACACTGAGTTTACTTGGACAATTTTAACGACCGAATCTCGGATCGAAGTTAATATTACAGGATACTATGTATTTCCTTCTGGACACGAACCGATTTTCGGAGGCTCGATGTACGCTTACGTGTATCGTGATGGTAATTACATGGATGTTATCGACTTGGTAACTTCCCACGACTTCAATAGTTCGACTTTTTTTTTTAATTACTCGCCAATCTACTTTGGAAACTATTCTTTTGATTTCTACCTTAACGACCCATATCTTGCTACGCCCCAACTGATCTGCAATGCCACATTTGAATATAAAGATTCCCCTCCTGACCCTGATCCTTACACTGAGTTTATTTGGACAATTTTAACGACCGAATCTCGGATCGAAGTTAGTATTACTGGACATTACGTGTTTGTTTCAGAAATCGGACCCATCATCGGTGGTTCGATGTACGCTTACGTGTATCGTGATGGTAATTACATGGATGTTATCGACTTGGTAACTTCCCACGACTTCAATAGTTCGACTTTTATTTTTGATTACTCGCCTGTTTACTTCGGAAACTATTCTTTCGATTTCTACCTTAACGACCCATATCTTGCTACACCCCAACTGATCTGCAATGCCACATTTGAATATAAAGATTCCCCTCCTGATCCCGACCCTGACCCTTACACTGAATTTACTTGGACAGTTTTAACGACCGAATCTCGGATCAAAGTTAATATTACAGGATACTATGTATTTCCTTCTGGACACGAACCCATCTTTGGTGGATCGATGTATACTTATGTATATCGCGATGGCAATTACATAGATGAATTTGAACTGGTAACTAATCATAACTTATACGATACGCTGTTTACGTTTGATTACTCGCCTTTTTATTTCGGAAACTATTCATTTGACTTCTACCTCAACGATCCTTACCTTCTCAATCCCCAGTTAATCTGCAACGCAACTTTTGAATATCGAAACCCTAATCCCGATCCCGACGATCCTGACCCCGATCCCAATGATGATCCTAATGTCCTATACCAAGAAGATGCAGCCATGACAGTTCCTTTAGCGTTCGGAATGGTAGGAGCTGCTACGGCACCTTTACTTGGCACTATTAAAGCGGTTCGTTCAAAAAAACTCAAAAATAAGCAAAACTCAAAATATAAAATCTAATTTGTTTCTATTTTTTAAATTTTTTATTTCTCGACAAAATTTTTCCTTTTTATAATTACGATACTTATAAGCTCCAATGGCACAAAGCGTAAAAATTAAGCAATTACATCAAATTATTTCAGCGTTGGAGATGTTCCAAACGAGAAAAAACGATCTCTTTAGTCTCGATAAGTTAGCTGCTTACCTCAACTTATCCGAACGAGATTTAGAAGAGTTGTTAGAGCTCGTGTTTCGGTTTCAACACCTCTTTGACGTATTGTTCGACGATCGTATCTTGTGTAAAAAGTGGAAAAAAGAAAAAATGTATCTCATCTTAAAGCCAAAATGCGAAGTTAAAAATACTTGTGTAATAGAACCAAAAGAAATCGAAATCGATAAAGAACAAGCTGAGATATTAAATGATATCGTATATTATTATCAACACGTAAAAATTGGAAGAGGGTTTGATGTTAAGTCAAACGGAGTCGAGTTTTCTAAAAAAGTCAAACGACTTAAATCTACTCATCCATTTTTCTTTGAGAATAGAGGAAATGGTTTGATATGCCCTTCGAAATTAGCAGTTGAAGCAGGCAATTTAATTCGCTCCTACAGCAAAATTAAAAAATCGGTATCAAAATTAGAAATAGAGGATTACTTAATAAAAATCGTTTGAGAGAGGGTGAAGTAAGTGATAGAGTCTGAGAAAAACGAATCTAAAAGCATAAAAACAAAGTATTTACGCGAAGATCACATTGAGAGCAGAACCTATCAACTTGAAATAGCGAAAGATTGCGCTTCTAAAAACTCGCTGGTAGTACTCCCTACTGGTCTTGGAAAAACGATTATTGGGGTTTACGTGGCAGCTCTCACATTGGAAAAATTCCCTCCTAAAAGAAAAATCCTCGTTTTAGCGCCAACCAGACCTTTAATTAATCAACATTACGACTCTTTCAAAAATTTAATGACTATCCTTGAGGAACACTTCGTTGTGTTGACGGGAAAAACTCCGGCAGATAAGAGAATAGAGCTTTTCGAAAACCACCAAATAATTTTTTACACCCCCCAAACATTGAGAAACGACCTTGTAAATCTCAAGTACTCTTTAGAAAGCACATGTTTGATTATTTTTGACGAAGCTCACCATGCCACAGGCGATTACGCTTATACTTTAATCGCAGATAAGTTTGTGGAACAAAACCCGGAGGGAATAATTCTAGGGTTGACGGCCAGTCCAGGTGCTTCGAAAGAAAAAATAAGGATACTTTGCGAAAACTTACACATTCCTTTAGAAAACATCCACACTCGCACTCGAAAAGATATGGATGTAAAGACTTATTTAAAACCAATGGATATCTACAAAATCGGCGTTAATTTAACCGAACTAATGGAAGAAGCTTACTCTGCGGTCCAAATTCTTTTAGAAGAACGGTTGCAGTACCTTTCACAGCTCAACTTCATCAGCGAGAAATCAGATAAGTTATATACCAAAATTATTCGAAAAGATTTGCTGAAACTCAATGGAGAACTAGCGAGATTAATCAAAGGCGACGGAGACAAAACGGGAGTTTATAGCGCGCTTTCCGTGAACGCTCAAGGATTGATTTTATTTCATATGTTAGAACTGATAGAACAACAGGGTCTGGATGTGCTTTTAATCTACTTAACTAAAATGAAAGCTGACGCTCGGAAGAAAAATAGCTCGAAAGCTCTGAAAATTCTGGCAAGAGATCAGAGGTTAAACCAGATATATATCGAACTTAGAAAAAACGAGGAATATTCTCCTGAAATGCTTATCCATCCTAAATATTACTCGCTCGAATCTTTGCTAGTGCAAGAATTTGAAAACAACCCTAGTTCGAGGGTGTTAGTATTCGTAAAATTGCGCGACTCGGTAAAAAATATTGTATATAAGTTAAAAGCGAGCGAACACAGAGAAATTAAACCTACCCGATTCGTAGGTCAAGCCACAAAGTCTAAAGACGACAAGGGATTGTCGCAGAAGCAACAATTAGAAATTTTAGAACAATTTAAGGGAGGCCGATACAATGTTTTAGTAAGCACCAATGTAGGAGAAGAGGGATTGGACATCGCCGAGTGCGATTTAGTGGTGTTTTACGACGTGGTAGCCTCTGAAATACGATTCATCCAAAGAAAAGGGAGAACTGCCCGGCACCGAGAAGGAAAAGTAATTATCCTTTATTGTAAGGACACGCACGACGAAATATATATGCACATCGCCCTGACCAAGCTCAAGAAAATGAATGTGAACCTAAAGGGGGAAAATCAACTCCAAACCGCTTATTCAAGTTATTCCCAACAAAATCCAGACGCACCACTAATTAAAGAACTTCAAGATACTAGGACAAATGACGAAGAGAACCACTCTGAAAAACCGCTAAAATCTAAGAATTTTAAACAGCAGGAAGGGATACAATCGAGCTTAAGTTCTTACTCTCAAGACACACAAATTATAAACAATGCGATGAAACCGCAACCAGATGTAAAA
>Ga0315534_1001372_pt1 | contig 16747 bp, 10 predicted proteins | sample SalMarSW160240MG_FD_203094 | JGI IMG/M metagenome (GOLD analysis project Ga0315534, IMG submission 203094) | Salt marsh sediment microbial communities from the Plum Island Ecosystem LTER, Massachusetts, United States - Salt Marsh Sediment SW1602-40 ... | reverse complement strand
CTCCACGCACCGCGGCCCTTGCTGGCAATGGCGGCAATGCGGGACGTCCCCGTGTTCGCGCCCGAACATGCGGACCGTGTGCTCCGTCGGACAGCGAATCACGTGTACCGGTTGTACGGAGCCGATGAACGAGTGCGGCTCGACACATTTGACAGCAAACATGATTACAATCGACCGATGCGCGAGCGTTTTTACCGCCATGCCACAACGCATCTGCTCGGCCGCCGGGACGTCGACGTCCGCGAACCCGACGATCTGCCGGTACAGCCCGAAGAAATGTTGCGTTGCGGTTTACCCGCGTCGAGCGAAAACCTCCAGTCGCTGACATGTCGACGGGCCCGCGAGCTGGCATCGGCGATCGAGATACCCGAACGCCGCGCGCCTTGGGAGCGGTTCCGCCGCCAGCTCCTTTCGCGGCTGGAACGGGAGATTCTGGGAAGTTTCCCTAACCGGCGCGCAGCGCGGTCCCGGTGTGTTCGCGAGCTGGACTGGAAAGGTTACCGCGTGCAGCATTGGGCGTTGTATCCCGAGCCGGGGGTTAGCGTACCGGCGGTCCTCTGCCTGCCCGGGGCGAAGTCGACACCATCCGACCGCCGCGGCGTTGTGGTTGTCGATGAGTCGGGCAAACAGCACGCGTTCGCGCGCGGGCTGGTGGAACGACTGCTCGAAAACGGGATGGTCGTATTGGCGATCGACTACCGCGGGACGGGGGAAACGGCCGGGACGGTCCCGTCGATCGGCTACGGCCCCGCGGTTCCCGATTACAATCTTTCCAACTACGCCCTGCTGGTGGGCCGTCCGCTGGCTGGCATGCGAGTTCACGACGTCCGCTGCGCGTTGGATCTGCTGGCCGAGCACCCGCAGGCAAACGTCGGCTCGATGGCGGTCGCCGGACGAGGTCGGGGAGCCTTGGTAGGGCTGCTCGCCGGAGCGTTGGACGATCGCGTCAAGGCAACGGTTCTGGAGGAGCTCTTCGCGAGCTGGGTGTTTCCAGAAGAGTTTGTGGATATTGGGCTCAGCTCGCTAATCCCGCGCATCCTGACGGCGGGAGATATCCAACATATTACCGCATGTATGGCCCCGCGCGGCACTTTTTTGCTCAATCCCGTAGATGGTCGGCGTCGGCCTTTGTCCGCCAATCAACTCGATCAGTGGGGCCCGTTCGCCGCCGGCGTCTACCGCCTGTACGACGCCACTTCACGCCTGAACGTCGTCACGGTGGCTTCGGACACGGCCCCGGACGAAATCGCGGCATGGTTGCGGCCACGGTAGTCAACGCCTCGCGATCGTACCTTCCACCTGTCTCTACCACCCACAGCGGCATGCGTCCACTGACGGCGGGCAACGCCCGACATCCGGTGTGCTGACTCGAGCATTTCCTTCAACGATCGGGAGCTTCAAGGCCGTCGGTCGCGATCCGGAAGAAATAGACACGCCCCGATCCGGGCTCCTGATTTGTTTCTGCAATCTCCGTCATCTCGGTCACCGTGCCGACGATGGCTCCTTCCCGCGTCAGCGCGCGGGCACCGCCGAGCGAATAGAGCCGGTGATTGAAGGTTTGTTTACTGACGGCGTAGTCCTGCCACGTGGCGCCGCGGTCGTGGCTGACACTGCAGGCGATTCGTGCCCGTTGCTCGATCGTGGACACAAAATAAAGAGGCCCCTGCTGCCGCTCGGGCGATGACGCGAACAACCCACTCAAGCTGGGGCGATTGTTCTCGGGGATGTTCATCATCGCCCGTCGCGGAAGGTCCTGCCGGCCGCTGCCGGTATCGTACCGCACGTACCACAGACGGGGCGGATCGGTATTGGCCCAGTAGGCAAAATGCAGTTTGCCGGATTTGGCGGCCAGCGCCGATAGCCAGGTGTGAACGTTGAATTCGTCGTCCCGTGATATGCGTTCCGTGGGACCGGTATCGTCCGCAGTGGCGGGCAGCGCAAGCGGCGTGCCTGCCAGGGTTTTCCACGTCCGTCCACCATCGGTAGAACGCATGCAATGAATGTCCCAGTACAAATACTCGCCGTGTTTTTCCGTCGTCCAGGCAGCGTACAGCGTACCGCTTTGATCCATCGCCAGGTGAGGATATTGCAGGACCGCGTGCTGGCCGGGTTCGAGCAGGATCTTCCGGTCCAAGACCCTGCCATCCAGGCTGAGCGTGTGGAATGTGTTGTTGTGCGAGAAGAAGTAGATTCGGTTGCGGGGAAGATCGCGCACCATCGCATATTTGCCGGCGGCCCCGCCTGGCATCGTCAGCCGCTCCGCGGGCCCGCCGTACAGCGGAGGTGTATGGCGCTGAAAGTAGGCATTCCCGTCGGCAAAATCGGGAAAGGCCAGCAAAACGTTGCCCGCGGGATCGGTTTCCAGCACCGGAGCGCTCGTCGCGCCGGTCGCTTCGTGCACCGTCGAGAATGTCGCTCCTTTGTCACGACTCCGAGCGAGACGCCAGGTCTGGGCCATGTAATTTTCGGCTGAATCCAGCACATAGGTGATGAAGATCCCGTGCCGATTGCTTACGACTTTCTGGTTATGACTTTGAAACGTCGCATAACCGATGGCGTGATCATGGACAAGCGTGACGTCGACAGGCACCAGGCCGCTGGATTCATCGCAGAGAGCCATCGAGTTCAGAATGAGCAGAACGGAACCAAGTCGCGCGACAGCGGCACTTCGTCCCGTTTCCGATCTTGATAAAAAACTGGTCACGGCCGGCGGCGTGTGGCACGTATCGCTCATTCTGGTGCGTCCTTCGGCTCGATCAGGCCCGGCAGCGTGCCGAAATCGCGCCTCGCTTGATCATCGCCGGAATGGCTGGCGCCGTGTTGCTGTCGCGTATGGACAAGAAACGCAATCAAATCGGCCATCTCGAGCGGTGAGATCTTCTCCTCGAAGCCTTCCGGCATCAGCGATTTGTCGGTCCCCATGATTTCATCGATGTGCGATCGCAGGACCGTGTGCGATTCCTGCCGGTCGCGCACGAGCGTCACGCTCGTGGCGGTCTGCGACGCAATCAATCCGGTGTGGATGCGGCCCCGTACATCGAGCACCATGTATTGGACATACTTAGGCAGCACGTATTGGTTGGGATCCAGAATGTGCACCAGCAATGCATTCGCATCGAGCGATGCGGTCGATATCAGGTCGGGCCCCACTGAATTCCCCTGGCCGGCAATGCGGTGGCAGGCAGCGCAGTTCTTTTGGAAGGTTGTTTTTCCCGCGGAGGCGTCACCCGAACCGGGCATAGCCGATTGATAATGTTGAATGACCGCGCGGCGGTCTGTGGTCCCGCGGTCACGAAGCAGATTTTTCGCTTGTGCGCGAACGACCGCGGCCGGATGCTCCAACAGGCGCTGGCGCTGTTCCTGGTTCCACTGCGAAGCCGCTATTTGGCCGCGCGACGCCGCGTCCAGCAGATCCAGGGACCACGTTTCCCTGCTTAACATGATGTCGACAGCCCGCGTGCGAAGTTCGGGGGGGAACTCCGCCCACCTCCCCAGAATATCTTGCGAGATATCGTCGGCGGCGAAGTCACCGAGTGCCGTCAGCGCGGCCTGCTGCACGCCGGCCGGTTGATCCGCCGCCAGCAGTTGCTTCAGTGTATCGCGACAATGGGACAGAGGCCCGCAACCGAGCAACCGGACGGCGGCGCGTCGTTCGTCGGCCGTCACGTGCTGGCTGACTGCCGTCGATCTGGCGTCGGCCAGCATCGCGCGGACCAGGTTGGCTCCAGGGCCGCCCGGGACGGCGCGATCATCCAATCGTGCGCCCGATCGCTTGAGTCCTTCTCCAACGGCGCGGACGATCGTCCGACGGAGATGATCGGCGATGCCCGCACGAGCCAGCGTGTCGAGCACGTGCCGGTTGGCGTTGGGGTCGTTGCGTGCTCCCACGAGCCCCGCTATCGGGACCAGCATGGTGGCGGCATTGCCGCTCTCGATAAATGGTTTGTCGCCGAGCAGCTCTGCCAGCATCGTGTCGCCGGAGTGAGACATGGACGTCAACAATGCGGTACGCATCCACGTGTCTTCGCCGAAGCGCTTGGCGTAGTCCACCAGCACGTCGGCGGCCCGCGGATCATTGCTTTCGCCCAGCGTGAGGGCCAGTTGGAACCGCACGCGCGGGTCGTCATCGTCCGAGCGGGAAAGCACGGCGGACAACACATCGAAAGCCGTGGCCAGTCTGGCCTCGGCCAGGCGAGTCGCCGCCTCGCGGAGCGGCGGCTCGGGGTCGCCGACGGCACGGACGATGTCCTCGTCGCGGAGCGCGTCGAGTCCTTCGAGTGACCACAAGGCCGCCAGCCGCGCCTGCGGAATGCGGCTGTCGGCCAGCAACGTTCGCAGCGGTTCAACGGCGGCGGAATCGTGTCGCTCGTAGATGAGTCGATGCGCCGTGTCGCGCCACCATCCGCTTGGATGTTCCAGCGCGGCGACGAGATCCGCGACCGACGCCTCGCCCAGCAAGGGCATGGAAGGAAAGCGAAATCCATCGGGCGCGATACGGTAGATGCGACCCCGATCCCGTCCGTGCCGCAAATCCAGATGTTGCACGACATCCAGTGGTATGTGAATTGCTTCCAGGATCTCGCGGCTCATGTCCAAAACGTACAGCGTGCCATCCGGGGCATTGACAAAGTTTACTGGCCGAAACCAATTGTCGGTTGATTGGACAAATTCGGCGCCGGAATCCGCCCGTTGCGAGGCGAATGTTACGCCTTCGCGGCGCAACGTGCGGCGATGGATCAGATTGTTCTGAGCTCCTCCGACGAAAACATTCCCGTAAAACCGTGGAGCATAGGTCGCACCGCGATAGATCGTGACGCCGGCCGCGGCGTCGATCACGTGATGGCTCACCCCGGACTGCGTGGCGGGACGCGTGTTGCTGGCAATCCGGCGACGACTGCGGATCTCCCGCCATCGTTCGATCGGACTGATTCGGTACACGGGCGTTGGCGAAGGAGCCAGTGTCTGGAGGGGGGTCACGGCTGGAAGAAAGGGATTTCGCGCAAGGTACCGGTCTTCGACCACGACATGTTTCAGCGGCTGCGCCTGGCTGCACAAGAACCGGTTGCCCCAGTCGTCGAACGTCAGGCCGAACTGCATGCCCCCGGTAATCGCTTCGAACCGCTTCGATACCGGATCAAAACGAAAATCGTGTCCTGCCAGCGAAATGAGCGGAGCGTCTGGTTCGTCAAGGGTCCTGATGTCGCCGCCGTTGACCGAGGCCGAACCATACACCTTGTGGTCCCCCATTGTAGATTATTCAGCATGCCCTGCTGGTTCTGCGTGCCGAATCCGGTAGCGATCTTGCGGCGTACGTCGGCGCGATGATCGCCATCCGTGTCCTTGAGATACCAGATATCGGGCGGCGAAGCGACAAATACTCCTTGGCGCCAGGGGGCAATGCCGCCCGCCCACAACAGATGTTCGGCAAACACGTGACTTCGATCCATGCGGCCATCGCCGTCCGTATCTTCAAGTAGCCGAACCCGGCCGATCGGTTTCTGGCCCTCGTTCGGTTTGTACGGATAATCGCGCATTTCAGCGACGTAGAGTCGGCCGTTTTCGTCAAAGGCTGCCGCGATCGGGTCCACGACCAGGGGCTCGTGCGCGACCAATTCCATGTGGAAACCCTCCGCTGTTTTGAAAGCCGCCAAGGCCTCTTCCGGCGACTTGGGGGGGATCGGCGTTAGATACCTGGCGAGTTGTTCCGGATCACCCGCCACGGCTGCGGCGTGCGTATCCGCGCGCTCGGATTCCCGAGTGGCGGACGCCGTACCAGGCGCTGCTCTCCCACCTGATCCGCGAATTTGTTGCAAACGATCGCGGGATTTAAGAAAGTAGCCGACCACCTCGGACTTCTCGGCAAATTCGCGTGACTGGTGGTACGCAATCTGGCGTTCAATTTCTTTCAGCAGACGATCAACCGAGTCCTGATCGTAGGGCGCGCGGCCGTTGACATACACGTAGACGGGATTGGTATGCGCTTCAGCGTCGGGAGAGCCCGTCGGCGACTTGGAAAACGCGCGGGCAGCAATCCAGCACGATTCCGCCAACGGCACCGCGTGCTGCAATTCCATCCAATGGCCCTGGCCCGCGTCGGCCGGCACGTGAAGCTGGCGGACAACCGACCCATTGACGATGAGTTGCACATCGGTGACCGGCGCGACTTCGGAAATAACCCGCAACCGCGCCGTCGCCGGGGCTGCGTTGTCTCGCGACACATGAATCAATGCCCCCGGCCGGTTGCCGTCGACTTCCAGCAACAGCACGGGACCTGAAGAAACGAAGCTGTCTCCGTTGCCCATGCCGCGGTACCATTGTTCGAAGTCCGGGCGGGCCGGGCGGTACACGTACGTTTTGCAGTCGCCAAGTTTGCGGCACGCCGGATAGTCGCTGGCTCCGGTCACAGGTATTCGGAAGCCGGCATTGAGCAGCCGGTACCAGTCATCGAGACCGATACCGCGATACCGGGAGAATTGCAGAAGTTCGATGGCATCAATCTTCTCCAACACCGCGTCGATGTAGACTTCCAGCGAGTAGCCTCCGTGCGCGTAGACGGCCAGCCCGCCGGCGCGACGGGTCTGTTCGGCCAGCTTCCCGTAGATGGGAAAGTTGTCCGCGTTGACGGACTGGCCCGGCAGCACTAACCCTTCTCTCAGGTAGAGATTCAGATGCCCGTACAGCGTGCTCCGATATTCCTGGCCGGAAAGGATGTGGTAGTGACCACGAGTCCGCAGCGACCGCGGGCCCAGTCCCTGAAGCTGGGGCATATCCTGCTGGTCCATTACGCCAGCGTAAGGACCGGCGGGCTCGTTGTAACAAAGGATGCTTCCATACAGAATGCCTTCCGCCTCCATGAGGTCGAACACCAACTGATCCTCTTTGTTGTTCCGCCGCGGTATGTGGATGTGTGGATCACCTGCATAGTAGCCGTAGTCGGTCGCCGGGAGCGTTCGCTCGACGGCGACGGACATCTGCCGTACATCGCCGGCGTCGACATTCGTAGTTACGATCCGGGGGCGATACTCAAATCCTTTCCATACTTCGATCCGCACCGCGCCGGCCGGGACTTTCACATTGAAACGCCCCGACGTATAGAAGAACCAGCCGAAGTAGCGGATGGGCCCCTTACCCAAGCGATTGCCCCGCGCGCCCTCGTCCGGCCAGGTGCCGGTAAAACCGTACGGGGCCAGGTCGTTTTTTTCCGGCTGATAGTAGTTGCCGTCCGCGCCCACGATGTTCACCCGGCACGGCGTCGGCTTTTGCGTTTGCGCGTCATGGATCGTGACGCGAAGTTCAGCCACCTGATCACCTTCAGCTGTACGCAGCGTTCCGGGCTCGGTGAAGCCGGCAGGCGTGAACAGATACGCTTCGTCGGCCGGATTCACCTGGGCCGCGCGGAAATTGCCGATCGGCAATGCGACGCTTACCGACCCTGCCGTGACACAGGTCCATAGCGCGCCTACACAGCACGAGTATCTGAGTCTCCAGACCGCCGTGGTAAAGCAAGCAGGCATGAGGTGCTTTCTGGATGAATGCTTGATGGGAACCGCAACATTTTAACAATTTATCCCGGATGTCATAACGGGGCGCGATTGGACAAACGGCATGCCGGTCGTGCCGCGGGTCCTCAAAAAGATTCCGGCACCAGACGCCATGCGCGAAACATCTTGCACGCTTCAATCATGGACACGGGCACCAGCGAGAGCAACAGCACGATGGTCCATTGATTCCCGTTGAGTACCGTCGTCTGGAATACGGGCCGCGCGACAGGCAACAGGACAACGGTTAGTTGCAGAGCTCCGGATACGCCTATGGCGGCGAACAGATACGCGTTCGACGCCACTCCCAACTCCGGCAGGGTGCGCGAACGGCTTCGGCAGGCAATGGAAAAAAACAACTGCGAGAAGGCCGTGACGCAGAAGGCCACCGTGCGCGCTTCGTCGACATGGCCGGCGTTCATGCCACCCGTCATCCAGAAGCCGACCAGACCCGCCGATGCGATCAGCGTGCCGTGGCTCAGCATCCGCAAACCGTTCCTCACCGTAATCACCGGTTGCCGTGGCGGACGCGGAGGGCGACGCATCACGTCGGCTTCCGGCGGCTCCATGGCCAACGCCAGCGCGGGGAGTCCGTCGGTGACGAGATTGATCCACAGGATCTGGATAGCGACCAGGGGAGCTTCTCCTCCCACCAGAACGGCCACGAACATCAGCAGCACTTCGCCGGCGTTGCAGGAGAGCAAATAGTGGATGAATTTCTGGATGTTGTCGAAGATGGCTCGGCCTTCTTCCACCGCGTTGACAATGGATGCGAAGTTGTCGTCGACGAGCACCATATCCGACGCCTCTTTGGTCACGTCGGTGCCGGTGATGCCCATGGCGATTCCGATATCAGCCGCTTGAACCGCCGGCGCGTCATTAACTCCGTCGCCCGTCATGGCAACGATCTGTCCATGGGATTGCCACGCTTTAATAACGGACAATTTGTGTTCCGCGGATACCCGCGCATAAACGGAGATATCTGTTACGCGCCGGGCCAGCGCCTGTTCGTCGTAACGATCGAGTTGCTCGCCTGTGACCGCCTCTTCGCCCTCCCGGGCCATGGTCAGTTCCCGGGCAATGGCCTGGGCGGTCGCGGGATGATCTCCCGTGATCATCACCGGCCGGATACCCGCATCGCGGCAGCGGTTGATGGCGATGCGCGCCTCTTCGCGGGGCGGATCGATCATGCCCGCCAAACCGACGAGAACCAGGTCCTGTTCTCGAAATTTCCCATCGACCCGCTGGGGTTCCGCGCGAAAGGCCAGGGCCAACACGCGCAGCGCCTGGGCCGCCATCGATGCGACTCGTTCGCCAAGCGCCTCGCGACGCGCCTCGTCCAGCGTTTCGACACTCCCGTCGCGCAACTCGTGCGTACAGCACTGGATGACCGCCTCGGGCGCGCCCTTGGTGTACATGACCGGCCTGTCATGGTCGTCGTGAACGACCACGGTCATGGTCTTGCGTTGGGAGTCGAAGGGCATTTCGGCCAGCGGATGGTGGTCGGCGGGGGTGGGCTCGATGCCGGCCTTGAGTGCCGCCACGACGAGGGCTCCTTCGGTGGGGTCGCCCAGGATGCGGTATTCCCCGTCTTCGGACTCCGGCCGCACAAGCCGCGCGTCGTTGCAGCGCGTGGCAATCGTCAGTGCCTGGTACAGGTCCCGTTCCTGTTTGGGCTGGACGCGGTCTCTCTGCCGATTCGCTTGCTGACGGTCGGCACCGTTTCCACCAAACCGTTTTCGAAAGTCGCCGTTGGGCACGTAGCCCGCGCCGCCCACGTCATAGATCGCGCTGCTTGTCACGACCTGTCGCACGGTCATTTCGTTGCGCGTGAGCGTCCCTGTTTTGTCGGAACAGACGATCGTCACGCTGCCGAGTGTTTCCACGCTCGGCAACTTGCGAACCAGCGCGTTACGGCGGACCATGCGTTGCAGACCCAGCGCCAGAGCGATGGTGACCACGGCGGGCAGTCCCTCGGGAACCGCCGCCACGGCAAGGCTGACCGAAATCAAGAAGACCTCCACCGGATCGCCGCCCCGTACGAGCTGGAGAATGAAGATCACCGTGACGAGGGCCAGACAAACGACGATCAGCACGCGGCCCAGTTCGTCCAACCGACGCTCCAACGGCGTCGGCTCGCGCTCGTGACGTCCCAGCAGGCCGGCGATTTTCCCGAGTTCGGTTTGCATGCCGACGTCCGTGACAACGGCCCGGGCCTTGCCGGCAACCAGAACCGTACCCATGTAAACCATGGTCTTCCGATCGGCCAATCCGGTCGCTTCGCTGAGCGTTTCCGCAGCCTCCTTTTCACTTGCCACGGATTCACCCGTGAGTGCGGCTTCCTGTACCTTGGCGACGGCTGTTTCGATAAGTCGGCCATCAGCCGCCACGTTATCGCCGGCCGAGAGCACGAGGATGTCGCCCGGCACGATCTCTTCAGCGTCTACCGCACAGATCGTTCCATCGCGGAAGACATGCGATTCGGGCGCCGCCATGTCACGCAGCGCTTCCAGGGCGTGCTCGGCCCGTTCTTCCTGGAAAAAGCCCAGCGTTCCGTTCATGACGACAATTGCCAGAATGGCGATGGTGTCGACCCATTCCCCCAGCGCCCCCGCGATGATCGCCGCAACAATCAGGATCCAGATCACGAGACCCGTGAATTGCCGAGCGAGTTTTCTCCATAACGCAACAGGGGGTCTCGTCGCCAGCGCGTTGGGACCGAATTTCTCGCGCCGTTGGCGTGCTTCGGCCTGGCTGAGACCGCGTTCCGGATCGACGTTCAACGTCTCCAGGACTTTCTCGGTCGGCCACGCGTGGTAGGGTTGGGGCGTCGCGCTGGCAGACGCTTCGGGCGATCGGTCCATGAAGGTGTCCGGCGAGGGAATCCGAGCCCGGGCGGCGCCCACCTGGCTGCCTGGGGCCGTTCCCGACGAAAACAAGGTTGGCCCGTGCTGGGAGCCGTCCGCAGAAGATCGCGGGCTGTCCCAAGCAGCCGCACGGGTCGGCACGGGTCGTGTCACATTACAATCATGCTGACACGATGGCAAGCAGCCGACCCAGCGCGCCTCGGAAGAGTACCGGAGAAACGGCGACGTGGGTTGAGGCGGGCGCGGAATGAAGTCACGACCTGCCGCCGCTCGGGACGGCAGGTCGTGACCCTGTAATGAGGATGCCGCCTGACGTGCCCGTTCAACGGGTGGTGGCGGACGGCTTTTCAGCAATTCGGGCGCGGAGCTCCGCCACGCGCTTTTCCAGGTCCGCTACCCGTGCTCGCAGTAGTCGGTTTTCCGCCCGGATCCGCTGCACGGCGGGATTGCTCTTGTCCCCGCACAGTCGATCCCGGGCGACAGTCTGCGCATCGTTTGACTGGACCAGCCGAGCCAGCACCTCGGAAGGTTCACCGGCAATTTCAAAAAAGAACTCGTACTGTGCCTTGGAGACGCGTGCGTCCATCAACGCCTTCAATGCCTCGGCGTCTTTCTTGGCAAGCAGCACTTCAACTTCGTGTTCCACAAGCTGCCGACGGAGTTCCACGACTTCGTGTAAGTAAGCTTCCTTGAGTTCGGCGACCTGTTGCTGCGCCTTGAGGCGCGCGCGAAGTCGCTCGTTTTCCATCAGCGACCCCATCAGGCGTTCGTGGAGTCCGCAACCATAAGCGAACCAGGCCGGCGGACAGGCCGCGGATCCTTCGCAGGCAGCATCGCGTTCGCATTCCTCGGTACAGCAGCCGGCCACCTTCTGACCCCCGCACTCAGCAGGAAGCTGTTCCGCCGCCGTGTCGCAGCAACCGGGGCAGCAGTCCGGGCAGTCGGAGCACGGGCTTCCGGACGCAGGGCACGCCGGACAATCAACGCACCCGGAAACACACCCCGTGTCGCCGATGTCCGCTTGTCCGCACGGTGAAGTCGCGGCACACGCTCGGCCGCCGCAGGCGGAACGACGATCCCATGCGCGCCGAGCCAGTTCGAACACCGCTGGAATCGTCTGGCCCAAATCCCGGCTGCTGATCTGTATTCCGATTTTCGGCGGATGCGGAAGTGGTGCGGAAGGAGCGACCATCACACAGATCGCTTTTCGGATTAGCTCGCCCTTGGTCGTGCCAGACGGGCACGCCTCGATGCAGCATTGCCGGTCAGCTTCCGCGGCCGGACAAGCTGCCTCGCCGCTCCGGCCGACGAATGCACAAAGTGTAAGCAACGCAAGACAGGCGCAACAGGCGACGTGGACGGATCGGGACATGGCGATTCCTTTCGCAGGGATGCTAGCGGATTTGCCCCAAGGTAGTACCCGAGGACAATGGTCAAACACACATTCGGCGGAGATATAGCGTGGGCGAAGAGGCGACGCAACACCAATCATCGGCGAACGAGCCTTTCGAGCCATTCATCGATTCCATTCGATGTTTCGGCGCTATCGCTGTCTGTCCGATCGGTTGGCCGACGCGTCCGCGCAGTGCCCATTCGGGGTGTCGCAGCAGGATTCTGGCCGGCCGGTCGTGGCCGCACGCCAGCGTGCAAACCACGGGACAAACCAGCAATCCTCGGGCACGCGCCAAATGCATGACCGACTGCAAAGGGTCCCAGGCTGGGAAAATAGTGTGCCGCGATGAGCCGGCCAGACAGACGCAACCTATGCGGGCGTACCACAAGCGGCATTGAAATCCCCAGCTCGATTGTCGACCATGGAAGGTCGTCGTGCTTTCGAAAACAATTTCAGATATCAACACGCAGGGGGCCACGAAACGGGCCATGAAACTCGTCCACGGCGATGCCATCGATGCGACCGTGCGCTGGGGCGAAGGTGCTCGCTTGACGCAGGCCGAGCCCATCCGGATCAGAATTGAATTCCGCGATACCGATGTGTACGCCTTTCGTTTTTCGGGTCCCGCCCTGCGACATTTGGCGAAGGCCACTTGTGGCGTCTAACAAAACATCATGGATGCTCTACCAAAAATGCGAGTTTGCAGACGAACCGGCGGTTTTGTTGGAGGCTCTTACTTTGTCTCGACGGACGACGCCAGCCACGAGTTGAACTCGGGCCCGGCCTGAATTTTTTGATCTCCAACGACCGACGGCCGTTTCTAAGGCTTGAAAGGACCAGCTTCACCATGACAACGTTTCCGCCGTTATCGCGACGACGTTTTCTGTCCACCACCGCTTCGGCCCTGGCCGCCACGATCCACGGCGCTCGCACGGCGCCGCCATCCCGCGCCGCGGACGCGCACGGGAAACAGGCGCCCATCATCGACTGTCATCTGCACATCAATCATTATCGACGCTCGATCGCCGACACCATTCGGCACATGGACCACACAAAAACCGATAAGGCTTTCATCCTGCCTTTGGAAACGGGCGAGGGCGGTGTCCTGCTTACTTCCGATACAGTTTTGGAAGCGTACCGTATGCACCCCGACCGAATCATACCCTTCTGCCAGTGCGACGTGCGGCAGGACAACGTGCTGCAGCGGATCCACGCCTATCATGAACAGGGATGCCGCGGCATAGGAGAACAGAAAGAGCCGCTGCCTCTCGCGGATCGTAGGATCGAACGCGTAATTGCTTTGTGTAATGAACTGGAGTGGCCGATAACGATTCATTTTCAGGATGGGCCGCGGGGGTTCAATCAGGGTCTGGCCGACGACCTGGAGAGCTACCTGAAGCGTTATCGGCGCGTCCGCATTATCGGCCACGCCCAAACGTGGTGGGCAAATATCAGTGCGGAAGTGCCCCCGCCGGAGAAAACATTGTACCCAAAGGGTCCTGTTGAGCCGGGGGGCCTGTTGGACCGGCTGCTCGGAGACTACCCCCACCTGTACGCCGACCTCTCCGCCGGCAGCGGATACAATGCGTTGTCGCGGGATGAGGAATTTGCCGCGGGCTTCATCGAGCGGCATCGCCGGCAGTTGCTCTTCGGCAGTGACTGTCCCTGCTGGGACGGAGAAGGCGGTCACTTCCGAGGCGTGTGCTACAGCGTTCGACTTCAGAAGTTTTTGCGGGGCATCATCCCGGACAAGGATATGCTGGCGGACGTGCTACACGGTAACGCGCTGCGAGTACTGGGCAGTCAGGCATAACGAGCCGCCGCTGCTCGGCGGAGATGTTCTCGATGTCCATCAGCATCCGTCGTGTCCGTGAAGCATTCCGGGCTCACCTGCACGGCCAGACGACCCCTTTTTTCATCAGAAATCAAATTCATCGATGTTTTCCGCGTCGAATACGATCGGGGGTCCCAAGACCACTTCGCCCTCGCGGACTTTAATATCCGTCAAGCGGCCCATGTCCACCGTTCCATACTCCAGGGTGCCTTGGCTGATGCGTTTCGCGACATGCACGGTAAGGTAGCCCAAATCGACGGGATTCCAGAGGACGAATTTCTCGACCGTTCCGTCTTTGACATATTCCCGCATGATGTTGGGTTGTCCGAGCCCTGTGACATAGACCCGGTCAGCCCGGCCCGCGTCGCGAACCGCTTTGGCGGTGCCAGGCAGTGACACGGACGTGATGCCCCAGATGCCCTTGAGATCCGGATAGGCGCGCAGCGCTTCGGCGGTCATTTCTTGTGCCCGCTGTTGGTCTTCGCCCGGCATAAGCGTTTCGACGAGTTCCATTTCCGGGTAGTGCTCGCCGATCCGCGCGCGCATGTAGGCCATCCATACGTTCTGGTTGGCCGCGGTGGGTGTGCCGCTGACAATCAGATACCGGCCCGCCACCGTATCGCCGCGACTGCGAACCCCTTCCGCCATCACATCAACCAACGTGAAACCAATGGCTTCGTTGGGGGCTTGATTGACAAACGTCGCCCGTCCCGACTTCTCGGGATTCGCGTCCGTGTCCCATGTCACCACGACGGCGCCCGCCTCCGTGGCTCGGCGCAAAGTCTGCGATATTGCCTCCGGATCGTTGGGAGCCGCGGCCACGACGTCGTACCCCTGAGCCAGCCATCCGTCGATGATCTTGATCTGGTCCTCCGTACGGGCCTCGGTCGGTCCATCAAATGTCAATCTGACGTCCAATTCCGCGGCGGCCTCCTCGGCGCCCTGCTGCGTCGCGTCGAAATAGCCGATGCCGACAAGCTTGGGAATCATCCCGATGCGCAAGATCGGCTCCCCAGAACTCGAGTCGCCGCACCCGCAATCCAAGGAGGCTGTCAGGATCACGAGCAGGATGAGCCATCGGACATCCGACATAGCCTTTCTCCGTCGAGTGGACCCGTTTCTTGAGAATCTTAACCAAGATCCCGCTCCAACCGTTCGTTGCAAACGGCAACGACGATCAGCAACACGCCAATTACAATCAACTGCGATTCGGCGGTCAACAGAGCCACATCGTCGCTGAGATAGAACAGGCCGATGTCCAGCATGGAGATAACGGCCAGTCCCAGCAGCGTGCGCAGAATGCCTCCTCGGCCACCGGTGATGAGCGTACCGCCCACGACGACACAGGCTATCGCCCGCAGTTCCACGCCCTGGAAACTGTCACCCACGGCCGCATCGTGTCGCATCGTGTTGACGACTGCGACGAGAGCGGCAACGAAGCCGCCGGATGTGTAAAGCAGCATTTCGACGCGCTTGGTCGGAACCGCGGCGAACCGCGCTGCCAGACGATTGTCTCCGACTGCGAAGCAATAACGCCCGAAAGGCGCGTGATGGACGAGCACATACGCAACCAGCGAGATTCCCGCCAGCAGCCAGAACTGCGTCGCCACGCCGAACAGTTCGCTCCACTGCAAAAAGGGTTCGGGAAATCCCTGAAATCTTCGTGCACCGGACAACGTCAAGGCGAGTCCACGGTAGAAAGCCATCGTGGCCAGCGTCGCAACCAGTGGCGAGAGTCCACTGACCACCAGCAAGCCGTTGACTCCCCCCACCAGGATGCCCATCCCGACGGCGATGGCTGTCGCTGCCGCGATGGGAAAATCGAAGTCCTGCCAGAGTACGGCCTGCGTGATGGCGCATAACGCCGTCATCGACCCCACGGAAAGGTCGATCCCGCCCGTGATGATGATCGGTGTCAAGACGACGGCCAGCGCGCCGACTTCGACCCACGGCACCCAATGGCTCAGCACGAACCTGAGATCTTGGGCCTGGCTCAACACGAGCGTCAGGGAAACAGCAAGCAGGCACCAGGGGAGCCACGTTGCCACCCGCCGGCGCGCGGACCGTCCGATCACGTCGAATCCCTTCTCCACAACAGGTCCAGCAGAACCGCGGCCAGAATCATTCCCCCTACCAGCAGATCGATCTGCTCGCCCGGCATCCCCCAATGCACAAGCGACGTATGCACCAGGCGCAGCAGCACGACACCGAGCAGGACACCCCACACGGTTCCTCGCCCTCCGGTAATGGCGACGCCGCCGATCACCGCTGTGGCGATGGCCGCCAGCTCCTTTCCCGCGCCCAGATTCGCCTGCATCTGGCCGCTGTAGGCCAGTTCCATCACGCCTGCGAGCCCGGCCAGCAAGCCCCCGATGCCAAAGGCCAGCAGCCACACGCGCCATTTCGAGATGCCCACCAGCCGCGCGGCCGTCGGGCTGGCGCCGAGAGCGTACACGTGCCGACCGCTCCGTGTGTGGTTGAGCCAGAATGCCAGCGCGAAAAACGCAAGCACCGCCAGGCAAAAGGCTCCCCGAAATCCCGTCTGCGGATCGCTTGCCAGCCGTGGAAAAATGGATGGCAGCCCCGTCATGGGCTTGCGTCCCAACATCAACACGACGAGTCCGCGGTAAATGGTCATTGTGCCGAGTGTGACAACGATAGGGTGCACACGGCCGGCCAGCGCAATCGCCGCGTTGGCAACGCCCCCGAGCAGGCCCACAAGCGCACCGGTGGCGATCGCGCAGGGAATTGTCACCCACGGTTCGGCGGTCGACTTGAGGACCATGGCGGCACAAGCTGCTGACAGGGCCATCAGCGAACCGATCGAAATGTCAATCCCGCCCGAAATGATGACGCTCGCGGCAGCCAACCCCAGCAGGATCCACGACGAGGTGATGGTCCCGGTCAGCAGATCGAGCGGCTGAAATCCTGGGCTGGTCGCCATCAGCCACAAACAGAGGGCGACGACGACGGCCGCGAGGGCAAATTCGCCGCGAGGTAAACGCGCCCAGGCCGTGGTCGCTCGGCGGACCACCGGCCGTACCTCTTGCGCGACGGTGGCGGGCAGCGCCGCAGAGGCAATGTCTTCCGCCGTGGCCGTGTGAGGATCGAACTG
>Ga0315534_1001371_pt1 | contig 16754 bp, 18 predicted proteins | sample SalMarSW160240MG_FD_203094 | JGI IMG/M metagenome (GOLD analysis project Ga0315534, IMG submission 203094) | Salt marsh sediment microbial communities from the Plum Island Ecosystem LTER, Massachusetts, United States - Salt Marsh Sediment SW1602-40 ... | reverse complement strand
GCACCCCTACAAGCCGGCGCGTTCGATCAGGTACAGCACCGCAACGATGATCACGGACAGCGGCGGGATAACCACCCACTCGTTAACCTTGCAGAGCCCCGGCAACGTGAGGTTGCCGAAATACCCCTTCTGCAGGATACCATCCTTCAGCCTGGGATAAGCGGCGGCAAAGAGCCCCGATCCCAGAAGGATGCCGGCCAGCCCTCCCACTGCTGCATCCAGGTAGCCGTTTCCGATGGCGCCCGCTATCGTTCCCGGGCAGTAGCCGAGCAGGGCAAAGCCCAGACCAAAGATCAAGCCCCCTATGACGTTCTTTCCCCAGGAGCCCGACTTGGGATTGAGGCTAATCCAGCCCAAACTCTTCATCAAGTGAATGCCGATCATGCCCGTGACCACAGCGGAGAGCATAATCTTGAGGACGGCAAAGTTCTGCAGTAACAGTTGGCCGATGATGACGTCGTATCTAGTGACACCACCTTTCTGTAGCAGGAAGCCAAAGACGACCCCAAAAAGGAATCCCCAGGCTAAGGTTGGTTTGCCTGTCATCCTTTATCCTCCTTCAGGCGAAGACGTAGAAGATCAGCTGGGCCATGATGATGCCGCCTATGAAGAAGCAGATGGCCGAGATCCAGCTCGAAACGGCCAGTTGCATCGTGCCACCGATGCCATGGCCGCTGGTGCAGCCGCCGGCCCAGCGCGCTCCAAAACCCAGCAGGATCCCACCCATCAGGGCTACGGCCAACCGCATGGGCACGTTAGTTCCGAAGGCCGCCGCCCATTGGGCGGGGATCCACTGCCAGGTGAAGTCGCCGGAGAGCAAGGAGGAGATGAGGGCGCCGAGGATCATTCCCAGAACCAACATCCACTGCCAATCCACGACGGGCTTGACCTCTTGATAGTACGGCTTGGTCTCCACCTTCTGGCCGCGGAACAGCTTCTCAATCATCCCTGCTGTGCGGGCAAAGGAGGTGGAGCAGCCGAGGGGCTTCTGGGAGATAAGCCAGGTGAACCAACTCAACACGCCAATGCCGATGCCGACCGCATAGGGCGACCATTGTACTTCGGTTAGCCAGTTCATGACCGTGACCTCCTTCTAGGGTATGTCCTGGCCCACGGGCAGATAGATTTCAACGAACCGCGAGCCGTGGGGGTTCTCGCAGACCTCGCACTGCCTGGCATAGCCGGCTGCACTGTACCCGGTCATGCCGCCAGCCACGTTGTGCACTTCTTTGAAGCCGTGGCGTTTCAGGATGCTGGCCGCCAGGCTGGACCGGTTCCCCGAGCTACACACAAGAAAGGTGGGCTTGTCCGGGTCCAACTCGTTGTAACGTGTGCGCAAGTCGGGTGCGGGTATATTGAGCGCGCCAGAGATGTGACCATCCTGGAACTCGAGAGGGGATCGTACATCGAGCAGCACCATGCTGGAGGCGCCTGTGACTCGATCGTGCAGGTCTTCGGCAGAGATCAGGTGGACATCGGATGTGCGTTGTCCCTCTGTGGTCCAGGACATCATTCCGCCGTGCAGGTAGCCGACAATGCGGTCCACGCCCACCCGACGGGCCCATAGGGTAGCTTCGAGCGCATCGGTATAGTCATCGGGCACCAGCAGAACATCCTTGTCGATGGGGAGAACCCATCCGGCGAAGGTGGGAAAGTTGCCGTTGAGGTCCAGGTGCCAGGTTCCGGGGATGTGGAGGCTGGCAAAGGCGGTATAGCTGCGTACGTCCAGTACCTCGACATCTGGATCCTCCATCCGTTGGCCAAATTGCTCCGTCCTCAGCTCTTCCAGCGAAGGTAGATCGGCGAGCAGTGCCGGGCCATTGCGATTGATGTCACTGCAGCGCCCGAAATGATCGGGAGCCGGCGGCATGTTCGTGGTGAGGGAGTGTATGAAGTCGTCCCTACCAAGCTGCAGGGCAGCATTGTAGCGGCGCTCATAGCCGATGGTGGTCAACCGCTTGGCAGCCATGGACCGGCCGCAGAGGGAACCGGCGCCGTGGGCGGGATAGACCTCGCAGTAGTCGGGAAGTTGGAGCAGCTTGGCGTGCAGGCTGTCGTATAGCTGCCCAGCCAAGAGGCCGGCCTTGTCCGGGAAAAGGTCCGGACGGCCTACGTCCCCGACAAACAGCGTGTCCCCTACGAAGACACCGATGGGGGTCTCGCCCCGGGCTCTGTCAGTCGCGACGTAGGAGATATGTTCTGGGGTGTGTCCCGGCGTCTCCAAGACTTGCAGAAGTACGTTCTCCATCTCGATGGTGTCGCCTTCGGCCACTGGGACGTGGTCGAACCTGCATTCGGCCGTCCTGGGCGCATAGATGGTGGCACCGGTCTTCTTGGCCAGATCCATGTGACCGGAGACGAAATCGGCATGGAGATGCGTCTGCAAGATGTGGGTGATGGCTAGGCCCAGGTCGCGGGCCTGATCGATGTACAGGTCCACATCGCGTTGCGGATCGATGACCGCGCAGCTCGCTTTCCCGGCCAGGAGATACGAACTGTGGGCGATCTTGTTCAGGAAGAAATGTCTTAGCAGCATGGTACCTTCCTATCTGTGTTTCTGGCGTTGGGCGGCGCCGCGCCGCCCTTTGAGCGGAATTTCCCTGAGTATATGCTTAGAGCGCTCAGGGCTCAAGTAGGTTGTAGTCAGGTGTGGAGTTGGGGTGGCGCTACCAAGCTTGGTCAAGCGGGCCATAGCAGAGCGTGGCGATAGAATGCTGGGATCGTTATCGCTGTTGGAGCGAAGCCGGTGGGTTCCACAGTTGATGGATCTAGCCATCAGGGGTGTCCGGGTTGAATCTATGCCGGGGATTCTGGATGGAGAGCAGACGGCAATCCTGGTCAGCAACTATCCGTCGGTTTCTCAGTCCGTACGAGCTGTGATCAAGGTTGGGTGTCGGCTCTCCACGGTCCGCTCCTCGCTATGCTCGGCGACAGCGAACTCGCGGGCACACTGATCACCCATGCCCACCCGGATCACATCGGGGCCCTGAAGGAGATGCGGGCGGCACTGGAGGTGCCCGTGATGGCCCACCGTGGTGGGGTGAGCCTGAGGGCTGAGCGTTGGCTGGAGGATGGCGAGGTTGTGGAGGTGGGTGAGCACAGCCTACGGGTCCGGCATACCCCCGGTCACACCGATGACATGTTGTGCTATGGGATCGAGGGGGACAACCGGGTAATCGTGGGCGACGCTATCTTCGAAGGCGGCCCTGGGCACACCTCCTCTCCCGGGGCCTTCCGGACTACCCTGCGGACTCTGCGCGACGTGATCCTCGCCTGGCCGGACGAGACCGTGTGCTACCCCGGCCATGGGCCGTCCTTCCGTCTCGGAGACAAGCGCGCTGCTATCGAGGCCTTTCTCTCCAAGGACCACGGAAGCTTCTTCGGCGATGCCACGTGGGAGATGTGAGAGCAGCGCGTCTCTGACTCCGCCGAGCCGAAGTACCCAAGGATGGGCGGGACAGGATCTTCCCACGTGAACGTCGCTGGCATCAGGTGTGCTGAGAGCGGGGAGTCGGGCCCTGGCCGGAAGGCGACGTGAATCAGGCCTGCGTCCGGTTCCACGTGCACGGGTTCCTGACCGATGTCCAAAGGGTCCCCTGCTATCGCAATGGGTAGCATCTTGGGGTGACTAACGGTGTTAACCCTTTCACGAACGGCTACGGTGACGGCCTCATAGCGTGGAAGGCTGTCGTCCGGGGTGCAGTTGATCGATATCGGCACCGACTTGACAAGCCTCCGAGACTCCGCTAGAATTGGCGACAATAGAGCCTGCGCTCGTAGGACCTGAGGGAGGGTCTTTAGTCCGTGAGTTGACGGGTTGCAATGCTATGCAGGGGCAGTAGCTGTTCCTCGTGCCGGCCAGTCTGGCAGAACCGGATTCCCGATCCCCTCCCGCCACCCGCTGGACAGTTACTTCACACTTCGATACCCAAGCCAGGAAGAAGCCAGTGTACCGTTCCTTAACTGTGGGATCCTAAGTATAGACAGCCAAAGGAGGGGGTTATGAGGCATCATGCTCATGGCAGTGTGGCAGACGCACTCGTCCGGCGAGGTGTGTCGAGACGAGAGTTCCTCAAGTTCTGCACCATCGTGGCTGGCACCTTGGCCCTGCCGCCCAGCGTCGTGCCCAGAATAGCCAAGGCGGTGGAGGAGGCCAAAAAGCCCACCCTGGTCTGGCTGGAGTATCAGGACTGTGCGGGCTGTAGCGAGTCGCTGCTGCGTGCCGCTCGCCCCACCGTCGCAGAGATCGTCCTCGACGTGCTCTCGGTTGACTATCACGAGACGATCATGGCCCCATCGGGTGGTCAGGCCGAGAAGTCCCTGGAGGAGGCCATCGCCGCGGGTGGTCACCTCGTGGTGGTGGAAGGTTCCATCCCCGTGGCGGACGGCGGTATCTACTGCACCATTGGCGGCAAGAGTGCGCTCGATCTGCTCGAAGAGGCGACAGAGACGGCCGCGGCGGTGATCGCCGTCGGGAACTGCGCGTGCTTCGGCGGCATCCCGGCCGCTGTTCCCAACCCCACCAACGCCCGGGGCGTGCGAGACCTGGTATCGGATGTCCCTGTGCTCAACATCCCGGGGTGCCCCTTGAACGTCGATAACCTCACCGGCACCGTGGTCTACTATCTCACCTTCGGAGAATTTCCAGCCACTGACCAGCTAGCACGTCCCCTGTTCGCGTTTGGACAGCGCATCCACGACAACTGCGAGCGCCGAGGTCACTTCGACGCCGGCGAGTTCGTGCAGGAGTGGGGAGACGAGGGCCATCGTCAGGGTTGGTGCCTGTACCAGATGGGATGCAAGGGTCCCGTGACCTTTCACAATTGCCCCGAGCAAAGGTGGAACGAAGGTGTATCCTGGCCCGTGGGTTCGGGACACGGCTGCATCGGCTGCTCCGAACCTGCGTTCTGGGAGAGGCCACTCTACGAACCGGTTGCCATCCACGAGTTTGCCCCGCCGGACACCTACCCACCAGTCGTGGAGGTGCATCGCGAGCCGCTGGAACCGCTGGCCGCCGGTGCCCTGGGCGCTGCCGTCGGTATCGGCGTCGGAGCCGTAGCGACTGCGGCTGTGGCCAAGGCCAGAGGAGGCAAGGAGGATTCAGATGCATCTGAGTCGTAGAGACTTCCTACACTTCTCAGGCGTCGGCCTGGGGGGGCTGCTTTGGCGCAAGGAATCCAGCCCGCAGAAAACCGGCATGGGCATGCTCTACGATACCTCGAAGTGCGTTGGCTGCCGGGCATGCCAAATGGCCTGCAAGAACTGGAACAAGCTGCCGGGTGAGTCCAACGATCGCGAGGGCATCTATGAGAGCCCTCTGGACCTCTCCGCAGACACCTGGACATTGATCAAGCTAGCTGAGCATGGCGATGCGTGGTCGTTCTCCAATTACCAATGTATGCATTGCGCGGAAGCGAGTTGCGTCAGTGTCTGCCCTACGGGGGCGGCAGCACACAACGGAGAGTTCGTCGTCATCGACCAGGAGTGGTGCATCGGTTGCGGATACTGCGTGCAGGCTTGCCCCTTCAATGTCCCTCATCGCAGTGAGGAGACTGGGACGGCGCGCAAGTGCACCTTCTGCAACGATCGAGTCGCCAACGGTGACCAGCCTGCCTGCGCAAGTGCCTGCCCAACCGGGGCGTTGACCTGGGGCCAGCGTGATGAACTGTTGGTCAAGGCCAAGGAACGGGTGGACGCGCTAAGGATCAGCGGCTTCGCCGACGCTCATCTATACGGGGAGAGTGAACTGGGCGGATTAGGACGTCTCTCGGTGCTGACCCTGCCGCTTGAGGCATATGGGCTGCCCCAGTCGCCCAGATCTGCAACGGCCAACGTGGCGGTTCAGTGGTTGAGCGGTCTCGTGACCGCGGCTGTTGTGGCGGTGGTGCCTTTCTGGCTCCTTCACCGGCGAGAGGCAGTGGCTCAGCGCCACGCAGGCAGTAGCGGAGGACGCGAACAATGATGACGTGGGAATGGCCGCTTGCGGTCTACCTTTGGATAGCAGGCATTGCGGGAGGGGCCTATTTCGCGGGTTTCTTGATGAGCCACTTCGGCAAGGGCAGGTATCAGCTTCTGCCGAGGATAGCGATGTTCTTGGGGGTTCCCCTGATCCTGCTGGGTTCGCTGCTGCTGGTAGTGGATCTGGGCCAGCAGCTACGTGCGTGGCATCTGTTCTTCAGGGCGCAGCCACCGCGCCTGATCTTGCTGTTTTCGTCTCCGATGTCGATAGGAGGCTGGATCCTTCTGGCGTACGCCCTGCTGGGCATCGTGATGATCGCTCTATGGTGGGTCCAGAGCTTCGATCCCGCCGAGCTGAGACTCTCTGTGCTCTCGGGTCTGGCGTTGGTGATCCGTCCTCTGGCCCCTGCGACCACCGCTCTGTCTTGGGTCGCCCTCGTGCTGGCGGCCCTGGTGATTACCTATACCGGAGTGCTCTTGAGCGCCACCAACCAAGCGTTGTGGGCTGGCCTGCTACTGCCCGCCTTGTTCGTAGCTTCGGCTATCTCCACGGGGATGGCTCTGCTGTTGCTCGTCACGGTCACAGGTTTTGGCAGGGTGCTCGACCTGTTGTTCGGTGGCGAAGGTGAGCCCATCCCCAAGCAAGTCGTACGCAGTATGAGCAGGGCGAGCCTCGGGGTGGGAATCGTGGAGTTGGTCGTGCTGGTGGGGTTCGTAGTCTGGTTGGCCGCCTTCTCCACCCCTGCCGCGGCCACCGCTGTCGGCGTGTTGCTGACGGGACCCATGAGCTTGCTGTTCTGGGGTGGCGTAGTTGTGCTTGGGCTCGTCATACCATTGGCTTTCGAGCTTGCCCACGCTACGACCAACAGGGAGTATGCGCTCGGCGCGGCGTTTATGCTCCCTTCGCTGGTCCTGCTGGGTGGGTTCCTGCTACGCCTGGTCGTGCTTCTTGGCGGCCAGGTTCAAGGATGAGAAGGGGGTAAGGAGGATCAAATGGCAAGGAAGATAGCGATAGACCCAATCACTCGTATCGAGGGGCATCTACGCATCGAGGCGGAGGTAGAGGATCAGCAGGTGACGAACGCCTGGAGTAGCAGCACGATGTTCCGCGGTATCGAGATCATCCTTCGAGGGCGTGACCCACGGGACGCCTGGGCGTTCGCGCAGCGTATATGAGGCGTTTGAACAACGGTGCATGCCATCTGCTCCGTGCGAGCAGTCGAAAACGCTCTCGGGATCGAGATTCCTACCAACGCTCGACTGATCCGTAACATCATTGAGGCCATTCAATACGTCCAGGACCACGTGATCCATTTCTACCACCTTCACGCCCTGGATTGGGTGGACATCGTCAGCGCCCTGGATGCTGACCCTGCCGCCACGGCTCAGTTGGCCCAGTCCATCTCGGACTGGCCCAAGTCCAGTGAGTCGTACTTCGCAGGGATCAAATCCAGGCTCAAGTCCTTCGTCGACGCCGGACAACTGGGCCCCTTTGGGAACGCCTACTGGGGGCATCCGGCATACAAGCTGCCGGCGGAGGCGAACCTGATGGCCGTGGCTCACTACATCGAGGCCCTGGACTGGCAACGAGAGGTCATCAAGGCCCATGCCTTGCTCGGCGGCAAGAACCCTCACCTCCAGACTTACCTCGTCGGTGGTGTGGCCTGCCCGGTGGATCCCGACAGCCAGGCGGCCATCAACGCCGACAGCATCGCCTACCTGAAGCAGCTTTTCACCAAGGCCAAGGAGTTCGTAGACAAGGTCTATCTGCCTGACGTGCTCGCCGTGGCTCCTTTCTATCTGGAGTGGGCCGGACTGGGCGAAGGGTTGGGCAACTTCCTGTCCTACGGAGACTTCCCGCTGTCGGACGCTTATAGCAGCGAAGAGCCGGGTGATCTGTTCCTTCCGAGGGGTGTGATCTTCGACCGGAATCTGACCTCGGTACGCACTTTCGACGATGACAGTATCGCTGAGTACGTCACGCGATCGTGGTACTCGTACGAGAACGGCGACACCTCCAAGCATCCGTCGGAAGGGGAGACACTGGCAAACTATACGGGGCCGGAACCGCCCTTCGACTTCCTGAACACGGACGGCAAGTACAGTTGGATCAAAGCGCCGAGGTACGAAGGCAAAGCCATGGAAGTCGGACCGTTGGCGCGGATGCTGGTGGCCTATGCATCGGGCCACGAGCGAGTGAGCTACTGGGTCGATGCTGCGCTAGCCACATTGAACGTGGGGCCGGAGGTGCTGTTCTCGACACTGGGCCGTATCGCCGCGCGCTGTATCGAGACGGTGGTCATGGCGGAGCAGTTGATCCCCTGGACCGACGAGCTGGCGGCCAACGTCGGCAGCGGTGACCTCCGCATACACGAACTCGATCATTGGGACCCGTCCACCTGGCCTTCCGAGGCGAAGGGCTGGGGGTGCACAGAGGCTCCCCGTGGAGCGCTGGGTCACTGGGTGCACATCAAGGACGCCAAGATTGAGAACTACCAATGCGTAGTGCCCTCCACTTGGAACGCCTCTCCGCGGGATGCGAATGACCAGATGGGAGCGTATGAGGCCTCCCTGATCGGTACTCCCGTGGAAGATCCAGAACAACCGGTAGAGATCCTGCGCACCATCCACTCCTTCGATCCCTGCATGGCGTGCGCGGTGCATGTGGTGGATCCGAGCAAGAGGGAGATCACACGTATCCGCATCGTGTGACGACGTCGACAGAGGTCAGGACGTGGGGGATAGGAACACCGTGATCCCGGCGCACAAGGCCGTCCTCGTGGACGATGCAAAGGGGGTGTGACGGGAAAGCTAGGAGAGGGTATTCAGCGGCAGCACTGGCATCGTGGCCACGTTGGCGCTCACGCGCCACAGAGTGAATACCGCGAGATGGCATAGGGTTCTCGCCAGGAGTCACCGACAACAATCAGGAACACTGCAGGCCAGGGATATGCTCCCTGGCCTATGTCTTCCTGCGGGGCTGGATTCCTGGTCAGGAAAAGTGTTGACCCACGAGCACGACGGTTTCAGGCTCCAGGGGAACGAGGTCTTTCCACTCCTTGGCCTGTAACGCTGCGCCGTCCGCTCCCCACTTGCGTACCACCCTCTCGTCGCTGCAAATGGAGTCCACGAAGGCGCGGTACCTCTGGGTCTCTCCTCCCCCAGCAGTGATGTAGCTGAGGGTGGCCAGGGTGACCAGACACCTGCCTAGACTCAGGCCCAACGTGTCGATCAAGTGTGGCTCTATCTCGGCTTCGATAGCAGTCTCGATGTCCATCACTTTCTCTCCTGCCGGCACTCAACCGGTATCTCGGCGATGACGGTGGTCCCCTCACCGGGCTTGGAGCGCACCGTCAAGGTACCGCCAGCAAGATGAGCTCGCTCCAGCATCCCGGTAAGCCCTAACTTGCCCGTCTCCACCAGCTCGCCAGGTCTATCCGGGACTGTGAAGCCTCGCCCATTGTCGCTGACGGTTATCCTCACCACTCCATCGGTGAACTCCACTCTGGTGAGGACTTCCGTGGCCCCCGAATGCTTTCGAACGTTGTTGAGTGCTTCCTGAGCGATACGGAAGAGTACCAACTCAACCTCCGGTGTCAGGCGGCATTGGTCTCCGACGACCTCGAGCAGAGCTCGTACGTCGTCCTCTTCCGAAAGCCTACTGCTCAACCCTTCCAGAGTTGGCAGCAGGCCCAGGTCATCCAGAGTAGATGGTCTGAGGTCCTGGCTGAAACGGCGCACGTCGCGCGAGATCTGAGCTGTGAGCTGGCGGAGTTCCTCCATCCGTGGTCTGAGACTCCCTGGTGTGTGGTCGTCGTCACTGAGCAGCGTGTCGAGTTGTCGCGAGAGAGCGACCAGCGCTTGAGCTGTGTCATCGTGAAGCTCACGAGCCATGCGCCTACGCTCTACTTCCTGGGCCGTGAGGATCTGCTTCGCGTAGGAGCGCATGCTTTCGTAGAGGCGCGCATTCTCGATGGCAACCGCGGCCTGTCGTGCCACTCCGGAGACCACGGTCACATCTCTATCGGAGAAGGAGCGTTTGTCTCTCAAAGCTATCACGCCCAAGGCCCCGAACACTCTATCACCGGTCACAATGGGAACGGCGAGCACGCTCTTGACGCCGCCATCAACGAAATCCGGTACCCTGCTGGGATAGGCAGCATAGTCCTCGATGACGGTTGCTTCTCCGCTGGCTATTACCTGTCCAGCGAGTCCTTCCCCTCTCGCCACAGTCACCTGTAACAGGTTTTCCGGCAGTCTGTGCAGGTAAGGATAGCGGATCACGTCTCTGCCCTTGTCCAACAAGGCGATGACTCCTGCGTCGGCATCGACCAGACCTTCGGCAATCTGGACAACCTTGGGCAAGACTCTATCTAGTTCAAGCTCTGAGGTGATCCCCTCTGACAGCTCGCTGAGACGCCGCTCCCTTTCCAGTTGCCTGGTCACATTCCGGTGGAGCCTGGCGTTCTCTGTGGCCACGCCGATCTCGGACGCAATGGCAGTGAGGAGGTCAGTCTCCTCTTCCAGGGAGCGGTAGGCGCCGCTGCTCCCAACAACTATGGCGCCCTGCAATCTACCCTTCGACTTGAGCGGGATGGCGATTTGACTGGTCAGCGCCTGGTCTGTGACTAGTGTCCTGGCCAGCCTAAGCCCCCTCTGGTCGGTGACGAGTCCCGGCGGTAAGCCTCGATGGGCTGCAAGTGTCAGGTCGGCGTCTTTCTCGTCGAGGACGAATATCATGCCGGCCTCGAGGCCGGTGACCTCCAGGACGGCGTTCAGCGCCTCGCCAAGCATGCGCCGCAGTTCCAGAGATCCCGTCAAGACGGCGGAGACGGCGTTGATGGCTTCGAGACGGACGGTAGCTTTCTCTCGGAGGACCTCCTGGGCTTTCCTTATCCAGGCCAGCCAGATAGTGAGACCTCCGACAAGGGTGACGGCGATGGTCTCCATGAGGGCGTCGGCAGGGCTGGGGCTGAGGAAGAGGATGCGTGGTAGCATGATGAAGAAGGCTGCGATCAGGACAACCAGCCCCACGCCGGGCCCCAACGCGAAGGCAGCGTAGCCGATGGGGAGAATGAGCAGGACCCGTTCGGTGGAGTGCCGGGTGAGATGGCTCTCGCCTTGCCCGGGAACGGGCAGAGTGCGCAGTTGTGTGCTGTAGTGGAGCAGCACGCCGCTCAGGAGCATGGCGATAACGAGCCAGAGGCTGGGGCTGAAGATGATCCTCTGGAGTCGGCTCAGTGACGGAGTTGAGGTAGAAGGCATCTTTGGATTCTCAGGCTTGTGTACTTTTCTGGCGCACCAGGCTGCTCGACCGCCTGTGGTTGATGGGGTGGTGCCTCACTGGATGTCCTCAAGCGAGAACCAGCCCATGCGGAGAGCCAGTATGACTGCTTCAGTGCGGGAGCCCACCTGCATCTTGCTGAAGATATTGCTGAGGTGACCCTGAACGGTGCGGACGCTCAAGGCGAGGTCGTTGGCGATTTCCATGTTCGTTTTGCCACTGGCTGCGAGCTTGAGAACCTCCATTTCTCTCTCGCTGAGCTGGTCCGACTCGGCGGCGATGGCACCCTGTCTGCGAGAGGACGCGAAGCGGTTCAGGACCTTTCGCGCTATGGTCGGGCCCAGGATAGACTCACCGGCGTGCACTGCCCTTATGGCATCGACCAGTTCGTGAGCGGGCACGTCCTTCAACAGGTACCCTGCGGCGCCTGCTTCCAGGATGGCGAACACGTACTGATCGTCATCGTACGCGCTCAGGATGAGAACGGCGCTGTCGGGCTGAATCTCCTTGACCCTCCTGGTGGCTTCTATCCCGTTCAGTTTGGGCATGGCGATGTCCATGATCACGACGTGAGGGTGGAGCTGGGCGGTCAGCGCGACGGCTTCCTCTCCATCTCCGGCCTCGCCCACCACCTTCATGTCATCCTCGCGCTCAAGTAGTTCACGAGTGCCTTGGCGGACGAGTACGTGGTCATCGGCCAGAAGGATGGTGATATTTTCCATGCGCCGCTCCTCCTCTGCCTATCTATCAGAGAGGGCTTCGTGGACGGAACAAGGCTGCCATCGTGTGACCCGCCGGCTTCGCGGGCCAAGAGACGCCTGTTCTGCTGTCATTATAGCCGTTTCGCGAGGTCAAATCAAACCACCTTGGGATGGTGGTGACGAACCTGCTCACGACAACTCCTGCGCCAGACTGAAGTCCAGTGCTGGCCATGGGAAACCAGCCGGGTTCAGAAGATTCGGAAAGGTGCCTGCTGTATCTCTGCCTTCTCCGGTGGCACCGGCGTTTCCACCCAAAACACTGTTAGGAACCATTTCCCATGCCTACTGTTCTAGCTTCGAGCGCTCAGATGTTGTATACTTAGTGTTCAAAGCCTTTTCCCGAGAGGAGCCCGGTTGCAGATGGAGGCCCCACCGACTGATAGGCAGTTGCTCGTAGCGCTGCGAAAGGAACGGAACAGCAATTCTGAGTTGGTGGAGACCATAAACCTCCACGAGGAGGTCATAGCCGCTCGCGCCGCGATAGAGGTTGCCATGCCCAACCTGGCTCCGGATCGGGCGGAGGTGGCCGCGCTCGTGGAAAACCGCGTGTCCCTGATCGAGCACTGGGAACTGCACTGGGATAGAGACAGTTTCGGCATGCTCAGTCAGCAGATCTGTGAGATCGGAGCCCGCCACAGGCAGGAATTGGCGGGCGCATTCGAGGAGACGAGCGCTCTTCTGACCGGTGATGGCGACCAGGCGGCCAGCATAGTGGGCGTCTATCTCACAGAAGGGAGCGTGCAGCTTGAGGAGCAGCAGGCGGAAGTCGAGGAGATTCTCCCCTTCGTGCTTATCCACGTGCTGCATCCGTACCTGCAAGCTTTCGCCACTGTGCTCGCCCCATTGATCGAGGACGAGCAGTGGTATCAGCGGCTGTGCCCGGTCTGCCGCGGGGCGCCTGACTTTGGCTTTCTCGAGGAGCAGGTCGGGGGGCTTCGCCTGCTCTGCTCACGCTGCGACGTAGCATGGGCGTACAAGCGTGGCGAGTGTACGTTCTGTGGCAACAGCGAGAGGAAGACCTTCGCCTACTACCTTGGCGAGAGAGAGGTCTATCGCCTCTACGTGTGCGATGATTGCCACCGGTACCTCAAAGTCCTCGATGGGAGGCACACGTCGGCAAAGCCCTTGTTGCCCATACAGCGTATCCTTACCATAGGAATGGATATCTCGGCGCGTGAGCAAGGATATCGATAGATCGTACAGTCCATGGCCGATAAGATCGACAACAAGGTGGCCTACGTCCGGTATTCCGGGGGCGAGAGCAAGCAGATGGAGCGGCCTCTGGTGCGGGAAGCCGCGTGGACTATCCACGTCAACGGCCAGGAACTCGTGACCCTGTATTGTACTCCTGACAAGCTCAACTTTCTGGTGTTAGGCTTCCTCGCCGCTGAGGGTGTTATCGAGAGCCTGGATGACGTACTCTTGCTACAAGTGTGCGAGGATCAGGAGGGGGTCATCGACGTATCGCTGGATGGGCGCCCGCTCTCTCCGCCGGGACGTCCCACACTCCTCTCGGGGTGCGGCCGCGGCATCACCTTCGAAGATCTCTCATCGATGCACCCCAAGATAGATTCCTCACTCGAGGTACCCGCGAGGCAGATATCGCGGCTGATGCGCGATCTGCGACACGAATCAGAGATTCATCAGTCGGTTGGGGGTACTCACTCCTCGGCTCTCTCGGACGGCAGGGAGATCCTGGTTATGGCCGAGGACATTGGAAGACACAACACCCTGGATAAGATCAGGGGAGAGTGCCTGTTTCGAGGTATCCCCACGAGAGATCGGATGTTGTTGACCACAGGTCGCGTTTCCTCCGAGATGGTAGCCAAGGCTGCCAAGATGGAGGTGCCCATCGTCGCCTCACGAAGCACCCCCACGGATCTGGCCTTTAAGCTGGCTCGCGAATGGGAGATGACCGTCGTCGGCTATGTGCGCGGCGACAAGATGAACGTCTACTCCCGGCCCGACAGAGTGACCGTCGGCTGATCGAGCCGCGGTTGTGGTGGCGTTCGCTCGAACAGTCGACCTTCCCACTTGACATCAGACAAGGGCCACTGTATAATAAGTATAAATTACGAGGAGTTATCAACCGCTCGGTAATTGCCGTGAGAACAGTCGAGGAGCTCTGTGAGGCCCTGCGACAGAGGGGGTTGAAGGTCACGCCTCAGCGGCGCTTGATCTTCGAAGCTCTGCGCGACAGCCGCGGCCACCCGTCAGCCGAGGACATCTACCACGCGGTGATAGAGGTCATGCCAGACATGTCGCTGGCTACGGTCTACCATACCCTCAACGACCTGGTAGGCATGGGTGAGTTGGTGAGCCTGGATGTCGGAGAGGGTAAGAGTCGGTACGACACCCACACCGGGAGCCATTGCCATCTGGTATGTCTCGGTTGTCGAAAGGTGGTGGACATTCTGCAGAGTTCCTCCTGGGCTGAGTTGTCTGCAGAAGAGGCAAGGGGCTACGAGATCGAGCGCTGTGACGTAGTGTTCTACGGCCGCTGTCCTGAGTGCCAGCGCGGCGTCCACCGTTAAGGCGGTGCCTGATTATCTGCTGAAGAGAGGAGATGGAAATGGAGAAGTGGGAGTGTTTGGCGTGTGGGTATATCTACGACCCCGCCGTGGGGGACCCCGACAACGGCATGCCCGCAGGTACAGCTTTCGAGGATCTGCCAGACGATTGGGTGTGTCCAGAGTGTGGGGCTGAGAAGGACATGTTCCAGAAACTGGACGAGTAGGGATGGGACCTATCGAGATCAAGCAGGACATCTATTGGATCGGTGCCCTGGACCCTGGTCTCCGGCTCTTCGATATCCTCTTCCCCACCGAGGCGGGTACGACGTACAACGCCTACCTGGTCAGAGGCGAGAAGGTAGCTGTGGTGGACACGGCGAAGGGGCGCTGCTACGATCAGTTCCTGTCACATCTGACGTCGCTCGTGGCGCCGGAGGACGTTGACTACGTGGTGTGTAACCACATGGAGCCCGACCATTCTGGTTCGCTGGCTGCTTTCCTGGAGGAGGCGAAGAAAGCACGGGTGGTGGTCTCCAGAACGGGCGAGCACTACGTGAGGAACATCCTCAACGCCGACGTGAACCCTCTGAAGATGGGCGACGGCGATGTGCTCGACCTAGGAGGCAAGACCTTAAGTTTCGTCTCTGCTCCCTTCCTCCACTGGCCAGATACCATGTTCACCTACGCGGTGGAGGACAAGGTGCTCCTCCCTTGCGATGTCTTCGGCAGCCACTTCTGTGACGAGAGGATGTTCGATGACCTGGTGGGCGATTTCTCTGAGCAGTTCGAGTACTACTACCAGGGCATCATGCGCCCCTTCAAGGACAAGATGCTGGAGGCCATAGCCAAGATCAGGGGGCTGGACATCGACGTGATCGCTCCGTCACACGGCCCCATCCTGCGCGGCGATCCTTGGAAGTACGTGGAGCAGTACGTCGAGTGGAGCACACCCGTGCCCACCACAGCCAAGAAGGTGTTGGTCTTCTATGCCAGTGCCCACGGCAACACCAAGATGATGGCTGAGGAGGTGGCGAAGGGCGCCGCTACCGAAGGGGTCGAAGTAGAGGTATTCGATCTGACAGAGACGGATCCGGGCGAGGTCCTGGATCGTATCGAGGCGGCGCAGGCGCTGATCGTCGGCTCGCCTACCATCAATGGCGACGCCGTGAAACCCGTCTGGGATCTGCTCTCCAGTCTGGCCACTATCAGGCTGCGCGGCAAGGTGGGTGGCGCCTTCGGATCATACGGCTGGAGCGGGGAGGCGGTGGGTATGATAGAGGATCGACTCAAGGGTGTGAAGTTCAAGATCCCTGAGCCGGGTGTGAGGTTTACGCTGGTGCCTACCACCGAGGAGTTGGAGGTGTGCCGGGAGTTCGGTGCGCGGATCGCGGAAAGCCTGTAGCTGGTGAGATTCGTCATCGGCGGCAATGGGATCGCGGCGATAACAGCGGCGCGTACTATTCGTGCTGCGAGTCCGGACAGCGAGATAGAGATCTACACGGATGCTTCGCGCCCGTTCTATCTGCGCCCAAAGCTTGTGCCATTCTTGGCAGGGCGCACAGCACTGGAGGATCTCTACGTCTATTCGCCGCAGTGGTATGCCAGCAGGGGCATCGCGGTCCACCTGGCGACGCCAGTCCTGAACCTGGACATCGGGGAGCATAGAGTCTTTCTGGAGAATGGGGAAGCGACACACTACGATCGGTTTCTTCTGGCGGTAGGGAGTCATCCCTTCGTACCGCCGCTGGAGGGCGTGGATCAGCAAGGCGTGTTCACTCTCCGCTCCATAGACGATGCGCTCGCGATCAAGAGCCACGCTGAAGAGGGCCTTTCCGCGGGACAGAGGGAAGCGGTGGTCATAGGCGGTGGCCTCCTGGGTCTGGAGTGCGCTCACGCCCTGACCCACCTGGGGATGCAGGTGATGGTGCTTCAGGGCGGACCTTGGCTGCTGCACAAGCAGATCGATCGCGAAGCAGCCCAGATCCTCGAGGAACGGCTGGAGGGGTTGGGCATCAGGTGCCTCTCCGATGTGGTGCCAGTCGAGGTTCAGTCGGACGGGGATGTGTCGGGAGTGCTGCTCGAGGACGGCCGCCGCGTCAACGCCCATCTGGTGTTGTGCGCGGCCGGTGTGAGGTCCAATCTGGAGGTGGCCACAGCCTCCGGACTGGAGGTCGAGAAGGGGGTCCTCGTCGACGGTCAGATGCGTACCAGTGCAGAGGATGTGTACGCCGCCGGCGA
>Ga0315534_1001370_pt1 | contig 16754 bp, 14 predicted proteins | sample SalMarSW160240MG_FD_203094 | JGI IMG/M metagenome (GOLD analysis project Ga0315534, IMG submission 203094) | Salt marsh sediment microbial communities from the Plum Island Ecosystem LTER, Massachusetts, United States - Salt Marsh Sediment SW1602-40 ... | reverse complement strand
AACAGAATCGACCATATTGAAAATGAATGCTAGAGAATTTAAAGAACTCAGGATAAAGACAGGAGATAAGGTTATGGTAGAAATTAAGATATCGGATAGGAATGATATCCAACCCTAAAAAGTTCAATGATACAAGATACAGTTACTAATATTATTTTTAAAGTATCTGACAAAACCGTCCTCTAGTAATGATACAAATTTTGCTACTAGTTCGAAATGATTTATTATATTATCAAAATATAGCGAATGATATTTGGGAAAACTAGCTGAGATAAAAGATAACCTTAATCTAACATACAATATATTTTGTTTAATAGTAAAACATATTTTCGGATAGAAAAATCATCAGCATATGAAGTATTGCTTTATATTTATATTCTATTATATACTCTCATGAATAATGCAGATGAATATTTCAATAAGTTACTAGAAAATTCAAAATATATATTAATTCCAGTTGCATAACAACCTTCTGACCATATATAAAGTCAATGATCTGACTCATTGCAATTCCCAAGAATGAGATTTAATTATGACTTCCTTTTCACCCATATTTTCCCTATTTATTTAGTCTAAAGAAAGTTTCTTGGCAAGCAAATCTAATACATCTTTTTCTGAATAAATAAACTGAACAATCATCTTATCAAAATGTATCAACAACTCTTTTTCTTTACATGGGTAAAGGAGGAGTATAATAATCTACTTCTATCCTTAAAGGGTAGCCGTATGTGGGATCAATTTTGGCATTATCCAAGCTCTATTGTAATGCTTTTCCTAATGGATGAAATCTTGATATTTCACCAGAATCTAATTGTTTTCAATATTTAGACAAGTTTTTTTTTGGCTGACCTTTTATTTACTAGATATACTCCTATTGTTATTTTTTCCTATTTAGCAATAGAAAAATATCTTTTATAAATATCTCATGACGATGTATTTAGATCCAAAAGAAGATATACCAAAGGAATTGATTAACCTTAATTTATTTAAAATTTCTTATTATTACTAGATATAGATAATTATTAACATAAAGTCTTGGAGGAATAACAATAAAGAAATAGAGGGTTTTCTTGGTTGATAAAAATAAAAATATTGTAGCAAGATTTCAAATGTCTTTAAAAACTAAGAATCATTTGACATTTCCTTAAAGATAAGAAAATTTTATAGTTTAGATGTTATAAATCTTAAAATTGAGTAATCAACATAATAGAAGATTGAAGGATATTTCTACTTTATTCATTATCTTAATAGGTCATATTTGATTGCTTTTATTTAATCTTTTAATAAAAAAATGGCATGGCTGATAATTGATTATAGTTAATCATACCATTTCTATAGCTATATTTTTGTCCAAATCTTTGATCCTTATTTGATTTTTTGTCTTTATAGCAAAAAATATTGCAGCTCCACCCAATACCAGACTTGCAATTGCAAATGCTGGATTGGATGTCATCATACCCACTCCTGTCGCTCCAAATGTTCCTCCTAAAAGTCCATAAGTTATGTTTTTTATGAAATTCATATGGTATAACACAATTTCTCAATATATAAACTAGTGGTAATTCAGATTTATAGTGCTAACTTATCATATTATAAAATGAATGCAATTTTATTATAAAGAAGACCTTATCGTTACGAATCCCAGAACATAATATCTATAATTATAGAAAAATTCATTAACTTTAGAATTCAATAAAAGGAGATTGTCGTTATACCATGTTTCCTTGAAATGTTGCTATATTACGCTTAGTATGAGCGAGATAGGCATTATTATATCAACTGACAAGCATCTTAAACTGACAATTAATGCATATAAAGAAAATCATTGTAAAATAAATTTTGATATCGATCTAACGATGTATAACTTTGATTTATTAGATCTGTAATGTATCTTCTAATTGGCAGTAGAATATGCCTAAGAAAAATAAAAATATCTAATGAGAATTAAGATAATTTTTGATTTTATTTTAGTTCTAATCGGCCGAGTAATAATCTAAGTGTATCCTCTAGTTCTGGATTAAAAAATTTGTATCCTGTTGAAATTAGTTTTTCTGGAATTACATATGCATTAGTATATAGCAATTCATCTGACATTTGTCCAAAAATTAGTTTTGTTAGATTTGGATTCAGCTGTATTGATAATTTAGGATTAAGTATTTTTTTGAGAATATTTGAGAATTCAAAATATGTAATTGGTTTAGGAGCTACGATATTAACAGCTCCTCTAATTGCTTTATTTGTTATTGAATAAAATATACTTTTTATAACATCTTCTATTGAAATCCAGCTGATATACCGATCTTTATTCCCACCCAAGGTAATATCTACACCAAATTTAAAAGGTTCAAGCAATTTTTGTAAAATCCCTCCTTTTGGAGTTAATACTATTCCAAAACGTGTATTCACTACTCTTATCCCTATCTCACTTGCATGTTTTGTTGCGTTTTCCCATTGTTGACATACTTCAGATAGAAATCCTTTTGCTGGGCTACTTTCTTCTGTTAAGGTTTCATTAGGTCTATTCCCATAATATCCAATTGCTGATGCGCATATTAATAATGAAGGAGGATTTGAGAGCTTTGTTAGAGATTCAGACAAAAGATTTGTACTTTTAATACGACTATCCAATATTTTATTTTTCTTTATATCCGTCCATCTTCCAAAGATATTTTCTCCTCCAAGATGAATTATTACATCATATCCTTCTAATTCTTGATGGTTTAATTTATTATGTGCTGGATCCCAGAATATTATGTTTTTAAAAGCTTGAGACTGTGAAGAATATTTAGAGTTATTAGATCTCACAAGACAAGTGATTTTATGTTTTCCTATATTGCTCAGTAATGGGATAAGTGCAGATCCTATCAATCCATGTGATCCTGTAATAAGAATTTTTTTTCCTTGTTCCAAACCTATTGTTTCAAAATAAAGATCATTAACTAAAATGCGGTGACGATAAAGAAATACCTGATTTAGGAAATTTTGAATATTTTTTTGGAATATTTTAGAACTTATCTTCCCAAATTTTAGTTCATAATCTATTTTATCTTCTAGAATGCATTGATCGGATCCCTGGGGTATGAAGGAATGGGTATGAATCCATTTTTTGAATGGACCTTTTATCATCTGATCTTGAAATTGTCTATTAGGAATATAGCCAAAATGTTTAGCAACCCATTTGAAACTGATTGGTTTTCCGAGATTAATCCTAAAAATAGTTATGGCATCATTTTTTATCCCTCCTTTCTGGCTAATTATGTTCATACCACTCCAAGGAGGCATGAGTCTTTCTAAACCACCACTTCTTTCATGATAATCAAAAAGAGTATTAACATTACAGGGTATTGTTGATCTTTTTATAAACACCTTTGAGGAATTATAGCTAATTATTTTTAATCACAATAAGTAAAGAGTGAAGATAATTTATTTTAATGACTGATCCATATATGAAATTAGGCACTATATTTTAAGAATTCTCATTTCTATATCTTCATTATTTTAATAACAATAATTTTTGTTTTAACACAGTGTGCACTGAATCGATTTCTATTTATTTATTTTTACTTTTAACATAGCTATATATTATTATATACTATTGTATTCTTATCCATAGAAGCAAAATATTCTTTCGAGATATAATCTCATAATACACATTCAATTTGTTTGTATGGTAAATGATAATATACATGCATGAATCCTAGTAATTTGATAACTGAATCTTGATATACGAGTTTTCTACCTTCTTTTCCACGATTCTTCTCTTCTAATTCTCTAGTCCATGTATCTATAGTATCAAACTCAGATAACATCTCTCCTCGTTCAATAAAAAAAGTCATAGTAATCTTTCTAGTAGACATAATATGACTATTAGGATTAGCTAAATATGTTTACAAAATGTGTATATAGCAATGAGTCGTGTTGGAAGCATCTTTAATCTTTCTAATTGTATAAATACTATATTTTTTACTAATTCAAAAGAGAAATGATATATCTTTTAGATGTATTTTATCGTAGAGGTTATAATGATGAAGTCAGGAAAAACTAATCATATTAAACAAACTGTTGCTGATTATCTTATAGAATGTTTAAAAAATTACGGAGTTAGTCATATTTTTGGAGTTCCTGGAGACTATATTCTAGATTTCTTTAATAAATTAGTCCACACAAATGGAATAAATGTCGTCACCACATGTGATGAACAAGGAGCAGCATTAGCAGCCGATGCATATGCCCGTATTAAAGGATTAGGAGTTGTCTGTATAACATATTCAGTTGGGGGACTGAAGATTGTTAATGCAGTTGCGCAAGCATTCTCAGAAAAGTCTCCATTAGTGGTTATTTCTGGAGCTCCAGGAATTAATCAACGTCAAGGAAATCGATTTCTTCCGCATCATAAAGTGCAGAATTTTGACACTCAACAAAAGATCTTTGAACACATAACTATAGATTCCGCACTTATACAGGACCCATTTTCTGCCCCTAGAGAGATAGATCGAGTATTGTCATCTGCAATTTCTTATAAACTGCCAGTATACTTGGAACTCCCACGGGATATCGAAGCATTAAGAATTGTAAAAACCCATAATCATGATTTTGTTAGTAATTCATTTTCTACTACTTACAGATCCTCAGTTTTTGGACAAAACCTCTTTAATGAGACTGATAATGAAGAATTGAAAGAAGCATTATCTGAAAGTTTAGAAATGATAAAATCTTCAAAAAAACCTGTCATAATAGCAGGAGTCGAATTACATCGTTTTGGTCTTCAGGACAAACTATTACAACTTGTTGAAAAAACCAGGATACCAGTAGTATCGACACTTTTGAGTAAATCTGTAGTAAATGAAAGTAATACTCATTATTTAGGAGTATATTCTGGCAATATGAGTAAAGAACATGTACAAAGATATGTAGAATCAAGTGATTGCGTGATTATGATTGGAGTTTTCTTAACAAATGTTACCTTTGGTATTACAGATAACCCTATAGATAAATCTAGATGTATTTATATTGCAAATGATAACATATCAATAAAATTTCATAATTATAAAAATATTCGATTTGAGGACTTTCTTGATGGATTAATAAAAAATATAGAAAATAATAATTTGCAAAATTCTAAGATATATTCTGATAATTCTAGGTATGATTTTTCACCTTCAAATACTGATAATCATATTACCTCCAAGTCGTCAACGAAAATAACTGTGAAAAGATTGTTTGAAATCCTTGATGCATCTTTATCAGAGAATAATATTGTCATAGCAGATGTTGGTGATTCGTTATTTGGATCAATTGATCTAACCAGTCCAAATTCTACAAGTTTTCTTTCACCTGCTTTTTATCTTTCCATGGGTTTTGCTGTGCCTGCCAGTATTGGAGCTCAACTTGCTAATTCCAACTTCCGTTCTATTGTTTTAGTAGGAGATGGTGCATTCCAAATGACCGGCATGGAAGTGTCTACAATAGCCAAGTTAAATCTTAATCCGATAATAATTATACTAAATAATTTTGGATATAGAACAGAACGTGCAATTCTTGATGGTCCATTCAATGATCTACAAATGTGGAATTATAGTAAAATACCAAGTGTGGTGGGGAAAGGAAAGGGGTTTGTAGTGGAAACAGAAGAACAATTTACACACTTTCTATCTGTTGCAAAAAATACTACTAATGATTTTTGTCTGCTAGATGTTCATCTAGATCCTAGTGACGCATCATCTGCTCTTAAAAGACTTTCTAAAGGATTGAAAAAAAAGTAGGTCAAGAATATCGATATATTAGTCTAGTGATTAATCTTATTGTTTTAATGTAATACTTTATTTATAGTCAAAGTACAACTAAGTTTGAGTTTAGAATTTGAGAGCATATTAGAGCTCTTTAAAGAATCAGGTATTATTTTAGAAATAATTATATGTATTTAAAATCATCTTCAAATTATCTATGTTAATCAAATTGTTAGCTATGTGTAGAGAGGAAAATTTTTTAGTTTCAATTCAATAAATCTTAAATTGGACATAGAATAGAACAGATCATTAGTGCACATCTTTATTCCTTATTTAAATAACCCATTTAGATAAATAGGTGATTAAAAGAGCGAATCGGCATAAAATGAACGAACATAAGGTTTTGATAATTACATTCTTTGTGATTAAAATGATTCTAGCTTATTTCATGTTTAATTTTTAATTAGACATAGAGGTTAAGATTATCCTAAAATAAGTTAACCTAACCGTTTATTCCCAAGGATTTCCTTTCGGTTCTATATTATAATTCCATTTTGTCCGCAATATATTTATCATACCCAGATTTGGTTGCTTTGGTTCTTCTGGATGAATTCCTGAATTATGTATCCAGTATTGTTCTTCAGTATTAAATTTTTTTGTACAGTAATAACATTTAAATGTTAATTTTCTTATTCCTTGAACATTTCTATTATTATTATTTTTACTCATATCCTATCTGATCTCTATAATTACTACATAAATAATCCTTTTAGGGTAGATTTTATGTTGCTAGTATTATTGATTCGTAATATAGAAATTAAAGTATTCTACTAAATTTAAGTAACATTTTTTATTACTTAGAGTTATATTATATTTTATTATCAAAATTTACGATACTTTTTTATTTAACTTATTTTGACAAGTTTAATAAATTAAAATAACTATATTGATATAATATTTTGAATTTTTATTTTAAAAGATTTAGTATAATAACACTAACATTTGTTCTGTTAACATCTCTGACATTAACAGCTAATTCTATCTTTGCAGAGAAACCACAAAATTACTATACTTATAATACCAATAACAACCACAACTACTACTTAAATACAGAAAAAGAAAAAGAAGAATACAAAGATAAGTATTATTATCACGACCAATCAACAAAAAATTTACTTAAATTATCCGATCAAGACTCTAAATCTCCTTTCAAATCGTATGAAGATAGCATGTATCAAAATGAAGAATACAATAATGAAAATAATAATAATCATGATTATAATTCTCAATATCAGAATAATAACAATAACTACCAAAATAATAAATACAATCAAAGAGATCATCCTTATCTTGAAAATAAAGACTATAACAGGATAATGACTTCTGATCGTACTAGTCCTACTAGCAGTAGTATCAATTCTGAAAGTAATAACGGAATATTGGATTTTCTAAATGAACCTTCATCTTACAAGAATATTGAAAATATTGATAATCACAAAGATCATAGTATTGTTCACTTTTATGATGATGATTATTACAGTTATTATCACAAATATCCAGATCTTAAACAACAAAATGAAAAATATGTAATACTAATGTTTGACAGAGGATACCAATCTATATTTAATACAGCAAAACCAATTATGGACAGATATGGCTTCAAAGCGAGTATATTCATTGCATGTAATTATATTGATTCAGAGAATGGTATGAATTGGAATCAAGTTAGACAATTGTATCTTGATGGATATGGTATTCAATCACATGGATTAGAACATAAAAGACTTAAAGAACTTACATCGTATAATCAAATTGAATCTGTAATTCTTGGAGGTAAATATTGTTTAGAGGAAATGGGGTTTAATCCTACAATTTTCCAAGCTCCATACAATAAAGGCGGAGATGATGCAGAGATAGTAAATATGATATCAGAATATTTTGACATGGGATTCACAGATCATGCTAAACTAATGTTTCTAAATTGTGATGGATGGGAAAACTTCGGATATGACAAGAAAAGTTATGAAGGAACTACTGATTGTAGACCTTATTTTTACGATGGAACTCCAACGCCAACAAATAGATATGCAATGAAAGAATGGTCACAAGATAGAGAACATGACGGTATAAATAAAGAATACCCAAAAGAAGACCCGCATGGAGGTTTTATTTCAAGTAAACTATTTGAAAAATTTGTAGAAATAGTAGAAAGTCAAAAAGTATTCAATCAACACGGAGAGATAAATGCTATACCAATAATAGGATATCACGAAATAAGTAAAGAAAAATCAGTATACACATCTGAAGAATTATTTGAAGCTGAAATGAATTATTTGTATAAGAATGGTTTTAAAGTAATAACTCTTGACGATTTAGAATATGACGATGATAAAGAGAGATTTTACATAAAGCATGCAGAAAAATACAATAAAAATAACGACAATAAAGATACTTTCTCATCGTAGGTTCAAAATAATTTTAAGCTCATTTATAGATATTATTTGATATAATCTGGATATGTATCTAAGTAATAATTCAAAGATCAATAATGATATAATGATAAATATATCATATTCGTGAGCTTTCTGTCCAACATAAATTCCTATATTTTTTATTGCTATGTTAATTTAAGGTAATATCAACCTACTTTAACCAAAAATCATTGTTATTTGCTATAATGTAATAACACACAGATACAAATAATTGTATAAACTAATATACATGAAATAAATTACAATCTTCCCCCCCCCACCTTAGAGAGAGAAAGATAATTCTGTTTGAATAGTAAATATTATTTCTTTTCTACAATTTCTATTTCAATTGATATATTTCAGTTTCTGGATGAAATGCTATCCATTCAAACCAGAAACCCGGATCCATGGAAATTCGCTGTAATGCTTTGTTCTCAAGTGGTCCATTGGTAAATTTCCCCTCAAGATTTAATTGACTTCCTGTTGCTCTATCAATTAAGGTATTATTTGTTGTATTGTAGAATAAATCTACGACTATTTTCTTACTTTCTCCATCAACATTATCATTAACAACACGATCAAATGCTCTAACCATGAATGGTTCTAATGATACTAGAGCAATATTTTTATTCTCTCCTACGATGTCATTTATTACTTTTTTCTCTTCTATGTCTTGTAGTTTATATGCCTTATACTGATTTTCATTTTCAAATCCTATTATAATTTCTTTTAATCCTAATCTTTTATCATCATTAGCTACAGGAAACAAAATTAAATCATTGGTATAATAATCTCCATAGGGATCTGCTCCATAAGGTCTAACTGATCCTGTATCTCTTGATAAAACCTCACTTTCAGGATATAATTTCTTCCAATCTTTCCAGTATGCAATATCAAAAGGAATTTTTTCTAACCTTGTACTTGCATATTCTCCAACTATTCCTTCACCTAATCCTTGACTCCATAAAGAATTACTCTTTCTATCATACATTACCAAATTAGAGTTATATAACTTGCCTGATGTTCCAAATTCTACCCTACTGCCATCACTTAAAGTACGACTGAATACTTGATTTGTAAAGCACAAGGGACAATAGGTAATTGCTACTGGTTTATCTCCTACTACATCATTTACAATTTCATGCCATACAAGAATCTGTAATGGATATGCTCTTATATCTCCATTTATATTTAAGCCAAGAACAAATTCTGAATCTCCTAAAATTTTATCAGCATCTTGAACTGATTGAAATTTTGGATTATCGATTGATGGTATTCCATCTTGAGGAGGGCCACCACTAACAATTTTATCTAATGGAACTGTATGTTTTGTTTCTTGGCCCAAGGATAATTTAAAGACACTTTTTTCTTCATCTACAGAAAGAAGAATAAGAATGATTACAAGAAAAGAAATACTTAAGAAAATTAACAAGATGGAGTTTAATTTTAATTTCTCGTTGTAATTATTATTGTTCATAATACACATCTATCTCCATTTTAGTTATCTAGAATTTCCTTGTCTTTTTGTATTTTCAAAAAGAAGTTTATTATTTTTTAAATTTTTAAGATCTTTATACAATTTTACAATAGATATAGTAGCTATTATAGAGATGAGTATTAAACCAACATATGACAAAATACTTGAATATTTGATCATAAATACTGATGCACCACTTCCAAAAGCCATTGGCAAATAAGAGAGTATGAAAAGCCAACTACCACAGCATCCTAATGGAACCAAAGAGAAGAATGAGAAAAAGGAACTTAATGCTGCTCCTAATCCATTTCCCGTACTTGGTAAACCTAGAAAACCTTTCTTCTTAGTTTTAATGTCACATCTATTATTGATAACTTTTTTCCTATATGATATTACGAATCCCTGAATTCCAGTTCCAATAGTTAGTCCAATAATAATAGGAAAGTTAACCTGAAAAGCAGCTGATATTGATACTGTTACAGGCAAATTAGGCGAAGTAAAAACTACTATTAATAAATAGGAAGTGATAGTTATTGAACTGATAATAACTCCTTGTAATATTGATTTTTTTATTGTATTGTTATTTAATATAGCCTTTAATTTTTGTAATGGATATATCCTATTATTATTAACCATGATTTCTTATTCATTATAAAATAACAAAGATCTATTATTTAACAAGATATTCCAATAGTTCAAAAATGTCTTTAACAGTTTAATTTTTAAATTTAATAAAAAATGAATAGGACTAACATTTATTGTTTATTATTGCATTTTTTAACAAATTTTACCATTTTTATTCAAAGAAGAGACAATCTATTTCTTGGGTTTCTTTATCTGTTTTATATCTAAATTTATTATAACGAATTACTTTTGATCAAAAGTTTTCCTAATGTTGTTATTCTAGCAGAGATTTTATTTCGATCCCCTTTTTCTACATCTACTAAACCCAATTCAGCGAGACCTTTGGCTTCCTTTGAACCTTGTACATGGTAACTTAATAGTGGTTTACCAAATCCAGAAATTTTTTCCAACTGGTCAAAACTTTCAATAGTACCTCCTGCACTCTCTATTGCTGCTAAAATCTTTTTCTTTGCTTCAGAAATAATTTCATTATAACTAAGTTTCAAAACAGGCATCATTATAGGTATGGTATGAGTATGATCCATACCAAAGGCCTTTATACCATGAATAAAAGCTGTAGAAAGTGCGGCACAGCCTAACAATTTATCTCCACAACTGACATTCATCAAAACATCCTCAAATTCCTTTTTATGTAACTGTAATATCTCATTAATTCTATCCATTGTATCTTTTATTACATTCTCCTGAGTGACTACTGCTATTGTTATTTCAAGACCTAGTATACTTTTAATTCTTCGCGAAAATTCCTCTGCTTTATTTTTATCTTTATAAAAACAAAGTAAAATCAGTTTATGAATAGGAAAACTTTTTATACCGTATGCTATTGCATCTTGGCCCTCACTACCAAATGTCGCAATCTGTAAAGTTTTCATTTGTCAGAATTTTACTAGTTTCTTTCTTTATAAATAATATCTTTAACAATTCTATTTTAGTTTGAATGTTAGATTATCAATATAATTATAAGTTTTGAAAAATGTTTTAGACGTTATTTTATTTAATTTAAAATAGTCAATTTAATTATCTCGTTAATCGATATCATAGTTTGTTTTCATAATGCTTGTTGCTATTCTTATTTTTTCTATTATTTGCAACATCTTTCAATATCTTCTTTATTTTTATTCTTTCTCGATATATTTTGAATATTTTCATGAGTATAGGATAAAGAACCATGCCCAAGATCATACCTAATGTCATATCGATTATTGATATCAAGCTATGTTATTGTAAATTTTGAAATAGATAAACAGATCCCTCCTCTTTTCTATTGGGTTTATTTATTGAAACAAACACTATTCTTACTGCGTACAAGAATTGTAGGGTAAACAATAATCCTAATAAAAACACTACTTGGTAATCAAAAATATTAATTCTCTCATAAATGCCCAAGCTTTATATAATTAACTACAATAACATAAGAAGTAAAAACTATATGAGCTAAATACTGGATATAATAATAAACATATAATTCCAAATACAATTTAGTTTAAAATTTCGTCTAATAACTGTAAAATAAGATAATACTATTTGTATTTCGTATCATAGATATAAACACTTTTTTAGTTTTGGAAAAAAAATGTAGATTTGGATATTGAGCTTCCTGCAATTCTGTTATATAGCAATTCTATTAGTTGTCTATGGATCGCAATGTATTGTTCTCCTTTTTCTGTTACCTTATATGTTATACTAATATTATTATATTCAAGTGTATTTCTTTTTAATAAAAGTGAAATATATCCATTCAATTGCGTGTGAGATAGAAAAGTGTTGTACATTATTGTAATAGCAGTTTGTTTATCTAAACTTTAGTTTTTTGATGCTGTTAAGTTAACGAAAGAGATTTAGCTGTGAATGTTCCATTTCTAATCTATGGTGATTAGATTATTTGAAAGAAACAGAACCTGCACATGTATAGTAATGTATTCTTTGTATTTGTACTTTCTTGGTCTAGGTCTACATAACACTTCTAAAACACTGGAACAGTTTAAGGATCAGAATAGAAGCTATGTTGCAATTTGGGAGTAGATTCAACGTTTTGGTTCATTGCAGATCGTCAGGAGAAAAAGTGTAGCAGTATTCATCATAAATTAAACTATAATTCAGATGGGTAACGAATATTTTTGGTTATGGATCTGTATTTAACCAGTTCAGAGTTCTGTGCTTGGAATCCATATATCATAAGAGAGAAACATGTTTGTAGCAGAGAATTTTATCAGATCTTTTGTAATCAAATACATGAAACATACAATATATACAGATGGTGATACTTGATATCCACAAGCATGTAACTTTTTACATCTCAAACATAGATTGCATTCACCTTTAGGGAAAAGTTTGATTGAAAGAGTTATGCAGTATTTGAAGGATAGAATACAATTTGTGATGATTATTATCCTTGTATCAAAAATGGAAGTATAAAATTTGTTTGACAACATGGATACAATTGGATTAAATTATTCATTTATCTATACGATACAAGAATCAGAAACACAACACTATCCAGAATCGGAGGTGAATTAGTCTTAAATAAACACAGCCCAAATAATTTTCTATTCTGATGAATAAAATCACCAATTATTAATTCTTAAGGATTATTTAAACATCACAATGTATGAATAGAGGTATGTGAGAACAAATTAAATTGTCTATATATCAAAGAGATGTAAAATCATTAAATAGTTTGGAATACATTTTAAATTATGTCAATTAAGATTAAAGAAATAAGCTCGATATCTCTGAATGGGGTTAATGGTTATTCATCATCACATAGGGAAATAACAGATGCCATAGAAACAGCAGTAAATCATTTAACAGAACACCCTCCTGGATCAAAGGTTGCTATAAAGCATTCAATAGAAATTGAAAGAATAGAATAAAATCATGGATAAGGTAATTACTATAAAATAAAGATACCATTATTCAAACAATATTCTAGTTATTTTCATTCCATCCATTTTAACGACAAGATTATTACTTATATACTTGTTTCAAAGAATTTTTCATGACGCGAGTTGAATCCAAACAAATCTTGATAAAAAAAATAGATAAAAAATAACAAATTGATATATATTATAAAAATATATTCAGTCTAGATATTATCGTTGCTTCAAACCCTTTATTCAAAAATACAAACTAGATGGTTTGAATTTTCAAAGTCTATTCTTTATTACCCTATTCTATTTTTGATAGGTTCATTTTTATTATTTATTGTAACTTCAAAAATAGATCCACTAATCCCAAGAGATGTTGAATTTTCTTTATTTAATCCTATAATCTTCACAGGGAGTCCTGATGCAGCGCGAAGTATATTGTCAGCCATTGCCACAGGATGGACTACTATTTTAGGTGTAGCATTTTCCGTTACACTCATTACTCTACAGCTTTCATCTTCAAAATATATATCACGTCTTGTGACTGAATTTCAAAATGATAAAATTAACCAGCTTACTTTAGGATGGTTCATTTTAGTATCATCGTATTCTTTACTAGTTCTAAAGACTGTTAGAACTGATGAAGCTGATGGAATATATATTCCTATACTTGGAACAAATATTTCATTAATTATTGCTATCATAGGGTTGTTAATATTTGTTGTTTATATACATAACATAAGTAATTATCTTAGACCAAATATTCTAATCTCAAATCTCATTGATAGGATTGTATCATCATTAAGAAAATATGAAAATAGGAAAACAGATAAAAAAATTATTTTTAACAAACAGCCATTTACTAATAAGATTGTTAGTATAAAATCTACTAAAACAGGAATAATAACTTACATCAATTGGGAAAAAATACAAGAAAGTTTAACTAAATACCAAACTGATAAAGATTTATGGATGGAATGGTATAGAAGTATTGGTGACTGGTCAGGTAAAGGAGAATATATAGCTGTAGTATATGAATATATAAAAGAAAATACAAATTATATTCCAAAAAGAAGTCAATTTATAGATCCCAACATAATCAATAAAAATAATAACCAGAGAGATAACAAAAAAAATAATACCATTAATAACGATAACACTAGCATAAATAATAATGATCAGTATACTAATAATGATTCATCTATCAACGAACAAATTGTAAGCTCTATACGGGTTACAAAGGATAGTAACCTATCAGAAGATCCAATTCTAGGAATAAAATTGCTGGGAGAAATGGCTCTTAAATCCAATAACTTGAGGGATTACGATGTAGTCAATTCTGTCATCACAGGTCTCTTTCGTATTCTAACCTACGTATATTCAAGTGAAGAAAAGTTGGGTTTACCATTCACTGTATCTTCAAAGCACATGCCTGCTAAAAAAATAAGGAAAATTAGTACGATAACAAGAAAACCAAAAGATCATAACAACACTACAACAGATTATGAAAGTGGATATGTGGAGGAAGAATATGGAAAAGAAGAAAATTACCAAAATAAAAAGAAAAAACAAAATGAAAGGATTATTATCATAAATCCAAGAGAATTAAAAATTCAAGATGTTATCCTTACCACATTAACAAACATAAGTAATGGTATAATTAACCTGACAAATACTTCATCTAATGAATTTATCTGCAAACAATATATATCTACAAGTAATTATTTATTAGAAAATAACAAAGTTAATGAATTTCATCTAATTACAGAATGGTATTCAAATCGTCTCTTGTTAATAAGAAGAGAATTTTCAGATTCTATACTATTGTTGCCAATTTTGAATTTGTTATCAAAGTTTAAAGAAGATATAAGTTTCAATTATCCTTTCGCTAGTAAAACATTCTCCGTTTTCATGGACGATTTTCTAGTCTTTAAAGATGATATTGTTGATAGAAGAGATATTAAATGACTCGGAATAAATATATTAAAAATAGAGGAGAATATAAAACAATATATATCTAAAATAAGTATAAAAGAGATAACTATCTTATCATAATTTTTTATATGTTATCTGATACTTCTTCAATCAACAGAAGAATCATTATGGAATCGATAACTATCTACAATTCTAGGTGTAGTAAGATCTATTTTAGACTGTTTAAAAAGATCATAGACATTTTCTCTCAAAGCAGATTTTATTTGTATTGATAGATTTGCTTTCTCAGTATAAACTACCAGCTCATATATTGCTGCAAAATCACCAAGTTCCTTTAACAATACATAAGGCTTTGGCTCTTTTAACAGTCCATATGTCTTTTTTGCTGCTTCTAAAAGCAATAATTTAACTTTTTCCTGATCCTCGTTGTATCCAGCAGACACTTGAATTGATATAGCCAAGAATTTGTATCCACTGTAGTTTACTATTTGATTTTGCAATAATACCTGATTGGGAATAGTTACCATTTCGTTTTTTATAGTTTTTATCTTTGTAAATATTAAAGAGATCTCGATAACATCTCCTAGTAATTCCGTATTTCCTGCTTGCACTCTATCTCCCAATTTGAAAGGTCGTGAGGATAGAAGTATAACGCCAGCAATAGCATTACTAATTGTGTTTCTGGAAGAAAATCCAATTACAGAACCCACTCCTATACTTATAAATCCTGCAACTGTGGCGCTCATAGTAGAAAACTGAAATAAAATAATAATTGCAGATATTACAACAAGCATAGTCTTTATCAGAGAATCTATTCCTTTAATACGGCGTTCCTTTATATTTAACGAATCAGCAGATCTCTTTAAAATAAAACGGGTAAGAAAATATATTGAAATAGAAGTGAGGCTGACGATTATAACCACCATTATATCATCTATATAATTTTCAAAATTGAATGAAAATACATCCATATTGACATCTATTGGTGTGTTATTATTTGTGAAATTTTCTGTATTGGAAGATGAATCGGTTTCAGACGAAGATACTAGTTCGTTATTAGAAAGAGGAGTAATTGACGATTCTTTTCCTTGTTCTTGTTGTTCAAGTTCTTGAAGTTCTGGACCAGACATTGTATCCTCACCTTCAGATATAATAACAGGTTCAGATTCGATGATGTTAGTTTCTGGTGTCTCTGGATCTAAGCCAATAAGCGATTCCTCCTGTGCTGATATAAATATATTTTCAAATAACTCTAAACTCATAATTTAATTTTATTTGTGTTAGTTACTTATTTATTTCATTACTATTTAAGTTACTATTGAACTATTAAAATAGGGGATGGTTATACTTCCTGATATTTTCCTTGTATCACTGAACAGAGATTTCATCCAAGAATCTATGCTATTGCTTTTTAAAAGTACCAAATTATAATTTCCTCCTTTGACCTCGTTAACGATTTCATCTACTACATCGCCTGTTAGGAATTTATAGGAAATTTTATTTTGACATACTGCTTCTTTACATCTCTTGGACTGGACCCATGTTTTTGGGAACACTTTTCCCATTTTCATATAGATACTAATATTTTCTCTCATTCCCAATATTTATCACCTTCTCCTTTTCATTCTCCCTA
>Ga0315534_1001369_pt1 | contig 16778 bp, 12 predicted proteins | sample SalMarSW160240MG_FD_203094 | JGI IMG/M metagenome (GOLD analysis project Ga0315534, IMG submission 203094) | Salt marsh sediment microbial communities from the Plum Island Ecosystem LTER, Massachusetts, United States - Salt Marsh Sediment SW1602-40 ... | reverse complement strand
CCAATTGATGTTTTGATGAGCATACGTATAAATTTGTCCAGATTTCAGGATATGACACGAAACCTATACTGTTGGGATGAGGAAACCAACCACAGTATCTTATTGATTTCCCCGATGAAAAATTGCTTTACATTTAATTGTTTAGATACGAAACTATAGCATCATAAAAGTAAGATATAGGGAGGAGCTATCATGAAAAACTCATTTTTATCTTTTGTAGCCCTGGCTGGAATTATCGTGCTTGGGTTGACCGGATGTGCCAGTAAAGGCTTCGTCCAGGAACAGATCTCTCAGGCTATGAACCCTGTTCAGTCTCAGGCTGAGAAGAACAAAGCGGAAATCGCTGCATTGAAAGAGACAACTACAGGGCTCAACGAAAACCAGCAGAAGTTCTCGAAGACTGCAGAGGAAGCGCTTGCTCGTGCTGAGGAGGCTCTCACACATGCTAAGAAAGCTCTCACACATGCTGAGGAGGCAGGCACGTTAGCCAAGGGTAAGCTTCTTTTTGAGGTAACGTTCACGGATGAGTCGGTTTATTTTGGCTTTGATGTGAGTACTCTTTCCGGTGAAGCCAAAGCAGCTCTCGACTATTTTGCCAAACGCGTGAAAGCGAAAAACAAGAATGTCTACATGGAAATCCAGGGACACACTGATAGTGTCGGAACAGATACGTATAATGTAAGGCTGGGCATGGCTCGAGCCGAAGCAGCAAAGACGTACCTCTATACAAAGCACAGTATACCTCTGCACCGCATGAACATCTTTTCCTATGGTGAGTCAAAGCCTGTTGCAGAAAACGACACCCCTCAAAACCGGGCGATAAATCGCCGAATCACCATTGTGGTGATAGAGTAAGAGCACATCATTAAGGCTCTGCCTTTTTAATTGCCATTCTTTCGGTTAGGATTCCTGTCTACTTTGCCAGGATACCCTTCTTCATCAGGCAAGGAAAGAACAGTTGATGTCAAACAAACCATACAACATACTGGTTGTCTGTACAGGCAATATCTGCAGGAGCCCGATGGTGGAGGGGATACTCAAAGGCCGGCTATCCGAACAACTAGCCGGGAGAGTGGCGATTTCTTCGGCAGGTACACACGCGCTCCACGGAAACCGGGCCCAGCCGTATGCCATAGAAGTCATGCAGGGATTCGGGGTGGACATCAGCGGGCATCGCGCCCGGCTGTTAAGCCGCACGATGGTCGCTTCGGCAGACCTTATTCTGGTGATGGAAAAATTCCATCTCAAATTCGTCAAAATGAAATCATTTCTCAACTCGGTCAGCATAAGGCTATTGACCGAATATGATACGGATAAGGAACCATACGATGTGCCTGATCCGCTGGGTGAACCCATCGCAGCCTACGAAGCTTCGGCCCGCATTATCGACAACTGTGTCAAAGGAGTTCATGCGTACCTTGATACGATTTTCAGGAATGAATAAAGTCTCGATCAGCATTCTGTTTTTCCTGTGCCTGACCGTGAGAGGGGATGTAGTTTCTGAATGAACTTATGAACGGGTCAAGGCCCCGTTTGACTCTTGTTAGATCATAGAGCCTCCTGAAGAACACGAAATGAAATATTTTGTCGGCGTCCCGTATTACAATCTCAAACTGCATGAATAGCTGTCGGTTTACTTTCTGAATCATTCAATATGCATAGATGCCAGCAAAGGGATAATTGTCTCATACCCAGTCAGGATAGAATATCAATCGATGAATCGACAGATAGAATTTTGGTTCCTATAGATACGTACGTGTTTATTTGATTCTTTGTGCGAGTGCTCTGCCTAGGGCAGCGCACTGGTTCTTGGCATCATCGGTGATGGGGCGAGGGCTTCCCACTGTCTCACCTACCTGCTCGAAAAACCTTCCCGCAAGCTGCTCGAGGGGCCCCTTCACCCTGCCGCCGCCCCCGTGGGAGAAGAAAAGGGCGGCCTGTTTTCCCTTCACCGTCTCGCCTGCCTTGTCCCACTGGTAGATATCGTCAAAGAACGTCTTGACCGTGCCTGCAACGTACGAGAAATAATCCGGTGAGCCGAGCGCAACTGCATCGGCAGTCAAAAACTCATGCAGCGTGATGCGATGCTCGTTGGTGTTGATAAGCGTAACCTCTGCTCCCTCCCCGCGCGCCCCTTGGCCAAGGGCCTCTGCCAGAATCCTCGTGTTTCCGAACTGCTGGCTGTGATAGATAACCAGGATCTTTGCCATTATTGTCTCCTTTCGCATGTCTTGTTAGATGGTGCAATAAAAGTAAAAGGGTCATACAGTACGGGACGTATTTGCCTGTCTTGAATTACTTTTTCTTCGTATCTCGACTCTATTTTATGAAAACTGAGATAATCTTGTCAACATAGTCAGTGAATGGGGTCAGGCAATTATAATAAGTAATTGACTGAGAATTCTATAAATGAAAAAGGGGTTGTTTGTTCTAAATGGACTTATGTGAAATGGGATCAAGTCTCCATTTGACTTTTACTAGACCAAAAGCTTTACGGAAATAGGGAACGAAGGGTTTTGCTGACGTCACGGGTAATGATTGGTTTGCATTCCTCTTCACAGCAGGCACTTTTACCGAAAACAGCCTTGAGCTAAAATCGGTAAATTTTTAACTCCCTTGCGAGCTGTACACATTCTCATTGGCCTATTATTCATGAATTAGTGAAACACCAGTCAAGATGTCACCATCGGGTGCTTACCGCTCACAAAATTCCTGGATACCCCTCTTCATAAAGGAGGCAGCATGATGCGGTCATGCCACTCCAATATTTCCAACTAAGAACGAGGGTGACTTATGATTCTCATTTTATTTGATTTAATTGTTAAAAAAAATTACATATTCAGGCCATGGCAATTAAAAAAATAATTATAGCGGGATTATGTTTCTTATTTATAAGTACCTGTACAGGAATCTCAAGGGCTGAAGATGAGGATGGATACGTTGTAAGTATCCAATTTGAGAATGATTTTTTTGGCGGGGGAACGGACAGGCATTTCACACACGGTACGCGCCTGCAGTACCTTAGTAAGCCTATAAAATGGATTACGGATGCTGCTGACAAAATTCCCTGGTTCAGTGCTGAAAAGGCATTAAAGCACCCTGAGGATGCGCTTAAGGCCCGTGCGGGTTTCTCTCTTGGACAAAATATTTATTCCCCGGAAAACATCGCTTCGTCAGAATTGATACCAGATGACAGGCCCTATGCCGGATGGCTTTACATGGGATTCGGACTGGTAGCAAACCAGGGATTAAAGCGATATGATAAGCTTGAACTGGAAGTGGGAATTGTAGGTCCTTACTCAGGAGCGGAAAAGGTTCAAGACTTCTGGCATTCCGCCTTCGGCCTTCAGGTGCCTCAAGGCTGGGATAATCAACTGGATAATGAACTGGGTATTGTTCTTTACTATGAGCAGGCACGCCGTTTTGGCCGAAGAAATATTTTTCATGGGCTCGGAATGGATGTAATTCCCCATTTCGGAGGAAGCATTGGAAACGTTTTCACGTATGCAGCTACTGGATTTACACTACGTTTGGGCCCTGATCTTCAGGATGACTTTGGGCCTCCTCGTATTCGACCGAGCCTGCCGGGTGGCGGATTTTTTCGACATAAAAACGGGTTCAACTGGTATCTATTTACAGGGCTGGAAGGCAGAGCAGTTCTCCGTAATATCTTTCTCGACGGAAACAGCTTTTCCAGCAGCCATTCTGTTGATAAAAAACATTTTGTCGGTGATTTGCAGGCAGGCATCGCATTTAAGATTAACAGGCTTAGGTTGAGTTACACTCAAATTTTCCGCACAAAAGAATTTGAAGAACAGAACACCGCCGATGTTTTCGGGTCACTAAGTTTGTCCTATCAATTTTAAAATCAAAATATTAATAAAAGGGACATAAAAGGGGTCGTTGGTTTTAAAACGATTTAAACGTATTTCTCTACACCTGGCAGCTCATCAGAAATAACTGGGCAATTAACAGCAGAAGTGTTTATAACAACAAAGTGCGCCACATCCCTACCAAGGCATCTGCTTTACAATTATCGGCTAGACGCTCAAAAAAATCTTCCCGATCCTTTTTGTTTCTAAATATCTTTCGACGCTCTATTCCCCGGATTATAACGTGATGAAAAACACAGGGTGCCTGCCCGCCATCGTGAGCTCAGGCCCTGCCCGACGGCCGGCAGGCGGGGAGGCGGGCAGGCATCAAGTCTGGCTAATCTTGGCATACAAAAAGCCTAGTCCCTTTATATATTCTGTTGACAAATCCTTTTGGAACCAACCTTACCCTTTACATGGAGACAGAGCGAGTCTGTAAGGCTCCTTGTTTTGGTTTTCTCCAAGATTTCAAAAAATTGACGTGTGAACTGTCTCGCCTTATGGTAATGATACCCAAGATAATTTTCCTGCCCATTTGCAAGGTTTATATTTTACGTGCTCGGGTTCATGTGAGGCGCTTCCGCTTCCTCTTGATCGGGACGTTTCAGATAATCTATAATTGAGGAGATATTTTGGATCCACAGGTTTTCCCGACACCCCAGGGACACACAGAAGATGCAGGCGGAAGTGCGGACCGCCGTCACCTCTGGAGGCGATTCCCCGCCTTTCATTCCTTTCAATATCGGGATTTCCGCTGGTTATGGCTGGGCACAGCCACTTCATTCATGGCGATAACCATGCAACAAATCACCAGAGGGTGGCTTATCCTTCGGCTTACAGACGACTCGCCTTTCGCTCTGTCTCTGGTAATGATGTCCTTTGCCCTGCCCCTCACCTTTGCCTCCCTGTTGGGAGGCGTAATGGCAGACCGCGTCGCCCGAAGGCAAATGATCATCATGGGCCAAGGCGGAAATGCCATCATGACGTTCCTCTTGGCCACATTGGACATCACGGGACTGATCCACTTCTGGCATCTTATCGTAATCGGATTTGTCAACGGCACCCTGGCCGCCTTTAACATGCCCAGCAGACAATCGATCATATCGGATATAGTCCCGGGGAAAGACCTGATGAACGCCATCTCCCTGAGTAGTGCCGGGATGAACCTGAGCCGGGTTGCTGGACCGGCTCTGGCGGGGTTGCTGATCATATATCTCGACACTGCCAGGGTGTTCTATTTGATTGGCTGCGTCTATGCCGCTTCCGTCTTATTCACGGCCATGATCCGGACAGCGAGTTCACCTGCCGGCAGCAACGGCAAGGGTGTTGCCGCCGATATCCTCGATGGGTTTAAATATGCGAAAGGGGATCCTACCCTTCTGGGACTGGTGATTATGTGTCTTGTGCCCGCCCTTTTCGGGTTCCCTTACATTGCATTGGTACCGGCATGGGCCAGAGAAGCCTTGAATGCCCAGGCAGACGGGCTGGGCCTGTTGATGATGGCTATGGGGATCGGATCTCTTACCGGCACCCTGATCCTCGCTTCCATTCGCCAATTGAAAAGGCGGGGAGCCTTTCTCGTGGTCAATAGCTTCGCCTGGGGGCTGTCAGTGGTGATCTTCTCTCGATGCCTCTCCTATAACGCGGCGTTACCTTCCTTGTTTCTGGTGGGGCTCATGAGTGCGGTTTTCATGTCGCTCAATATGACCCTCATGCAGTTATATTCCTCAGACGAAATGCGCGGGCGCGTTGTGAGCATGGCCATGATGACATTTGGCATCATGCCCCTGAGCGCCGTCCCCTTTGGGGCAATCGCAGAGCGTATCGGCACTGCTGATTCTCTTGAGATCGGCGGCCTGCTTCTCTGTCTCTTTGCCACGGTGTTCTTCTTTGCCTATCCGAAATTCCGCAAAGTCGCCTAGCCCACCCCCATCCGCCAATGCAAGTGCCTCCCCCGTAGGAAAGCCGCCAATGAAGAAAACGATGCGATTTGTTTTCTGCGCGTATTTTGCTTGACACGGTAAGAGTGAGAGGGGACATCCTATATTCCCCCTGTCAATGAAAAAATGAATAAGCTATAGTTTCTGAATGAACTTACGAACGGTTCAAGGCCCTCCATAAAGACGGCGGACAAGCCCGCCAGAGGTAAACCCTATTTTGCTATAGAGTGGAATTGCTAATTTTGCTATGAACCAGAGAAGAAAAGAAACCGCTTATTCTGAGATTGGACTCTTCCCACAAGGCCTGATATTACCTACTGTTGAATCACGGTAAGCCTGTATAATTTAGGAAAGATCAGTCCCGTATGTTTGCAAGCTTCTTTGCATAATTTTTCAGCTTGTCCATATCTACGGCATTTGCAATTGTCATTTTCTGACCCTCTGGTGAAACCCCAGTATGAATAGCCTGCACTTGTAATGTAGATGAAACCCCACAGAGATACTCACACAGTCTCATAGCCCGCATTCGGTTCTCCACTGATACATCGGGATTAGCCTTAAGGTATTTCTCGAGATATCTTTTTGTTGTCGGATTTTTAAGATCTCTCTCTGAGGGTGCAGTACCGGTCAAGCCACCAGCAACATCAATGAGCAGCTTGCTGGCCTCAATGGATGCCTCTGCCTCAAGCAGTTTTGCTGAATTTGCAGTAATGAGATCGGGAATGAATATACCAGAGGGATGCTCTTCCGCCATTGCAGAGGCTCCAACCACACATCCCTTGCATTGTGCTGCCAGGGTAACGATTCTGGTCACTTTATCCCTAATATGAGGTACTTTTTTCCAGTTGAGCCCATTTGCCTCGGCAGCCAAGGCTGCCGCCCCGGCCATCACATCAAGTGTCCCTACCTTACAGGCCGTGGCTGCCGTCCTCTGAATTCTACCTGTAAGTGAGCCTATTTGACGGCCAAATTGAGTCTCCCCACAAAGAAAGACATGTTCATAGGGCACGAAAACATCATCTAGAATAATCATAGCAGAGCTATGAACGCCATAAGTCGAAATCCCCAAGTCAATATCTGCGTCCTCTTGGATCCTTGCTGCATTAACAGCGGGCCACTCGTGGATATAGATCACACCTTTGCTGTTTGCTGGAATTGCACACGCTATGGAGTAGTCTTTTTCATTTTCTTTATATGCACCTGGTGACATGATCACATGCCACTCTGCTGCTGGGGAAGCCGACATGTACATTTTTGCACCCCTTATGACGATCCCATCTTGTTTCCTCTCTACTATATGGGTATACAAATCTGGGTCCATTTGCTCGCTTACTCTTTTGGACCTATCTCCGCCCACATCAGTGGCAGCCAGGGTACAGGTCAAATCACCGCTTTGAATCATCGTAACCCATCTTTTGAACCTCTCATGATAATCGGTCCCCAGGCTTTTATCCATATCATAGGTTACTGCATAAAGAACATTTATCGCATGAGTACCGCTGCATCTGGTGCCGTGACAGGAACCTATTCGAGGCTGTACCTCAAAATTCAGAAACAACCTTTTGATCAAATCATCGACGCTTGTGTGCAATTGGACATACCTGTTGACCTTTTGACCTATTAAGGTGGACTCCATTGTCATAACATCCTGGAATTCTTCCAATTGGGCAAGCTCGAACCCCACCTTTTGTGCGTTGATTGACGCCTTAATTATCGGATGCTCTGTCCAGTCATCAAGTTTTTCTCCAAACATATAGATCTCTTTCTGCAGCTTCTTCAAATCTGTCACATACTGTTCGGCTGTTCTTAATGCCATTGTAAATCTCCTTTACTTAAACAAGGGTAACCTTTGCTCTATCCTTTTAATTTTTAGATAATTGTTTTTATCTTTAAATATCACGATTTATTTGTAAGTCTTTATTTTTTTCAACAAGATTACTAAACTTGTATTGATAGTCAACACTTTTGTAAAGTCTAAAAGGGTCCAGTCTTTTTGGATAATCGTGAGATAGTAAGTCGTTTTAGGAAACCCTAAATGAAGGACTTTGTTGGCTTCACAGATAATGATTTGTTTGTATTTCTCTTCACAGCAGTCACTTTTACCTAAAACAGCCCGCCACTCCGCCATAAAGACGGCAGATAAAAAACACGGCGGGCAAGCCCTCCAAAAAATACGGCGGGCAAGAATGTCGGCGGGCAGGCAATTATAATAACGATCTCCTCTAGCCCCCGGAGAGTGCGAATGAACGGGCAGGGTTTTTTGGCGTCAATTGATGCGTAACCGCCACATCGTTATGCGAGAGAAGAGAGCAAGGCCCTTTTGACAAGGGTTTTTGTGATCTCTATCTTATACGCATTCATGCTGAGTGGTTTTGCAATACTCACTGCTGCCTCTGCCGCCGCCTCAGCCGTGGTGGCATCAAGGGTCTTTCCCCTTATCGACTCTTCCGCTGCCAGGGCCCGAAAGGGCGTAGGGGCAACAGCCCCAAGCACAATTCTGGTATCCTTGCAGATACCATCTTTCATGGTGATGACCGATGCAACGCTGACAATGGAAAAATCGACAGACTCTCGTAATCGGTATTTTAAGAATGCCTGTGCAGCATTATCCGGGGGTTGGGGAATCCGGATCTTTGTTAGGATCTCATCCGGTTTGAGAATATGCCCAAGCGTTTGATAGAAGTCTGTTATGGGAAGAACCCTCTCACCTCCTTTGTGGGCAACTGAGAGCTCTGCATCCAAAGCAGTAAGTGCTATGGCAATGTCTGAAGGACAGACCGCATAGCAGCCCTTGCCCCCCATGATGGCGTGGTAGCGGTTATCCCCTTTAATGGCATGGCACGGCCCCTCTCCCTTCCTGAAACATAAGATGCGTCCACCCATCTGGTTCGGATACCGGTAGTACCAACAGCGGGTGTCCTGGCATAGGTTCCCGCCGATGGTGCCCATATTGCGAATTTCCGGAGTACCCACAGATCCCGCGGCCTCTTTAAGCAAGCCGTACTTGCCCTCGATAACGGAAGAACGGACAATATGAATTAACCTGGTCAGAGCGCCAATCTTCAACCCTTCATTGTCTTCCTTGATCCCATTAAGGTCAGGGATTGTCTTGATATTGATAAGGGCCTCAGGGTACTCCAATCGAATATCGTTCTTAAGTGTTCCAAGCAGATCTGTACCACCTGCGATCAGGCGTGCCCTGCTTTTATAGTCTCTGAGCAGTGTGAAGGCTTCTTCAAGGGAATACACATTATGATGTTTAAAGGACCTCAAACTGTTTTTCCTCGCCCTGTTTTTCCTAGGGCCCTGAGAATCTTATCGGGAGTTAATGGATACTCGCTTACCTTTACCCCCAGAGCATTTGACACGGCCATAAGCACTGCGCCCGGGCCGGGTGAGGTAGCTATTTCCCCCACGCCTATTGCCTTGAAACGGTGTGTGGGCAGGGGTGTTTCAAGGATCACGTTCTCGAATCGGGGGAGCTCGAGGAACGTACGCCATTTATAGTCTATCATATTAATGTTCAGCATATGGCCGGTGGTTCTGTCCAAAATCGATTCCTCAAACAAGGCAGTATCTATGCCCGCGGACCCCAGTGCCCCATGGAGCTGACCTTCAAGGGAGAGTGGATCTATGATCTGGCCCACATCCGTGGCAGAAAGCACCTGCCGGAGATCCACCCTGCCTGTTTCTGTATCAACCTCTACCTCAACGAACTGTATGAGGAAGTTGGGCACGGAATAGTCCGGTTCGAATCGCCCAAAACCCATGCATGTCCGCATGATGCCCATGGCCCCGCTCCAGGATATCCCCGCCTCAGGCCTTTCTTTACGATATATGCTCCCATCCCTCGTTTCCAGATCTTCAGGGGCCGCTTCGAGCTTAGGGGCCGCAAGCTCAAGGAGTTTCTGTCTGGCATCTTCAGCTGCCTCAATCACTGCGGATCCCACGGCATACGTGCCCCGCGAACCTACCAGGCCGAATTCAAAGGGATTCACCATTGTATCAGCTGGCGTGATATGAATACGTGCAAGGGGAAGCTGGAGTACTTCAGCGGCCATCTTGCACAGGCTGCTCCGCTGTCCCATCCCAGATTCCGATATGTTGACATATATGGTGGCAGTGGCGTCCGGATTCAGCCTCACGTATGCCTCGGACTCATCCTCTCCTACATCGGCATTGCCGTGGATACCCACACCCACACCTGTCCTTTTTGCGCCATTTACGGCCGTTGGTTTGAGCCATCCCTTCCACTTCTCGTTCCATCCGAAGGCCCGGGCTCCGCTGTCTATCGCCTCTGAATAGTCCCTGCCCCTGCTGACCCAGTAATTCCCCTCCCGCCAGAAATACCCCTCACCGGGCTTGACATAGTTCTTCTTAAAAAACTCAACCGGATCGAGAGATGCCTTTTCCATGGCCATTGTCAGGATCGGGCTTAATGCGGACTCAAGCTCCTGGCCACCGAATCCTCGGACTACCCCAGAAGCGCTCCGATTCGTACATACAAGCCTGGTCCTGAGATCCCAGTTTGGGCACCTCAACATAAGCTGGGCCTCACCGCAACCGACGGCAACCTGGGCCTGGGCCATATCTGAAAATGCACCGGTGTCAACAAACCACACCCCTGATACGGCCGTCACGGTCCCGTCCTTTTTGATGCCGATCTTGCCACGAAACCTGGACCCCAGACGTAAGACGAACGCACCAAAATGCTCCTCTTTGGTAAAGCATACCTTGACCGGCCTTCCCGTTACCTTTGCCAGGGCAGCGGCATAGAAGAGCGGTAGAGGGGCGTAATTCTTGGACCCAAAACTGCCGCCGCACTGGGTATCAATGGCTCGAATATCCGGGAACCCCATCTTGGACTGCATGATGAACCGGTGCCAGGACGCGCACTGCGTCCCTGACCACACGGTCAACCTGTTTTCGTCCTCCCATCTGGCTATCACGCCGGGCGGTTCAATGGGCAGGGGGTTTGCGATGTTTTCATACCCATAGGTCCCTTCGGCGATAACATCGGCCTCATCAAATCCCTTTTCAACATCGCCCATCACCACCTCTGAAAGTGTTTTTGGCCCGAATGTAGGGATGTCGAGGGGCATCAAATTCCGAGGAAAGTCGGCATGCAATTGGGGGGCGTCTGGTTCTATCGCCTCCTCTACATCATATACGGGAGGAAGCTGCTCGTATTCTACCTCAATTAAATCGAGGGCCTCACTGGCGATCTCCGCGGTCTCTGCGGCGACAATGGCCACCGCATCCCCGACAAAACGTACCTTGCGGTCAAGCACAGGTACATGCCGCGGTATTCCTGTCCTCCAGTCAGGGACATTTTTATAGGTTAACACGGCTGCAACGCCGTGAAGAGCCTCCGACTTATCAGTTTTTATCCGTGTGATTTCTGCGTGGGGATAGGGGCTCCTCAGGATCTTTCCGTAGAGCAGCTCCGGCTTTTTTATATCGCCAATGTATGTCGCCTTTCCGGTGACGATCTCCAGGGCATCCTTCCGTGGCGTCCGCTTCCCAATGAATCGGTACTCCTTTGACATCCTCTCATCTCCCCTTCTTGGCTGCTTCCAGTACCGCCTCAACAACATGGTAGTGGCTTATGCACCGGCAGTAGTGCCCAGCAAGGGCTTCCTTGACATCCTGCTTATTAGGGGTTGGGTTTTTTTCCAGCAATGACTTAGCAGCCATGATCATGCCGGGCGTGCAAAACCCGCACTGAAATGCGGTATTGTCAATAAAGGCCTGCTGAAGGGGGTTTAATTTTCCGGTCTGCCGGTCCTGAAGACCCTCAATCGTGATTATGCTCCTGCCATGACATTCCACGGTCAGGGTCATGCATGACAATACAGGATCTCCGTCCATAAGTACCGTGCAGGAGCCACAAGCTCCCTGGTCACATCCTACTTTTGTTCCTGTAAGGCCGAGAGTTTCCCTGAGCGTATGCGCCAGCGTATGTGACGGGGCAATCTGGTAGGGCTGATTCCCGACTTCCAATTCATATGAAACACCATTCACTGTAAAGGCAATTTTTTCTCTGTCTTCCTCTTTCATGCTGCTCATTCCTGTCTCCTTTTATCGAGGGGGACACCAATGACACCACTTCCCTTTATTGGATAGGAAATATAGGCATGAATAGCGTTTTTTATCAAGGGAAAAAGCCACAACACGGCAGTAAAGCATAAAAAATTGAGGGGGTCGGGTCAAGCAAACTACCTGTAATTATTAAAAATTTTAATTTAGGGTCAAACCCGCCAGAAGGACGGCGAGTAAAAATAATGGCGGACAAGCCCTCCATAAAAACAGCGGGCAGGCATAAGTGAATTTCCGAGATTAAATTTTTTCCGTGCCACAATCTCCTCCCCACTCAGCGCGAATGAATTTAGGAAGAAGCAGTCAGGATATTTTTATTAAACAAGCCCTCGTACAACCGGATAACCTTAAACCACCATATGTCAAGACACTTGCTTATTTGACATAAAATGCTCACTCTTCTATACTTTCTTGGGCAAAAGGGGAATCCTTGTCATTTAAATAGAGCTTCCCCTTTCCCTTAATTCCCGAACTAAGATTACATGACGTGGTATTAGTATATGTGATAGAATGTACGTTAATTTAGAAAGAGGGGGTGATGGAATGAAAACAACACGACTTTGCGAATTATTGGATATTGAGTATCCTATAATCCAAGGTGGCATGGTATGGATTGCCAACGCTGAATTAGCCGCGGCAGTTTCTAATGCCGGAGGTTTAGGATTAATTAGTCCGACTGCCGGAATGAGCCGCAACGGTAACCAGGTGGATAATTTAAAAGGACAGATAAAAACAGCCAGAGGCCTAACCTCAAAACCTTTTGGGATTAATCTCCCTATATTGCACAATCCTCAGATTGAGGACTTAATTACCGCAGCTATCGATGAGAGAGTAGAGGTAGTGGTGACCGCTGCAGGTAATCCAGGATTATACACAGATAAGCTCAAAGAGGCTGGGATAAAAGTCCTTCATTTGGTGGCTTCGGTGAGGCATGCCCAAAGTGCAGAAAGGCAAGGGATAGATGGAGTAATTGCCGAAGGCTGTGAAGCCGGTGGACATAATGGCATAGATGAAATATCTACTTTTGCCTTAATACCTCAAGTGGTTGATGCAGTGTCAATTGCAGTAGTCGCTGCTGGTGGCATAGCTGATGTGAGGGGCGTAGTAGCTGCCTTAGCACTGGGCGCTGATGGGGTTCAAATGGGCACTCGCTTCGTGGCTACTCATGAGTGCATCGCCCATCCCAACTTTAAGGAGGCAATAATAAAGGCTAATGACAATGGCACGACCATTACCGGCAGGAAGCTCGGAGCAACGAGAATATTGAAGAACGAAGTGGCCACTAAATTATTGGAGATGGAAGCTGCTGGGGCTTCGGTTGAGGAACTTATAGATTTCATTGGCAGCAGCCGGTCCAGAACCGGGCAATTTGAAGGAGACTTAGCCAACGGTGAGTCTTACTGTGGTTCCATAGCAGGCATGATAAAGGAAAATAAAGGCGCCGATGAAGTAGTACGAAGCATCGTTGACAACTACGAGTCAGTGTTAGAAAATCTGAGATAGAAAAGATGTAATGATTTGGCTTAAGAGTAACTACCCCCAACTTCTTTCCAACTATATTGAAAGCCTATAAGTAAAGGCACTCATTAAAGGGAGAGTCCCTGTGAAATACGCTTTGCTTTCCTTTGGAATTATGTTTTTTGACTAATCAGCTTAAAGCACGTAAGATTTGATTTTTGAGATTCAAGTCTACTCCCAAACCTACCTTTTCGCGGTATTCCTTTTCCAAACTCATTAGATTATCATAAAATATGGCAGCGTGATTCTTCATTGCTTCATGTGCGGCATCTGGGTCACCAGCTAATACAGCCTCAATAATAGGGCGATGCAATCCGGGGGGATGAATAGAGTAAGGCGGATTGGGTTTAATCTCCTCCAGAATCTTGGCGTTCAGTTTAATAACTGAATTGACAATGGCCTCCAAAAAATGATTACCGCACATCTCCGCCAGGATGAAATGAACTTTAGTGGCGGATGCAATATCTTCAGTTAGCAAGGCTCCAGGGGGATGCTCTGCTTCAAAAGCCTCGAGCAGGCGTTTGGTAAATTCAGGGGTAGCATTCAAGGTCGCCAAACGGGCCACTTCGGGTTCAATAAGAATACGAACTTGATGCAGTTCATGGATTGAAATCTTATTAGCAAGGAATAGGTCAAGGCAAGCGCTGGATAATTGTTCGAATGTCAAATCCGTCACAAATGCTCCTCCAGCGGCACCCTGGCGAATCGAAACAAAACCATTATTTTCAAGCGCCCTGATAGCCTCTCTTATAGCAACGCGACTAACCTGAAATTTTTCTGCCAAGTCTCTTTCTGGGGGTAATTTGTCTCCCGCCCTAAAATCATTGGACAAAATTGCCTCTTTGAGTTGATTAAAAACCGCTTCCGAAATTCTAGGCTGTTTAATCGGCTTAAAACTGTGCATCCTTTTTTCTCCTTTTCCTTTATTGATTAAATAATAAAACCTCTTTTGATTTCAAGAAAAATATGTATTGACAAAATATTTTATTTTTTAAATTATTAGACCAAAGGTAGTTTAGTAATTCCATTCATTTTATAAAATTCTCTTTATAATATCAGCCTTACTGAAATCTCAAACGAAGTACAGGATATTACCCGACTGGTCCTCGATTGAAAGCAATTAAAATGACAGAAAAATTTATATTGAAGGGATCGTGTCGTTACAACATAGGGACCTTTGCAGACATTATTTACAGAAATGCCCTTTTGCATTCAGATGAAGAGGCATTTGTATACGACGACAAAAAAATAACGTTCGCTACGTTCAATGCACGTGTGAACAGCTTGATCCATGCCCTTTGGTCGTCAAGGGTTAAAAAAGGAGATGTCATAGGCATTCTGTCATGGAATTGTCTTGAGTACATGGATGTGTATGGGGCCGCAATGAAAGGGGGATTTATTGCTTCACCCTTCAACCCCAGGCTCCACGGTGAGGAGTTAGAGTATCTCATTAATTATTCAGAGGCAAATACGCTTTTTATTGGCCCGGAGCTTGTAGAAACCGTCAAGCGCTTACGATCCCGTCTTCCCAAAGTGAAACAGTATATTTCCTTCCGCAATTCTGCTCCTGATATGGTCTCCCATCACGAGTTGCTCGCAACGCATCCGTCGAATGAGCCTGATATGAATGTAAGCAAAGACGACCCCTTACTCATCTTCTATACCAGTGGTACCACAGGTGTCCCTCGCGGTGCCCTGTATACGCATCGTCGCAAGCTGGATAACACTCGAATAAAGGCCCTTGAGATGGGTGCAAAGCCCGGTGACAGGCATCTCATGGTATTGCCGTTTTTTCACATCGGTGGAGATAGCCATGTGTGGCCCTTTTTCCTTGTCGGGGGCTGCAATGTGATTATGCCCCAAAGATCCTTTGAGCCAGATGCTGTTCTTCAGGCGATTCAAGATGAGAAGGTGACGGATATGCAAATCGTCCCCACACAACTAAATGCTCTGCTGTCCCACCAAAATTTAAAAAAGTACAACCTAAACAGTTTGAATAGAATTTATTATGCTGCATCCCCAATGCCAGTGGAGTTATTGAGAAAGGGGCTAGAGATATTCGGCCCGATTTTTTCACAGGGCTATGGACAGACCGAATCAGGACCACAAATTGCTTCCCTTCCCAGGAAGGCACACCAAGTTTTAGACAGGCCATTGGAAGAACAAAAGGTATTGGGTTCCTGCGGGCAACCGAGTCTTGGTGTGCATGTCAGGATAGTAGATGAAAAGAACAATGATGTTGAATCCGGAGAAGTGGGCGAGATAATCGCGCAGAGTGATTCCATCATGGTCGAATACTGGCACAGACCAAAAGAAACCCGTGAGGCCATCGTTGACGGCTGGCTCCATACCGGCGACATGGGTTACTATGATGAAAAAGGATTCATATATATCGTAGACAGAAAAAAGGATATGATCGTGACTGGCGGTGAAAATGTTTATTCTCGAGAGGTAGAAGAAGTCCTTTTCAGGCATCCCGCGATTGCAGATGTGGCTGTTATTGGTATTCCCGATCCAGAATGGGTGGAGCGTGTTCATGCTGTGGTCACTTTGAAGGTGGACGCCACTGCCACCGAAAATGAGATTATTGCCTTTTGTAAAGAGCATGTGGCTTCCTATAAGGCACCCAAATCTGTTGAGTTTCTTGACTCTCTGCCCAAAAATCCCCAGGGGAAAATTCTTAAAAAAGAAATCCGTGCAAAATACTGGGCGGATAAGAATCGTTACTCAACTTAGGATGTAAAATCAGGATAAGGAAGGTATCATCGCGCCTTTGTTTCTCAGGCCTATATCGGTTGCACAATGAAGGCTCAGGCAGTATGAATGGAAGAAGTTTTGTGTGTAATAAGAACAGGTCGGAACTGTAATAAATTGTTCCCATATAGGCATAGGCGAATACTACAGAGAATGGATAAGGAGTACAGCATAAGCATCTCGATGAAGCTGGTGACGGTGTTTTATAAACGTTAACTCGATGATGTGGGGCCGCAAGAAAAACATTGCGGCAGTGTTTGAAGGAGCTGTATAATGCTCCTATCATACTAACAATTTTTTCAAAAATAGCGTCTTATATTCATTCTTTGACAAAGTAATAGGGGATTGAAGATGAATATTGCAAAAAACTTGGAACGATCCGCATTCTACTTTCCCAACCGACCTGTCTTGAGCGAATACTTGTCCGAAACCAGCTATGCCCAACTTAATGATCGAGCCAACCGTGTGGCCACCGCACTCATCCGGATGGGCATTAAACCAGGCGACCACATCGGGCTTTGCGCACTAAATTCAGTTGACTGGATTGCCTTCTACTTCGGTGTGATCAAGGCCGGCGCTGTGGCCGTGACCCTCT
>Ga0315534_1001367_pt1 | contig 16787 bp, 16 predicted proteins | sample SalMarSW160240MG_FD_203094 | JGI IMG/M metagenome (GOLD analysis project Ga0315534, IMG submission 203094) | Salt marsh sediment microbial communities from the Plum Island Ecosystem LTER, Massachusetts, United States - Salt Marsh Sediment SW1602-40 ... | reverse complement strand
GCAACCATCACACCTGACAACGCGCTGGCACCTATCGTGTTCAGCGTGTGATCGATTTTCGAGGCCTCACCGGCGGGAAACTGTGCGAGCGCTTGCTTCGCTTGGCTGGCCGAGCCGTGCGAAATTCGATCGATCAGAGTCTCTGAGTTTGCAGGTGTCTGGGAAAAGCCGGCGACGGTCGCGCGAACGGCATATTCGCGAATGTGTCCGGCAATGGCGCTGCCTGCCGCCAAGCCGCAACTGATGCCCAAATAGAAGCACATATTGATAACGCCTGATCCTTGACCGGCATTCTCGTCGGCGAGGGGGCGCAGCCCAACGGCAGGCAACAGCGGGAAGGTGAGGCCCATGCCGAAACCAACAAGCCCCAGCCGCCACCAAATGTCGCCATAAGTCATCTGCTCCGTCGTTTGCGCCAAGAACCAGAATCCGACGGCGATCAGCACCAGGCCGGCCGCGATTGGCCAACGAAGCGTAGTGTTGCCGATCCAGTGCGGTAGTGTGACTGACAGCAGGAAATAGGGGGCAGAGAAGGGAAGCAGTGCGGCACCCGCCGAGTAGGCGAGCATGTCGAGCCCTCCTGGCGATTGTATGTAGAGGTTTAGAAAGTAGAGTGCGGCGATCAGCGCAAGCCCGTCGATAAACATACCGACCGTCGCAGCGCGATAGCGGCGGAATCGGAAAAACTTAAAATGTATGAGTGGGACAGAGACACGTAGCTCTTGAACGACAAACACCGCGCCTGCGACGAGAGCAACTGCGAAGAGGGAAAGAATCTGGACGGACGTCCAGCCGATGGCTTCGCCCGCAGATAGCGCGTAGACGAGAGGTCCAAGTGCGGCAACAAACAAGGCCGCGCCAAGGTAGTCCACGCGCTCATTCGGATGAAGCTGAGGCGTTACGAGCCCAAGGCTCTTAACGCAAACGAACAGTAGTGCGACGGCCGCCAGGGCCAGCACGTCGCAGGCAAAGATCGCCCGCCAAGTGACCAATTCGGTTAGAAAGCCGCCCATGAGAGGTCCGGCGCCGAGGGCGAAAGCGATCACGCCGGCCCAAATTCCAATGGCAAATGAGCGGTCCTTCTCCGCTGTGGTCACCTGTATCAGGGCGACAGAGGAAGCCATCAAAGCCGCCGCGCCAACGCCCTGTCCGACGCGGCCAATCATCACGAGCACCACGTCCTCTGCCGCCATAATGCAAATGGAGCCGGTGGCGAACAGAATTATGCCCGCTGCAAATATACTCAATTTCCCAAAGATGTCGGCGAACCGCCCCATGATGACAACGAGACTGGCCACTCCCAACATGTAGATGTTGACGATCCATTGGCCGGCGACGTCGCCGAGGTTGAGGTCCGCCTTGATGTCCGGCAGCGCGGTCATCACCGCCGTTGTGTTCCAACCCACGACGTAGCAAGCGAGGCAGGTGGTGATTACAACGAGCCAACGATTAAGGCCCGTTCGCTCCAAGGCGACTGGATCGGTCATGACTGTCCTGGCAAAGTGACTGATTTGCTACTTAAGGCTTGGTCGAGATGCGCGCCGCGTCGGGGATGGAGCCTAACCGGTGGTGTGCATTCAAGCAATTCCATATCGTGCGCGCACCGCCGGGCAGGACAATAAGGAGGCGAGATGGAAAGTTCCCGTCAGACACTCGCAACGGGCAATCTGGTTCGTGGCTTGCCTTCTCGATCGATGCCCCAAGAGCTGATGGAAACGTTGGTTGAACGATCCGGCGTCAAGGTCGAAAGGATCATGTCGACGGGGCACACAACACCGCACGACGCGTGGTACGATCAAGACAAAGATGAGTGGGTTCTTGTTGTTTCGGGTTCGGCGCGCCTGCGCATCGAGGGGGAGAACGAAGACCGCACGTTTTCGCCGGGCGACTGGATTTTTCTGCCGGCGCACTGCCGCCATCGCGTGACTTGGACGCAAGCCGAACCGCCGACGATTTGGCTCGCTGTGCATTTTTGAGCCGCGTCGCGCATCGCAATTGCTCGACTTAGGCAACGTCTCTGTCGAGGCGTGCCCGGTGGGGAGCGACGCAACAGCGCTGGGGCTTGCGGACCGGCCTTCAAGCTGTTTTGAACTCGAGGTGCGCTGCACGGTTGGTTAATGTCAAAGCTTTAGTAGGTCGAGAACGTGCAGGATCCCGATTTGACGCAATTAGGCAGGTTATGATGGGGTCGCGCAGCACGCAGGAGCACGTCGCTTGATGCCAGACAATGGTCGCATCGGCATCGCCGGGTCACTTGATGAGCATTTGCAGGCGGACAGCAAGGACCTCCTGCGCTTCCTCACCTGTGGTTCTGTCGATGATGGCAAGTCGACGCTCGTAGGCCGACTGCTCTTCGATAGCGCGCTTGTCTATGAGGACGAGATCGCACGGGCGATGGAGGCGGGACGTTACGGCCCGTCGAGTGTCGACGAGATTGACCTTTCGCTTCTGGTGGACGGGCTGCTTGCCGAACGCGAGCAGGGCATCACCATCGATGTCGCTTACCGCTACTTCTCAACAAAGAAACGCAACTTCATCGTCGCGGATACGCCGGGTCACGAGCAATACACCCGCAACATGGCAACCGGTGCATCGACCGCAGAACTTGCCGTGCTGCTGGTCGATGCGCGCAAAGGTCTGCTGACCCAGACCCACAGGCACAGCTACATCGTCTCCTTGCTCGGCATTCGCCATGTCGTGCTCGCAGTCAATAAGATGGATCTCGTTGACTGGGATCAAGCAAAGTTCGAACAGATCGCGGCGGACTATCGCACCATGGCCGGCAGCCTCGGTATTTCGCATGTCGCTTGCGTCCCGCTCTCGGCCCTCAAGGGAGATAACGTCTTTCGCCGGAGTGGTCAGACACCATGGTACGATGGCCCCACGTTGATGCAGCACCTCGAAGCTGTGCAAGTCTCATCTGATGCAATCGAAAAACCGTTTCGTCTGCCGGTGCAGTGGATCAACCGTGCCAATCAGGACTTTCGCGGTTTTTCAGGAACTGTCGTCAGCGGCTCGGTTAAACCCGGTGACCCGGTGCTGGTCATGCCATCAGGCAAAACCGCGACGGTCTCGCGCATCGTCACGATGGACAGCGAGCTTGCGTACGCTCGCGCCGGTCAAGCCGTGACGCTCCTCCTCACTGATGAAATTGACGTTGGCCGCGGCGATGTCATTGCGGCCGCCGATGCGCCGACCGAGGTCTCGGATCAGTTTGCTGCCCACCTCGTGTGGATGAGCGAGCAGCCGCTTCTGCCGGGGCGGCCTTACTTGATCCAATTGGGCACCAACACCGTTGGCGCGCAAGTCACCAAGATCAAGCACAAGGTCGACGTCAACACGCAAGCGAAGGTTGCCGCAACGCACCTCGACCTTAACGAGGTCGCCGTCTGTAACTTTTCGCTCGACCGGCGGATGCCATTCGATGCCTACGCCGACAATCGTGATCTTGGCGGATTTGTCCTGATTGACCGTCTGACCAATGCAACGGTGGGCTGCGGGATGATCGACTTCGGTTTGCGCCGAGGAACTGACATCCGCTGGCAGACGCTAAAGGTTGATAAAGAAGCACGCGCCAAGCTGACCCATCAAAAGCCGTGCGTGTTGTGGTTCACTGGTCTGTCGGGGGCTGGAAAATCAACTGTCGCTGATCTCGTTGAACAAGAGCTTTACCGCCTGGGTCACCACACAACCATCCTTGATGGCGACAACCTGCGCCATGGACTGAACAAAGACCTGGGATTCACGCCTGAGGATCGCGTGGAGAACATTCGCCGCGCGGCTGAGGTCGCCAAGCTGATGGTCGGGGCCGGGCTGATCGTTCTCGTCAGTCTCATTTCCCCCTTCCGGAGCGAGCGGCATCTGGCCCGGGACTTTGTCGAAGAGGACGAGTTCCTGGAGATCTTTGTTGATGCATCGCTTGAAGTCTGCGAGGCACGTGATCCCAAGGGACTGTATCGGAAGGCGCGGGCCGGCCAGATTCCCAACTTCACCGGGATCGGCAGTCCTTACGAGCCACCAGAGAATCCTGAGCTTCGCTTACCTGCCGGAGAGGAGATGCCTGAAGTCCTTGCCGCTCAGGTCATAGCCCTCTTGAAGCAGCGCGGGGTCATCTGATCATGTCTTGCCTATGGAGGCTGCGTCTTGTCGCGCGATACTAGACGTCAAGGGCCAGGACCGCTGACGAGGGCCGGAGCATGAGAATTCTCGTGACCGGGGCGGCCGGTTTCATCGGGTACCACACGGCTGAGGCGCTGCTTCGGCGCGGGGACGAGGTCATTGCCCTCGACAACCTCAACGACTACTACGATGTGGGCCTCAAGCAAGCTCGCCTTGACCGGCTAGAAGGGCGAGAGGGCTTCTCGTTTCACAAGCTTGACCTGGCTGACAGAGAAGGGATGGAATCCCTTTTTTCTGCTCAAAAGCCCACGCGCGTCGTCCATCTTGGCGCGCAAGCGGGCGTGCGCTTCTCGCTGACAAATCCGCACGCATATATTCAATCGAACATCGTCGGGACCCTCAATGTCCTGGAAGGCTGCCGCCAAAACGACGTTGAGCATCTCGTTTTTGCCTCGTCCAGTTCGGTCTATGGTGCCAATACGTCAATGCCGTTTGACGTGCATCAGAACATCGACCATCCGCTCAGCATCTATGCGGCGTCGAAAAAATCGAACGAGCTGATGGCTCACACTTACGCGCACCTCTATGGCCTGCCCGTCACCGGCTTGCGGTTTTTCACCGTGTATGGACCATGGGGCCGTCCGGATATGGCGCCTATGATTTTTAGCCGCAAGATCCTTGCTGGCGAGCCGATCGATATCTTCAACAACGGGCATCACGCTCGCGATTTCACCTACATTGACGATGTCGTGGAGGGCGTGATCCGCACCACCGACAAGATCGCTCAACCCAATTCGCAGTGGAGCGGTGAGGTTCCCGATCCGGCAACGTCACGCGCGCCCTACCGCCTCTACAACATCGGCAACAACCAATCTGTCGAGCTGATGCATTTCATCGGCTGTCTGGAGCGGGCCCTAGGGCGCGAGGCGAAGAAGAACTTTTTGCCAATGCAGCCTGGCGACGTTCCCAAGACGTATGCCAATGTCGATGCGCTCGTTGCTGACGTCGGCTACAAGCCGGCGACGCCGATCGAGGAGGGCGTTCAGCGCTTCGTTGATTGGTACCGCAGCCATTATGGTTGATGCCGGTGTTGGCATCGGACCGGGAAAGGGAAGCGGGCGCCGTCCCGCAATTCGGATATGCCTTCTATCCTCGTTACGGGCGCCCTTGGTCAGATTGGATCAGAGCTTACCTCCGCGCTGCGTGAGCATTACGGGGCCGATCGGGTTATCGCCACCGACCTACGCATGGTCCCGTCGGGTGGCGCAGTAGCGCTTGGTCCATATGGTCATCTCGACTGCACTGAGCCCCAGCAGCTTCACGAGGCCGTGCGGCGCTACGATGTCGGCACGATCTATCATCTTGCCGCGCTGCTCTCAGCCTCTGCGGAGGCGGCACCTCACGTCGCCTGGACCGTCAACATGGGCGGGCTTTACAATGTCCTGGAGGTCGCCCGCGAGTACGGGTGTCAGGTGTTCTTTCCCAGTTCGATTGGTGCGTTTGGGCCGTCCACCCCGAAGGACTCAACGCCGCAAGTGACGGTGCAGCGCCCCAACACAATCTACGGCGTGACCAAAGTTGCAGGCGAATTGCTCTGTGATTACTACGCGAGCCGTTTCTCGGTGGACACGCGTGGCTTGCGGCTGCCGGGTCTTGTCTCCTATACGGCAGCGCCTGGCGGAGGAACGACCGACTACGCGGTGGAGATCTATGTTCATGCACTGCGCTATGGCCGGTATACCTGCTTCCTCAAGGAAGATACGCGCCTTGACATGATGTACATGCCTGACGCGATCACCGCGATGATCCAGGTGATGGAAGCGGATGCGAGCCGGCTGCGCTATCGCAACGCTTACAATGTGACCGCCATGAGCCTGACGCCCGCCGAGATCGCCGATGCCATCCGCGGGCACATTGCCGAGTTTACGATTGACTACGAAATTGATCCTGTCCGCCAGGCAATTGCTGATAGTTGGCCGCGTTCTCTGGATGACAGCGCCGCACGCACTGACTGGGGGTGGCTCCCGAAGTTCGATCTTGCGGCAATGACGCGGGACATGCTGATGCAGCTTAAGAAAAAGCACGATCCCGCGGGGCTGATGGCGGGTAGGCGTTAGGGAGGCAGCGATGCCAACGGAGAGACTGACGGCACGACTGCGCGATCAGCTCGAAGATCTTGTGCAATCAGGCCGTCTCAAGGGTGCTGAAGCGATCACAACGGCTGTACGGTCCCCCACGGGGGACAAAGGCCCGCGTTTCCTCATCGACGGAAGCGAGATGCCGTTCTTGCGGATGAACTCCAACTGCTATCTAGGCCTATCGCTCGATGCGAGATTGATCACAACCGAGGAGGAAGCGGTTGGTCGTTACGGCACGGGCCCCGGCGCGGTGCGTTTTATAAGCGGGACATGGGCGCCCCACGTTGCCCTCGAAAAGCGCCTGGCCCGGTTTCACCGCCGGGAAGCCGCCATGTTGTTCAGCTCCGCCTACGCGACCGTGATGGGGGTTCTCCCGCCGCTCATAACAGACAAGACCGCCGTCATCAGCGATGAGCTAAACCACAGCTGCATCATCAATGCCATTGCGCTCGCTCGGCCGGGCAAGAAGTTGATCTACGGCCATTTGGACTTGAGTGAGCTGGGGCGCCACCTGGCCGCCGCCGCTGAGACCTGTGACCGCGCAATCATCGTCACCGACGGCGTCTTTTCGATGCGCGGCGACCATGCGCCACTTGACGAAATCAAGAGCCTGGCAGCCTCTTTTGATCCGCAGTTTGCAGAAAACGTTTTGGTCGTGGCCGACGATTCGCATGGTGTCGGCGGTTTCGGCAAGACCGGGCGAGGGACCGAGGAGGTCGCAGCGTCAGGCGCGGCCGATATTTTGGTTGGCACGCTCGGCAAGGCGTTCGGCGTCAATGGTGGCTACGTTGTCGCAAGCGATACGATCATCCGATATCTGCGCGAGACGTCGCCATTTTATATCTACTCAAACCCGATCACGCCGGGTGAGGCCGTCGCTGCTCTGGCCGCGGTCGACTTTGTTGATAGTGCGGAAGGTCATGCGCGCCTGAAACACTTGCGGGCAATGACGTCTCGCTTCCGGGAGGGCCTTGAACGGCTCGGCCTGGAAACTGTGGCGGGCGAGCATCCTGTCGTCCCGCTTCTGGTGCGCGACACCCAACGCACCGCCGGTCTTGTCGCGTATCTGCGTGAGAACGGCATTCTGGCGACGGGCCTCAACTACCCAGTGGTACCCAAGGGGGAAGAAGAGATCCGATTTCAGATTTCCGCCGATCACACGGCGGCTGATATTGATGAGGCACTGAGCGTGTTGGAGCGCTTTTCTGGATAATGCGTAGGCTGCGGCAGCTCGTGTGCCGTACTTTTGGAAGAAGCCATGAAGTTCCAGGACGATGTCCGCTACGAGTTTCGCGTTTTTGGATCTGATCTCGCCGACGTAAGAAACTCGTTTGCTGAGATGGGTGCACCCCAACCTCAGCCCGCGAGCCGCGAGACCTACATCGTCACGCGATTGAATATCGAATCCAACGTAAAGGTTCGCGCCGACCGCCTTGAAGTAAAGATGCTTCGGGCGCGGACGGGCCTGCTTGAGCAATGGGCGCCGGTCCTGAGGTCAAGCTTCCCGGTGTCGGTGCAGAACATGGAGGACGTCGTCGCGCCCGCACTCGGGATCGAGCTGGAACTGGAGGATGCCGAGAGCATGACGGAGCGTGCGCTCATTGCCTTTGCTAAAGATCAGCATTCGCTCGCGCCTGTCGTGGTAGAAAAGAACAGGACATTGTTCGATCTCGGCGCGTGCGAGGCCGAATTCAGTGAACTCAAGATTGAGGGTGACCGGCTGCAGACGGCAGCGTTTGAGGCCATCGAGCTTGAGGCCGCCCAAAACCTCTTGCGACGCATCGGCTTGGAGAGCGCCGAGAATGAAAGCTATGCCGCGTTTCTGCAGCGGCGGTTGTTCTGAAACGGCGAACGCGCTGGTGGTCGACGAGGTTCGCTTGACCTAGTTCACGGCGTCAACTGGCCACGTAATTCCCCAGCAGGGTGAGCCGCCGTGCGGATAAGGATGTACCACTTGCCTGCAGTCAACTGGCTGGCCTGCCTGTTGGAGAGAATAGCGGTTCCATTGAACGGGCTGTCGTAGTTGCGCAGCTTTAGCACAATGCCGGCATTCTGATCGGGCGCAGCGGGTCCGTGGAAATTAGCCCCCGTTGCGTAGGTGCCAAGTCCTCTGTAGCGCCCCTGCCAGGATAGCTTTTTCGTATCAGTGTCATATTCGGCCGTCAGGATACCGGTCGCCTTGCTATTGGATCCCGCAACACCCTGAATATTGGCCTTGAACGTCAACGTGGCTGCGGCCGCCGGCATCGTGACGATGGCCAACATGGCCGCTGCAAAAACGAGGATCCTTGCAGGAGCGCCTGCGATAGTCATCGGATTTCCCTCCGTACGCCTTTTGTTTAGCACGCTGCCGCGATGCTGAGCTCTCAGACTTTCTCGCTGACCGAGTGCGATCGCCAGGCCTTTATGCACATGTCCTCTGCAACGCGAAAGCCGTCCCAGAATTACTTTGGTCCATTAAGCGTCTGTTTGGGGCCTTTTAAGGATTATCGGCGCGCGATCCCAATGTTGTGGTCATACCCCCTGGATAGGATCGCAAATTGGCGGTAATCCCTCTCCTGCAGCACGAAGTCACACAGCCGATGCGAGGTCGCCCATGACAGAGAAGCTCTCAGACATTGCCAATGCCATCGTCGCCCCGGGCAAAGGCCTCCTTGCAGCGGACGAGAGCACCGGCACCATTAAGAAGCGCTTCGACTCGATCAACCTGACATCGACCGAGGACACGCGTCGCGATTATAGGGAGATGCTGTTCCGCTCAACGGAGGCCATGACGAACTACGTGTCCGGCGTCATCCTTTACGATGAGACGATCCGGCAGAAGGCGAAGGATGGCACGCCCTTGGTCGATATCATCAAGGCTGCGGGTGCCATTCCGGGCATCAAGGTCGATTTGGGCGCCAAACCACTGGCCGGCCCGACCTCAGAAATCGAGACGGTGACCGAAGGCCTCGATGGGCTACGTGAGCGTTTCGCTGAATACTACGAACTTGGTGCCCGCTTTGCGAAATGGCGCGCTGTCATCACGATCTCGCACGGCACCCCAACCTGGAACTGCATCAAGGCCAATGCGCATGCGCTTGCTCGCTATGCGGCGCTGGCCCAGGAGGCGGGCATCGTTCCCGTCGTTGAACCGGAAGTTCTTATGGACGGCCCCCACGCGGACCACGACATCAACCGCTGCTATGAGGTGTCGGAGTGGGCGCAGCGCACGGTTTTCCGCGAGCTCTACGATGCGCGCGTTGAGCTTGACGGCATGATATTGAAACCAAACATGGTGATCGCCGGCCAGAAGTCACCCAAGCAGGCGAGCCCGGAAGAAGTAGCCGAATTGACGATTAAATGTCTCAAGTCGACCGTTCCGGCGGCTGTACCCGGCATCGCCTTCCTCTCGGGCGGTCAGTCGGACGAGGAAGCAACCCGAAACTTGTCATTGATGAATCAAATTGGCGGCGTGCCTTGGAAGCTGACGTTTTCCTATGGTCGAGCCCTTCAGCATGCAGCGCTCCACGCTTGGGGCGGCAAGTCTGAGAACGTTGCCGCCGGCCAGCGCGCTTTCACCCACCGTGCTAAGATGAACAGTCTTGCTGCCCGTGGTGAATGGAACGAAGCGCTCGAGAAGGCGGCATAAGTACCCTGCCTAGGCGACCTCAGCCTCAAGTCGAATCCAGTACGGCGAACAACGGAGAACAATAGTGCACGTCACAATGCAGAACGCGCGCACCGCGATTGAAGCGGCGCGCAAGAAGGCCGTGAAGCTCGATACGAAGATGTGCATCGCTATCGTCGACTCGGGAGCGAACCTGAAGGCATTTTTGCGCATGGACGACGCCTGGGTCGGCTCAATCGACATCGCCATCAAGAAGGCAAAGACAGCCGTCTTTTTCGGTATGCCAACCGGCGAGATTGGCAAATTATCGCAGCCCGACGGTTCACTCTACGGGATTGAGCACTCGAACGAAGGTCTGATCACCTTCCCCGGCGGTCTACCGATCGTTGATGAGGAAGGCGTCCTCGTTGGTGCCATTGGCGTTAGCGGCAGCGCGGTTGAAAACGACCACGCGGTTGCCGAAGCGGGCGTCAAGGTCATTGGCGTAAGCGATTTGCCAGCCCATCCCTGGCGGACATGATTGGGCGACGTGGCCCGAGGCCTTATTCGAGGCGCTCGACCTTGTCGGCCATGTTGGGAATCGTTTGAATGCGATAAGTCGCATTTTCGCAGGTCAGAACCCACACCTTTGCGTCAGGCTTTGTATCATCGGTGTCGCGTTTGGCGCTCTTGGGTTTGGCGCAGTCATAGCCTTGTCTGCGGATCTGAACGGCAAGGATAGTCATTGCCGCATCGTCGGCCCTGGCCTCGTCAATGACGGGCAGGGTTATCCCTTCGCATAAAGCGAACGAGCCAAGGCCGGCCAACGGTATTGCAATCCATCTCTTCATGGGGCGCGCCCCTCTTGTTCATCCTCTCGCCGATCAGTCCGGTGAGGTTGCGCGGCAGGGCCGTTGGAATCAACCCAAAGGCCCAGCCACAAAACTGAGGCTCAGTGAGAGCCGTGACGGCGATTAGGCCGCGGCGGTCTGCGCCTTACGTCCGGTAAGCGCCAGGAACACGTAGCTCCAACCCGTAAAAAGCAGGTTGATCCCGACCAGCAGGCCAAGTGCCCATACTGCCGAACCGGGGAAGGCCATAGCGATGATGATGCCGACGGCAATGGCCGCAATCCCGCTCAGGAGAAGCCAGACCCATCCCTCATGCGGGCGCACGCGGAAGGCCATGATCGTCTCGAAGATTCCTTCGACGATGAATAGGATGGCAAGAACGAGGGCGAGCGTCAGCAGGCCCGTCAGGGGGAAGAAGGCGAGATAGCCGCCCGCAATGAGGTACAGGATGCCGATCAGCAGGTTCCAGATGAATCCCTTCCAGCCTGGGGCGGAGAAGGCGTGAATAACGAGCAGCAGACCACCAATAAGAAAAAGCCAGCCGAGGACGATCTTGGCGGCGACGGTGGAGACGAAGGGAAATGCGATCGCCGCGATCCCGACGATGATGAGCGCGATGCCGAGCGCCAAGAACCATCCCCATTTCTCGGTGATGAGCTGCCTTGTCTCGGCGATTTTTGCTTCGATATCAGCTGGCGTTAGAGATTGGGCCATAACGTTCTCCCGGAGTTTGAGCCTCTTTGGGCGTCTAAATATCCTAAACTCGTAAAAGATTTTTTTGCCAGCGGTTTCCTCGCTGAGCAAGCCGAGGGGCGGTCCACCGCTTGGCGTGCTAAGCGACAAACCACGTGTCACACCGCCAAAAAGTCTAACATGGGTAAGGTCGGATGGTTGGGGAGAACCGCAAGAACGGCCTAAAGGCGCGAATGAACGGCAAAATCGACCTCCGTGACGGAGTGGCGATGTAACTCACGGTTTGATTTCTGCGAACAAGACTCGAACAATCCGAAACATTCAGGTCGGCATATTAGGAGTTGGGCCATGCAACTTGAGGTCGTCAAGGACTATTACGGTAAGACTTTGAAAAGCTCTGAGGATCTCAAGACCTCCGCCTGCTGCGATTGCGGCACGCTGCCAGCGCGTTTGGAGCGGCTCCTAGAGAATGTGCACCCAGAGGTGAAGTCCAAGTATTACGGCTGCGGTCTCGTGGCCCCGGCGGCTTTGGAAGGCCGGCGGATTTTGGACCTCGGCTCTGGATCGGGCCGCGATGCCTATCTGCTCGCGCAACTTGTTGGCCCTACTGGCGAGGTCGTCGGCGTTGACATGACGGACGAGCAGCTTGGCACCGCTGAACAATACAAAGCGTGGCACCAGGAACGGTTCGGATACCCCAGCTCCAACGTGCGCTTCTTGAAGGGTTATATCGAGAAGCTCAGCGAGCTCGATCTTGAACCGGAAAGCTTCGACATCGTCGTATCCAACTGCGTCATCAACCTTTCGGTCGACAAGCCTGCGGTTCTGCGCGGTGCGTTCGACCTGCTCAAGCCCGGTGGCGAGCTCTACTTCGCCGACGTTTATTGCGATCGCCGCCTGCCTGACAGCATCCGCAAGGATCCCGTTCTTTACGGTGAATGCCTGGGCGGCGCGCTTTATTGGAACGACTTCCTACCCATGGCGAAGGAAGCGGGCTTTCTTGACCCACGCCTCGTCGATAGCCGCCCCATCGAGGTGACGGACCAGGCCGTCAAGAGCAAGCTGGGGGCAGCCAAGTTCTTCTCGTCCACGTACCGCTTGTTCAAGCTCACAAGTCTCGAAACGGCGTGTGAGGACTATGGTCAGGCCGTTATTTACAAAGGCAGTCTTGAAGAAGAGCCCGACGCCTTTAAGCTCGATGGCCACCATTTTATCGAGCGCGGCAAGGTCTTTCCCGTCTGCGGCAACACGTGGCGCATGCTGGCCGAAACCCGTTTTGCCGGCCACTTCGACTTCATCGGAGACTTCTCTACGCATTATGGCATTTTCCCCGGCTGCGGGACTTCAATCCCGTTCGCAACTGAGGTATCGCCCTCGGGGGCTGGTGGCGCTGGGTGCTGCTGAGGCACCCAGCGTCAAACTATGGGGAGGTCATTTTGCAGTTCAGTCTTTCGCGCCGCTTGGCGGCTGAAGCCCTTGGAACGGGTTTTCTCGTTGCCGCCGTTGTTGGCTCCGGCATCATGGCCGAAAGGCTCGCGGATGGTAATCAGGCGCTCGCGCTCTTGTGCAACACGTTGCCCACGGGGGCCGTGCTGTTCGTTCTCATTACGATCTTCATGCCGATTTCGGGCGCGCACATCAATCCGGCGGTCAGTCTTGTCATGATGCTGCGCGGTGATCTCAGCCGCTCGACGGCCGCCGCCTACATTGCTGTTCAGATCATTGGCGGCTGTATTGGCACAATCGTTGCGCACTTGATGTTCGACTTGAGCCCCTTGCAGTTCTCCGTCACCTTGCGCACCGGGCCTTCGCAATGGTTTGCAGAATTCGTTGCAACGTTCGGCCTCCTCGCGACGATCCTTGGCTGTGCGCGTTTCCGGCCCGGTGCCATGGCGCCGGCCGTGGGCCTCTACATCACATCGGCCTATTGGTTCACCGCGTCGACGTCGTTTGCCAATCCGGCAGTCACGATTGCCCGCTCGCTAAGCGATACCTTCTCAGGTATCTCGCCTGGCGATGTGCCCGCATTCCTTGTGGCTCAGTTCGCGGGCGCTATCGTCGCATCTTTCCTCTTTGGGTGGTTGCTGGTTCGCACGCCAATGCCTGAAGTAGGTACCCCGCCAGCAGCATAGAAAGCGCGACGGACCCCAAGATGTCGCTTTTCGGCCCCATTGCGGTTTAATAGGCTCACTTTGTTGTGGTCCAGGGATTTGGGGTCGTGTCGATGGCGCGCCAGGAACGCTCGCGGCTCATGATTGTAGCCGAGGCCGGGGCCGAAAGCGGGCTTTCCGGTCTCACTGCCATTTTCGAAGCTGCCGACGTGGCCGCGTTGGTAATCACGTCGCAGGCGGATGGTCGCAATGCCGCCGCCTCTGCGAGGCCCCTTGTCGAGTTGGCACAAGCCAAAGGGGCTGCAGCCCTTGTTGAGGCCGACGCCCAACTCGCCCGGTCTCTGCGTGCTGATGGAGTTCACCTGCCTTGGAGCAAGGATACCATGGGTGGTTATCGTGAGGCGCGACACGTCTTGGGCAGTCGGTTCATTGTCGGCGTTGATGCCGGCCGCTCCCGTCACGATGCCATGTCGCTCGGCGAGGCCGGTGTCGACTATGTCGGTTTCGGCATACCTTCACACGTTGAGGATCGCGAGACGGCGGTCGCACGCCGGTTGACGCTCATCGAGTGGTGGAGCGAGATATTCGAGGTGCCGTGCGTTGCCTTCGACGTTGAAGCAGCGCAGGAGGCGGCAGCTCTTTCACACGCTGGGGCTGACTTTGTAGCGCTGCGCGTTCCAGTTGGGCGTTCGAGTGCCGACCTTTCAGGTTGGGCAAAGGAGCTGGCAGATCTCGTGGAGACGCCTGAGAACGTGTCATGAGGGGTGCATCGAAAATTAGAACTTTGGGAGGCGTGACCCTGGCGTTCATCGTCATGGGGACGGCCACAGTACGCGCCGATACGAGCTCGTGGATCTATGAATCCGTCGTGCCCAAGCCTCCAAAGGGTGAGACTGTCAAGCCAGTGTCGCCATACAAGTCCGACCCAGGCACGGCAAAAAGCAAGCCGTCTGGTCAGAGCACGCACACCAAATCATTTGTCCCGGCCACTGGCGAGGATGCTGCCTACATCGCGTTCGACCAAGGTCAATACCTCACAGCCTTGAAGCTTGCCGAAGCGGCGGCAAAGCGTGGCGAACCGGAAGCGCACACGTTAATCGGGCGCATCTATGCAGAAGGGCTTGGCGTAAAAAAAGACGAGAAAACCGCCGCCGATTGGTATGCGCGTGGCGCCAAGCTTGGAGACAACGAGGCCATTTTTTCCCTTGGCGTTCTCTACGCCGAAGGTCGAGGCGTCAAAAAAGATTTCAAGAAGGCTGCCGAGCTGTTTGAAACAGCTGCACGAACGGGACACGTCTTGGCCAACTACAACCTCGGCCTTCTCTTTTTGAAGGGTGCAGGGAAACCCGAAAATCTCTATCGCGCTGCCCAGCACATCCGCTATGCCGCAGAAAAGGGCGTTGCGGTTGCTCAATACGACCTTGCCGCGCTCTATACAAAAGGTGCCGGTGTGCCAAACAGTGCGCTTGACGCCTCCCGCTGGCTTAGCAAAGCCGCAACGCAAGGGATGGCGGAAGCGCAGCTCGAATACGCGGTGATGCTCTTGCGCGGACTCGGGCTAACCCGTGATGAGCCAAAAGCGATCCCCTACTTGAAGGCAGCAGCGCAAAAGGGGCTGGCCTCGGCACAAAACCGCCTTGGCTATGTCTATATGGAGGGCGTTGGCGTCGAGAAAGACATGGTCAAAGCCGCCAAATGGAGGCTCATCGCCAAAGCGGGTGGACTCGACGACAAGAAGTTCGATGCCATCGTAGAGAAGTTGCCAAAAGATCAGCTCGCCAGCGCCCAAAAGGCTGCAAACGAGTGGCGCGAGCAGGCGGGGCTATTCTGACGTCCCAATCGCGCCTTGCCAGCGCGCGGCGAAAAAGCTAGTCGGGCGCCAGTGCATTTAGCCTAAGCAGTTTGCGGCGTGCGCCGCCCACTTCGGGATTATCGCTGCGTAACGCCCAACAGGATCTCATCTTCCATGCCCGCTTCCGCCCTCATGAACGTCATGGTCTCCGCTGCGCGCAAGGCGGGACGCAGCCTTTCACGTGACTTTGGCGAGGTGGAACAGCTGCAGGTCTCCATAAAGGGGCCTGCGAACTTCGTCTCGGCAGCCGATCATCGGGCGGAGGACATCATCTTTCGCGAGTTGTCGAAGGCCCGGCCAGGTTACGGCTTCCTGATGGAAGAGCGCGGAGAAATCGCCGGTGACGATGCGACACACCGTTGGATCGTCGACCCGCTTGATGGCACGACCAACTTCCTCCACGGGATTCCACTTTTCTCGATTTCGATCGCGCTGGAACGCGAGGGGCAGCTCGTTGCCGGCGTCATCTACAACCCGATTTCGGACGAGCTCTACACTGTCGAGAAGGGCAAGGGCGCATTTCTCAACGACCGACGCATGAGGGTTGCTGCACGCCGCTCACTTTCGGATGCGCTGATAACGACGGGGATTCCGCATCTCGGGCGGCCAGGCCACGTCGATTTCATCCGCGAGCTGAGACTCATCATCTCGGAAGTCGCAGGTGTCCGCCGAACAGGTTCTGCCGCCCTTGATTTGGCTTGGACGGCTGCAGGTCGTTTCGATGCCTACTGGGAACGGAACCTGAAGTCTTGGGACCTGGCCGCCGGGATTTTGTTGGTGCGCGAGGCCGGCGGCCACGTTTCCGATCTGTCGGGGGGAGAGAAGATGCTAGACGCTGGACAAGTTCTTGCCGCAAACGGAACACTTCACAAGGCTCTGCTGGCACTTCTCACACCTGCACGGGCCACGGCCTAAGCTTTGCCGATTTGCGCTGTCAAAGGCTTCAGTTAATCTCGCCTGCCGCTGAAGCCCTATTTCCGCCGGAGATCTGGAATGGCCAGGAAACGACAGACCGATGTCGCCTCGTCCTCGTTCCACAGGACGCTGACGCCGCCTGGGCTGTTTCTCATCAAGATGCTCATCTTCCTGACGCTGGTCGTGTTTCTGGCAGCGATCCTGCACCAGCAGCTGTACAGCGCGTTCATGAACAATCCGGGCCTCAACGGTCTGATCGTATTCGTTCTAGCGCTGGGGATCCTCTACGCCTTCCGGCAAGTCATTCGCCTTTATCCAGAGATCCGCTGGGTCAATGCCTATCGCATTGCCGATCCCGGCTTGGCCATCTCGCATCAGCCGATCTTGCTGGCACCGATGGCGGCGATGCTGCGAGACCGCACCGGCGTACTGTCGCTGTCCACCAGCTCCATGCGTTCGATCATGGACTCGATTGGCTCGCGCCTTGACGAGGCGCGCGACACCGGACGCTACCTTGTG
>Ga0315534_1001366_pt1 | contig 16788 bp, 12 predicted proteins | sample SalMarSW160240MG_FD_203094 | JGI IMG/M metagenome (GOLD analysis project Ga0315534, IMG submission 203094) | Salt marsh sediment microbial communities from the Plum Island Ecosystem LTER, Massachusetts, United States - Salt Marsh Sediment SW1602-40 ... | reverse complement strand
CGATCGATCGCTTCATCATCACCCTGCCAGTCATTGCATAAGGGCATGAACGTCCCATGAAACTGACCCAAGATGTCGTACGACGATTGCATGGTGCCGTGGCCGTCGCCTTACTGGTCGTGGCCGGCTGCTCCTCAAAACCACCCGCCGAACCGCCGGCGGATGTCCCCGAGGGGGCACCATCGGTAGAGATGCCCGACGATCCGGACGAGGCGCTACCGCCCGATGCAGGTGGCGAAACCCAGCGTGCCCCCGAGCCGCCCGAAGCTGTCGAAGGGCCGGAGCTGACAGCACCGTCGGCCCCCGAACCGCCGGCCACGGACGATACGTCTCCGTCGGATTCGGCGGATTCGCCCGAGTCGGACGACACGAAGTCCGCCGAACGATCCGCGCCGAGCGATACCGCCACCCCTGAAGAGTCGCCCGCCCCCGAGGCGGATGACGGGCCTTCGGGCGGACAGCAGTCCAGTACGGAGAGCGCGGCGGAAACAAGTGCGAAGCCCGCCGAACCGTCTGCCGATAAACCGGCGTCGGCAAACGCAACGCCGGAACATGTCGTGCTGGGCACACCTGAACTCACGTCCGGCATTCCGGGCGAAGGACCGCTATCGGTCGCCGAAATCACCGAGTGGCTGGACCGCGACGGCGTGCACGCGGTGCTCGAGATCGACCTGCCGATGGGACTGAGGGCCGGAATCGGAGAGATCAAGGGGATTGAGGACAATCCGATGACCCGGGCCAAGATCGAATTGGGTCGCCAGCTTTACTTCGATACGCGATTGTCTACGGACAGCACCGTCAGTTGCGCGACGTGTCACGACCCAGACGAGGGATTCACCCGGCATACGCAATTCGGTATTGGCGTTGAATCCCAGCAGGGGAACCGGAATTCGCCGGTCAGCTACAACCGCATCCTAAGCGGCCCCCAGTTCTGGGACGGTCGAGCAGCGAGTTTGGAAGAACAAGCGAAAGGCCCCATCGCCAACCCCATTGAAATGGGCAATACCCACAAAGCGTGTGTAGAAACGATTGAGGACATTGAAGGTTATCGCGTACAGTTCGACCGCATCTTTCCCGACGAGGACATCAACATTGATACGATTGCCAAAGCGATAGCGGCGTTCGAACGGGCCATCGTCACGGGGCCGGCGCCGGCAGACTACCATGAAATTGTGCGTACGGTTCGGGAGCAGTATGACGAGGAAGAGATCGAGGAACTACGCGACGAAGCGCCCGAACTGTACGAGAAATACGCCAGCGCGGTGGAGAACAGCGGTGCCATGTCCGACGGCGCGATTCGGGGCAGAGCCCTTTTCTTTAGCGACAAGGCCAATTGCACAGCCTGTCACGTAGGCGCAAACTTCACGGACGAGAAACATCACAATCTGGGTGTGGGTATGGATCAGGAGGAACCCGATCTGGGCCGCTTTGTGGTGACGGGCGATGAAAAAGACAGCGGAGCGTTCAAGACGCCCACAATCCGCAACGTTGCACTGAGCGCTCCGTATATGCACGATGGCAGCCAGCAAACGTTAATGGAAGTCGTCCAATGGTACGACAAGGGCGGACATCCCAACCCCCACCTGAGTGACAAGATCAAAAAACTCGATCTGAGTGATCAGGAGAAGGCGGACCTGGTAGCCTACATGGAAGCACTGACGGGCCCGTTTCCGCCCATCGAGAGAGGTCGTCTGCCGGAATGACGTGTGGCGGCGTCACCGCGTCCGCCACAGGATGTCGTCGTCAATCCTCAGCTCGCGCTGGCATCGTGCGATGGTGCGCTTGAAGCGCCGGGCATCCAGAGGATAACCCGCCGTAGGCCGCAGCGTGCGGACATGCCGCCGCCAAAACACGTTCAGCGCTTCCATGGCTAGTTCGCGAACGTATTTGGACGTCATGGATGCCAGCGCCGTCGGCAGGAATGCTTCGCCGCGCGCGCGAAAAACAAACTCCACGCGATCGTTGCGCGCACCGAACCGATAGCGACTTACCGCCTGGCTCTCTTTCTGCACGTCGATCAGTCGGTCGGGAAAAGACGCCTGCAAGTGCCGCAGATACCGATTTCGGCCGCCGTGCTTGTCGCAATGGATCTCAGTCGGTTCCCCCCGGCACCGGGCGTGCACGTCGGCCGCCAGTTGCAGCGTCGCACGCGACAGCGCTTCCGCTTTCGTGCCGAAATGCCGGATGGCGTCGTTGACATCCGCCGGAAACAAGGCCCGCGACTCGACGGCCGCCAGACGGATCTGGCGCTCAGCAAGCGTCGCGCGCATCGTTTCCACAACGACGCGCAATACCGCGGTATCCACCGCAGCCGGCAGCGTACGATCGTAATCTCGATACCATGGCAGACCGCTCCGGACGCCCCGTGGGTCCGCCCCCAACGCGTCCCAGATGTGTGTCCAGCACGCGGGCACGTTACCGCATTGAGCAATGGCCGCCAGCACGCCTTTCTCCAGCGACGCCATGCCGTTACCGGAGCGGTAGAGTTGTTTCGAGTCGGTAATGGCCAGACGGCCATTTGCCGTCCGGAGGTCGGGCGAAACAGCCGCGCTGAGCACACGGTACAGTTCCGTGCCGTGCACATCATCGGGAACATGCCAGGCCGTGGCGGTGATCACCAGCGGTCCCAAGTTGGGGCCGTAACCGGCTTCGTCTATGCCAATGAGGTAAGGCATGTCGGGTAAGTATATCGATCATGCAACGATCAGGTAGCCTCGGTCGCGGACCGGTGCGTGAAACAAGGTCTCTCATGGTGTGGGTTCCGGTGCCGGGATGACCCGCCGTGCGCGAAAGACCCCCTGCTTCGCCGGGGTGACATCTGCCGGAGGATGCGACGTCGCTCGCCGGCGAACCGTGCGCCTGGGGCGGGCGGTATTATGCCGTGGCCCGTTGTCGAGCCATGCGAGCCGGTCTTCCTCCAAAAGGGGCATGGCAGGGCGCCACAATCACTACAACTGGCCGAAGAGAGCCAAGGTGGGCCGGGTGGCGCGGATGTGGCGGCGGGCGTCCTGGAGGACAGGCCGCGTATGCTATTTTTCAGCAGTGCCCCGCCCGCTTGTCGGCGCGCTGCCAGACCGTCTGCCTCTTGCCCGTTGGCGTTTTTATGCCTCGCCCGCCGACACTCGATCGACCGGCTACCGTGGACCAGATCGTGGATCGAGCCACGCGGCTTTTTTCATTGCCTTCGGTCGCCGCACAAGTGCTGGAGCTGACCGACAGCCCCAAGGTCGATGTTCGCGCCCTGGCGCATTGCATTGAGAACGATCCCGCACTGACGGCCAAGATCTTGAAAGTGGTCAATAGTTCGCTGTTCGGTTTGGGACAACATGTTGGAGACTTAAGCCAGGCGCTGGCGCTGTTGGGCACCAAGCCTCTCAAGCTGCTTGTTCTCGGTTTCAGTCTACCGGAAGGGCTCTTTGCGGGCGTATCGCGGAACGTGCTCTCTCGGTACTGGCGGAATTCGCTGACCAAGGCCATATCCGCGCGGGAGATCGGCACCACTTTTTGGGACCAGCCTGGCGATGATGCGTTCCTGGTGGGTTTGCTGTACGACATTGGGATGCTCGTGCTGGTCCAGGATCTCGGGTCGCCGTACGTGCTCTTTCTGGAAGATATATACGACCATTGCGACGATCTGCCTCTGCGGCAACGCGAAGCACTGGGTTTCGAACATACGGCAGTCAGCGCTCGGCTGCTGGAGCGGTGGAAACTGCCCGCGAACATTGTGACGGCATTATCGTTGCCTCTCGAAACGGAATCCCTGCGGCGGCTGCCGGAAACGCAGTCGGCGCTGCCGCAAATCCTGCACCTGGCGGACCTCACGACGCAGCTCGTGGCCCAAAACCGAATTTCCGTGCTGCCGCAGTTGTTGAAAGCCGGCGACACGTATTGCCAGCTCACACGCACGCAAATGCGAGAGCTGGTCGAACAACTCGAGCACAAGGTCGAGCAGCTGGCCGACGTGCTTTCGCTCGATCTGCCCGATGGGCACCGCTACTTCGATATCTTGGTGGAAGCCCAGGCGCGTCTGGCTGCGGAAGCCGAGTCCGCGGCCGTGGACCTGATTCGTCGGCGCCCGGGCAAGATTCAAGAAGATCATCCCCTGGCCGCAAGCGCCCAGGCGGTGGCGGAGGCGCTGGCGAGAAAGGTTGCCGCGGACCAGACGCTCGGCGCACCTTGCGCGATGGTCGGTAGGCTTCCCACCGATCCGGCGCAGCCTTCGCCCGGCGTGCCCGGCACGGATCAGCCGCCGTGGTGTGCCGTGCCGGTGCAAACCGACGCCTGGGTGCAGTTTGACGAACGGCTGGCGATCATGCTTTCCGAATGCCGCGCTTCACGTTCCGAACTCAGTGTGCTGATGGTCGAAGCCGCGTGTTACACGCACGGCGCGGCGGAGCAGGAGAGCCTCGCCAGGTGGCTCATTTCGCTGTTGAAGGGTGCCGAGATGCAGCGCGAGTGGCCCGACGCCGGCGTCGTGCGCACGGGCGAACTGCAGTGGGTCTGCGCCCTTCCGCGCTGCGAACGCGCCCAGGCAGTTCGCCAGGCAAACAACCTTGTCGCCAGGTTTCACCGTGGCGTGGATGACGAGGAACAGGGCACGGGGGCCGGGGCCGCGCTGCACATCGGCGTTGCTACCGTTCCGATTCCCACTCGGCATTTCCGCATGCGAAAGCTGGTGGACGGCGCGGAACGCTGTTTGTACGCGGCCCAGCACTGCGAAGGAAGCGCGGTCAAGAGCATCGAAGTTTTTTGACGTGCACGGATCGTCGAGCGACGGCACCGTGCGCCGTTAGAAGACGGCGACAATCCGCAGACTGCCTGAGACGAGGCACTTCTTGCTGGCGAGGACCGACCCGGCCCAATCGATCAACCGCCCGGCCGCCTGACCGAACCCGCGCCGGAACTCCGGAGGCGTGCCGGCGATTTGCAGGGCGGCCGGTCCGTCGCTCAGGTTCCATACCGCCCCGGAAGTTCCGAGCGGAAACGCATCCTGCCGTGGGGACCAGCCACTGAAGATGTATTCGAGTTGACCCAGCGTGCGGATGGACATCCGAGGCAAGAGGGTGTAGACGCGAAACGGCATGGTTCCCGTCGCGCGGAGGATCGTGGCTGGCGTGCCTTGAGGGGACCACACGTCCGGCAGTTCGGCCACCGGCAGATCGACGCCTGCTCCGGGAGCCAGCTCACCGTCCGCCACCCAGCCCGGGGCGAGGATTTCGTTTTCCAGCAGATCATCGGGGTTGACGTGCAGGATGGCCGCGTCCACGGGCGATGGCCGGCGGCTCCGGACATACAGCCTGGCATTGAAGGATCTGCCACCAGAGGAAGGTTGCACCAGCACCAGCCTGGGCGTATGGTCGGCAAACGCATGGCCGGCGGTGAGCAAGCCGCACACGCTCTTTGTCCGTCTGCCGCAGCGCTCGCGCCAATTCAAAACCATGCCCACCGTCGCGGGACCGACATCGGATGCATGGTAACGGTAGCCTGCGGGAGTCGGCGGCGCGGTTTCAACGACATCGGTCCGCAGATGCACCGTCACGAACGATGCGCCCCTCAACAGGCGCACCGAAGCGCTGTCCGGAAGGCGCCGCTGGGCCGCGCGCGGCCGAAATTTTCGCCGCACAAGAAAGGTAGCCGCCATGCCTCGTGCGGCGTCGGGACGGCCTCCTTTAACGGCGACGCCGAATCCGACATCAATCAAATTTGTGTCGCGGGCAATATCGAAACGCCGGCGGAGCGTACGCTGCAAGCGGGCCAGTTCCGAAAGCGTGAAGTCCGCGAATTGTACAGCCACGACACGTATCTGCAGTGGGGCAAGGCGGCGCTTGCGATCCGCTTCAGGGCGCCAGTTCCACGCGGACGTTGAATTGATCGTCCAGCACGGCACGCCGGACGTCCGTCAACATTCCCGCTTCCAGGTCTCTTTTTGCCGTGTCGACGTCGGCGGAACTGGGAGCGGTGTTCGCGTCGAGCCGGACGGCGATGACGATCGTCTTGGGTTCCTCGAACCGTACATCAATCTGGCCGGGCGCAATTCGAGTGCCCCAAGATGTGTTCTGGAGACGCTGCACAACCTTCTCGCGAATGCGATCCATGGCAGGGCGGCCGACGGCTTCCACCGGCGGTAGCCGGCTCAGCGATTCCGGATCGAGCACATCGCGGTGCGTATCGCCCTGATAGGCGGCCGTCGCGATCGGTTGGAAGGTCATGACGCCCCGCCGGAACGTCAAGGCATAGACGTCCGCGGCGTGGCAGTCGATGCAATCTTCCCCCGCAGCATGCATCGGACAGGCAGCGAACGGATAGAACCCGACGTACCGCCAACCGTACAGGCGCTTTCGGCCGTTCGGCCCTCGTGACAGAACGGCTTCATAAAATCCCAGCGGCACGTTGGTTGCTCGGACGACCATCTTCGTGCGGGGCATGTCGGCGGTCTTTCCCGCCGTGGGGATGGGCAGATTGCCGACCAGTTCACCCACCGCCTTGAGACTTTCGTCGAACTGGGCATCGAGCTTTTGGTCGATCTCCACCAGGTTCCAGCCGTCCGCCAGTTTGATGCTCGTTTGATTGATGCCCAGGCCCGCCCGCGCGCGGATGGAATACTCTTCGCTGAAGTCAGGCAGATACTCGAGAGACACGCGAACGAACGCATCCGAGCCGTTCTCTGCTGGCTGGATGAACAGGTAGGGTTTGGGGCGGTAGTACCGTATTCCCTTATCCCACGGCGGAGGATCCCTGGTGACGGTTGTTGTCGCACAGCCGCCTGCGAGGGAGGCAAGCAGCAACAGCAAGATCCGGCGGAACATCGATCGGGCCCTCGCTCGGCGCGCCGCGCACGGTATGGAGGCGTACGCAGGGGAATGTCGGAAAATCCTGCTCATCCGGTTGAAGGGAACGTTCCGGTTTGCACGCGGACCGTCGTTTGGTGGACAGTTATAACGGTTGTGCATGTTGCGTGTGTGGTGTGCGTCGAGTGGTCGTCCGGTTGGTCCATGTGTTATGCTTCCCCGATGGCGTCTCCCCAGTTTCCACAGGACGAATGGCAGCCGCGCGGTGCCAACGAACCGCGGACCACGGATGACACGGCGGCGTCTGGCGCGACGCATCGCGGCAATGCGTGGGAGGACGCCGCGCTGGCCCGCCTGCCCGAACTGCGGGCGGGCGATCTGAACGGGCGGCCACGGCGAAGGTTTTTCCTGCCCCTGTTTCTGTTCGCCGCGACCTGTCTCTCCACGTTCTGGGTGGGTGCGTCGAGCTGGATGCCGCTGGACGCGATGACCAGTTGGCAGCGCGTCTATCTCAACATCGTCGCCGGCTGGGCGCAAGGCGTGACTTACATGATGGCCTTGATGGCCATTCTCATCACGCATGAAATGGGGCATTTTCTGTTTGCCTTGCGGTACCACATTCCCGCCAGCTATCCGATGTTCATTCCGCTGCCGATCAACCCCATCGGCACCATGGGCGCTGTCATTGGATTGGACGGATTGAAGGCCGATCGGCGGCAACTGTTTGATCTGGGACTGGCCGGTCCGCTGGCGGGGCTGCTGGTGGCCGTGCCCGTGGTGTGCATGGGCATCCAGCGCCTCGACCTGGAATCGCAAGGTCCCGGCCAACTGGCGTTCCACAATCCGTTGCTCGTCAAGCTGCTCATCACCTGGCTGCGAACGGATATTCCGGCCGATGCAACAATCGGGATCCGGCAGCTCAATCCCTTTTTCCTAGCCGGATGGGTGGGGTTGCTGATCACGGGCCTGAACATGCTGCCCATCAGCCAGCTCGACGGTGGCCACGTCGCCTACGCGTTGTTTGGAAGGGGGGCCCACACGGTCGCGCGAGCGTTCCTGGTCGTCGCCATCGTGTTCGTGGTGGTCTACATCTACGATGCGTTCGTATGGACGATGATGCTGATCCTTGTCATTCTGATCGGCACGGACCATCCGCCAACGTCGAATGACCACATGGAATTGGGACGCGCCCGTACCGTGTTGGGCATGGCGTCCCTGGCGATCCCCATCTTGTGTTTTCCTCTATGGGGCATCGATATGTAGCCGCCGGATTTGGTCCCCGCGCCGGTTGGCGGAATGCGGATGTCGCGCTGCAGGTGGGATGTGCCGTGTGGATGGGCCAACCAATGCGTGAGCGGGACCCGCAATCCGATGCCCGAGTCCAGCGATCCATGCGGCGGGGAGGTCAGAGCCGCGGGGACGCATCATCGATGTTTCTGTTGGTACCTGCGGCTGGCTTCTTCGAGGGTCCTTTTCTCGGCGCGCGTCAAGCTCTCCTGACCCTCCTGCTGGATTTTGCGCAGAATATCGTCGACCTGCTGCTGCAGGTCTCTGTCGCGTTTCTCAGGATCGTGGATTTTCAGCCGGGGCGAGCGCGGCAGTCGCCGCAACGAAAACGATCCGGCCGCCAGTGCGGTCAGGCGCACTCCCGAGATGTAATACATGAATGCCATCGCCGCGCCCGACAGGTGGCAGGTGTAGGCCACATTGCCTGCCATCGACCGGGACGTCGCTCCCATCAAATCGCCGACCACGAGCAACACAGCCAGTACCCACGCCGGAACGGGCAGCACGAACCAGATAAGCACGGTGCGGTGCGGAAAATTCAACGCAAATAACAGCAGCACGCCCACGATGGCCCCTGACGCGCCCACGAGCACGGCAAAAGAACCGGCGGACGCCATGCTCTCGATGATCAACCAGAACAGGCCGGACAGCACGATCAACGAGAGGTATAGGACCAAAAACTCCGTGCGGCCGTATTTGAATTCCACCTCGCGTCCAAAGAACCAAAGGCCCAGCATATTAAAGACAACATGCATCAGGTTGTTCGGATCGTGGAGAAATCCATACGTCAGCAACTGGTACGCCTGCCAGGGATGCTGCAACAGGTCGCTGCGCAGGCCGAAGTACTCGGCCAAGCGTCCTTCGAAGAGAAAATCGACGAGGAACACGCCGACGTTGATCAGGATCAGGTTGACCACCATCGACCGATCGCCACCCAGCGCGATGCCTCGCTGCGGTTCCTGGTAGTAGTCGCGATCGTAGATTCCCATGGCGACACCCGGTTGGTGCGTCATCTTGACCTGAAAAAGGGGTCAGGCCTCAATCGTGCCAAACACCCGGAGGGCCGTTCCGGCGATTGAGGCCTGACCCCTTTTCACACAGCAAATTCTGTCGGACGTCGCTACATCAAGATATCGTACGTGAAGGCACTGCGAAAGGCGAGCCTGCATTCCGGGCCCGCCGAGAGACGCTCGGCGCCTGCGCCCCGGCTGCTTGCGTCCCCACTGCCAAACAATCCTACTCCGGCCGCCAAACGAACGCGGGCGCATCGGTCTGGGAGGCGCTACGGGGTAGCTTCGACCTGCTGGTCGAGGCGTTGGGAAATCTCCAGCTGATACGAAGCGAGCGACGAAAGCAGGCCGGCGTTGCTTCGGAGCGTCGCGTCCAGCGCCCGCTGGACATTGGCGACTTGCACGTCGAGTCGTTCGAGATAGTCCTTCAATACATCCCGTTCGGAACGCAACCGCGCCAGGTCCGCATCCAGTTTCTGTTTTTCGTCCTGCCGGTACGCAATGTCTTGCCGTGCGCGCTCCAGGGCACCTTGCAGCAACGCCGTGTCCCGCTCCACCTGCGCGATACGTTCACGATCGACCACGCGTTGCCGGCCCAATTCCCGGAACAGATACTGGTAATCCCGCAGAGATCGGACATAACGCCGCGCAACGACGTTGTCCAATTCCCCACGGTCGCGCAGCACGTCCAGCGGCGCGGTCGTGCCGTCCTCAAGGACGCCCTCGATCCGCTCATCCGGGTCGTCGGCTTCCGCGGGCTGCCCATTGCGGAGATAAAAATCGACGGAATCGGCGGGCAAGATCTGGCGAAGCGCCTCCTCGTCGAGAGACGCAAAAACGTCGTCGCGGTCCTGGGGAAGGAATTCGTACAGCGCCCACGGCATCTGACTGGCCTGGAGCCTCTCCAACTGTGCTGCGGTCATATCGAGCGAGGGGGCCATCGTCACCGTGCCGGCTTCCGGATCGGCAGCCGTCACCTGAAATTCGCCCAGGTACTGCGCACCGTCGGAAGCCGGGCCCTGTTCGAAAACAAACAGGATCGTGTCTTGTTCAATGCCGTGGGGAGAGGGCTCCGGCACCGCCACCGTGACCCGACCTTCCGGTCCGGCAGGCTCGGCGACGGTCGCATCCCGCCACACGCGTCCGCGCCGAAGCGTGATCTGATGCAGGGCGTTGCGGACCTGACGGATGCCGCCCAACTTCGCCCCTCGCGACTGCTCGGTCTCTTGCCCGAACTCCAGGGCGGCATTTTCCGCCCGCAGGTCCTGGAGCGTGGCTTCCAGTCGCTCGACCTGCGTCCGGTAACGCTGCCGGACGGCCAGCGATTTGGCGGACAGGTAAACGTAAAACCCGGTCGCCAGAAAAATCACGTACACCAGGATCACCTGGCCCACGGGCCAGGTTCGTGCGCTGAGCCACGCCGCAGCGATGGACAGCAGAAACAATAACCCAAGTACTATGTAAACAAGGGTTTGCGCGTCCATGAATGTGTCTTTCTTCGCGCGGGACGAGCGGCGGAGCAACGGACAGGCCTCCATGTCGATGATAAGCGGGGGGTTTTGGAGCGTCAAGAAAAACGCCCGCCGATCGGCACGTCCTAACTGCAAGATTCGAGGCTACTTGCCGCTCGTCTGCGGCGGCCCGCCCGCACAATTCCGACAATCGTTTAAGTCCTAACCGTTCGTGTCCGAAAGATTCATTGCCGAATCAAATCATGGATCCGCGAGCCACCCACCACCGCGCTGTCGAAGCTTCCCATGCCGGGCCCTGCAGTCCATGGCTCGAGGTGGCCGAAGGCTTGCTGTCGGCCGCGCGTCGCTGGTCGCGGGTGATTGGCTCCGTGGCCAAATCATACGATCTGCGCGACTCGGAGCTGATCGCGCTGTGGGCCGTGGCCCATCCCGCGGACGTCGGCCGCGCGGCGGGTCCCAGCCAAACCGAGCTGGCCCGGCGCCTGGTGTGGTCGTCCGCCCAGATCAGCGAGCTCATGGAGCGGCTCCGGCGCAAACGGCTCATTGCCGCGTGTCCCGCGGCTTCCGATCGCCGGACGCGGCGGTGGATGCTGACGCCTCGGGCACACGTGTTACTGAACGCGATGATTGCCGACCTGGACGCCGCATTTCAATCGGCTATGCCGGACGTGGATCCCGTCGGCGCGCTCGTCTCACATTCCCCGAGCGACCCGGCGGTCGCGCAGCGCCGCTGGCCGTGGGAGGGTGCGGCGTGACGCGAAACCGACGTTCAACACGACGCACTTCGTCGGCATTCTTCCCCACGGATGTGGCGCTACACTTTGTACGGGTGTCGTGCTGCGTGTCGGTGGTGCTGTTGCTGGGGTGCAGTCGGGCCTTTTATCGCAACCAGGCCGACGACCAGGCGTACTGCCTGGTGGATCAGGTCGGCCGTAATCCTCGCTGGCCCATGGACAACTTCACGATCCAACCCGATCCGCGATCGCGAATGGCCAGTCCCAACAATCCCGATTTTCCGCCGATGCCCCCGGACGATCCCGCGGCCCACCGCTACATGGAATGTGTCGATTGCAAGCGGGGTTCGCGCAAATGGTCCTATTACGGCACGACGCCGTTTGTTGCCAATCCCTACTGGCGTCAGTACCTGCCGATCAACGAGAACGGCGTGCTGGTACTCGATCGGCAGGCAGCCGTCCAGACGGCCTTGATTCAGTCCTCCGACTACCAGTCCCAACTCGAAGAACTGTACCTTTCCGCGTTGGACGTAACCTTTGAGCGGTTCCGCTTCGACACGCAGTTCTTCGGAGGTTCCTCCGTGTTCTTCACCGCCGACGGTCCGCTGCGGGCGGGCCGGCCCGAGGGGTCCAGCGTGCTGGACGTGTCCCCGCTGTCGCCGGGCAATCAGCTCCGCGGCGAACGCCTATTCGCGGCCGGCGGGGAACTGGTGATGGGCCTGGCCAATTCGATTGTGTGGGAATTCGCCGGACCGAATCGCCAGAGTACGTTTACATTGCTGGACTTCAGTTTGTTCCAGCCATTGTTGCGCGGCGCCGGCCGAGCGCGGGTGATGGAACGATTGACACTGGCCGAACGCACGTTGCTGTCCAACGTGCGGCAGATGGAGCGGTTCCGACGCGGGTTTTATGTCGAGATCACCACGGGCGGCAGCGCGGGCCCGGGCCCCTCGCGGCGCGGCGGATTCTTCGGTGGCGCGGGACTGGAGGGCTTCTCCGGGGTGGGCGGTGGCGGCTTCGGACGCGTAGGCGGGGTGGGCGGCGGCGTTGGCTTCGGTGGCGCGGGCGCGGCCCAGGCAGGCGGTTTCCTGGGGTTGCTTCAGGACGCGCAGGAGATCCGCAATCAGGAAGCGACCGTTGCCGGGTTGCGCGACAGCGTCGCACAGTTTCAAGCGGCCTACGAAGCCGGGCGGATCGATCGCTTCCAGGTCGACCTGGCCCGACAGGCCCTGTATGACGGCCAAAGCGCGTTGATCAACCGCCAGGCCGCCTACCAGACGGAATTGGATGGTTACAAAGTGGAACTGGGGCTGCCGCCCGATCTACCGATCCGCATTGAGGACACGCTGCTGGATCAGTTCCAATTGCTCACGCCCGCGCTGGTCGACGTCCAGTACGGTGTGGGCGACCTGCTGGACGTGGTGCGGAGCAGCGAGCAGGTGGCGGCGGCTGACGACATCCGCCGGCGCGTGGGCCAACTGATGCAGTCCACTTACGCCATGGTGGAAATTGTCCAGCGGGATTTCGCGAGACTAAACGAAAATCTCCCGCGACGCCGCGAATATTTGCAACGCCTCGCCGAACGGCCGGAAGTGCGGCAAGGAATCGTGGACCGCAGCGTCCTGGATGTCGATGCGCTCGACTGGCGAGTGGACGCCCTGCGACGCGATTTTCAGAAACTCCAGCAGAATTTTGCCACGACAGGCGCGAACCTCGAAGAGGTGTCCCACGGCACCGCAGACCTGGAAGCCCTTCGCATGGCGCTGCGAGGACCGCTCACACGCCTCTCGGGTGAACTCCTGGAGCTGTCGCTGATCCAGGCCCGCGCACGTCTGGATACAGTGTACGTAAGCCCGATCGAGCTGACCCAGGAACAGGCCTATGCCATCGCGCGCGATTACCGGCTCGATCTGATGAACGCGCGCTCCCAGCTCGTGGACCGCTGGCGATTGATCGAATTCAACGCCAACGATCTGCTGAGCGGTCTGGATATCACATTCGAAGGTGACATCCGCAACACGGGCAACAACCCGCTCCGGCTGGATGCCGCCACGGGACGGTTGCGTGCCGGCGTCGAGTTCGATGCGCCGCTGACGCGGCTGGCCGAACGCAACATTTACCGCCAGGCGTTGATCGAATACCAGCAGGCGCGGCGCGACTTCTACCGGTTTCGGGATGGCATCAATCTGAGTCTGCGCAACACGCTCCGCAACCTGAGCTTGAACGAATTGAACCTGGAGCTGCGGCGGGCGGCCGTGCTGGTGGCCATTTCCCAGGTCGACCTGACGAGCATCCGGCTGGCGCGGCCGCCGCAGCCCGGCGTGGAATCGCAACTCGGCGACACCACGGCACGCGACCTGATCGACGCGCAGGCGTCACTGCTCAATGTACAAAACCAATTCCTCAGTGTGTGGCTCGACTACCAGGTGCGACGACTCCGACTCGATTTCGATCTGGGTACCATGAGGCTGGATGCCCAGGGCATGTGGATCGACCCGGGATCCGACATCGGGGTTGCCCGATACGGCCATGATGTCTGCGCGCCACCGGAGGTCGACGCGGCGCCCGAATTGATCGGCCCCGCGGCACCCGACCCGGACGGAATCGAATTGTTGCCCGAGCCCTGAGAAAGCGTCTTCGAGGACGGGCCGAACGTAAGGGTCCTGGAAGAAGGGGCCCGAGAAAAGACCACGCGCCGAGTGCCATCGGAGCCGGCAGGACCGGTTATCCCTGCGGAAAACAACCTGCGGCGTTCGTTTTGCGAGCAACGCAGCGCGGCACGCCGCGCCGTCCGCCCGCAAATGGTCGGTCCGTGACACTCCGCAAACGGCGCGGATCGCAACCGCCCGCCCTCCGCCTCAAGATGACAGAGCCTTGTATGGGCCGTATAATTTCTGGATGGCTGATTTTCCCCCCACCGATTGCTTCCGCGCACTTTTCCAGTATCCCGCGTCGGCCCGCCGGGGGGGTATCGGAGTAACCACCGCGGCGACGTTGGCGACGTTGGCGGCGCTGGGGGCCGGCGCGCTGGCGTGGTACAGCATGAACCGCGCCGTCGACAACGAAGACGCGTCGCTCGTCGAGTCGGCTGTCCGCCGCGATTTCGAGCTTGATATCGTGGAAAGCGGCGAAATCGAATCTTCCGGCAACGTGGAGGTCCGCTGCGAGGTGGAATCGAACAACACGGCCGGCACCGCCATTCTGCGCCTCGTTCCCGAGGGCACCGCCGTTAAAGAGGGGGATTTTCTGATCGAGCTGGATTCATCGGCATTGGAAAAAGAGCGAATCCAGCAGCAGATCATCGTCAATACGTCGGAATCCCTCATGATCCAGGCCCAGAACGTCTACGAAACCGCCGTCATCGCCCGCCGCGAATACCTGGAAGGGACCTTCGAGCAGGAAAAGCAGCTCATTGAAAGCGAAGTCTTTGTGGCCGAAGAGAATCTGCGGCGGGCCATGGAGTACCTGCAATACAGCCGCCGGCTGCTCGAGAAGGGCTACATCAAGGAACTGGAACTGGAAGCCGACGCGTTTGCCGTGGAAAAGTCCAAAAAGGAACTGGAATCCGCCCGGACGAAACTCAGGGTGCTGGAGCAGTTCACAAAACCAAAGATGCTGAAACAACTGGAAAGCGATATCGAAACCGCCAAGGCAAAATGGGCGGCGGAACAGAGCAGCTATGAACTGGAGGTGCGTAAGCTCGACGATATTAAAGACCAGATTGGCAAATGCATTATTCAGGCCCCCGGCGACGGGATTGTGACGTATGCCCATCGTCGCGACCGGCGGGGCGACTCCGATTTTGTCGTTGAGGAAGGTGCCGTCGTACGGGAACGCCAAGTCCTCGTGCGGCTGCCCGATCCCGGCAAGATGCAGGTGGGGATCGAAGTCAACGAGGCCGTGGTCGATATGGTTCAGGAAGGCATGCGTGCATCGATCCGGCCCGTGGGACGCGACGACCTGGTGCTGCCCGGAACCGTTGTCAATGTGAACGAGTACAGCGAACCGACGAGCCGTTGGGAAGGCAACGTCAAGAATTATGCCGCCACGATCCGCATCGACGAGCCGCGGGATTCGCTGCGGTCCGGGATGACGGCCGAGGTAACGGTCCATTGTCAGTCCACTCCCGACACGTTGCAGGTTCCCGTGCAAGCGGTGTACGCGCATGGTCCGCGATTGAACTACTGCGCTGTCAAGACGACGCAGGGGTGGGACATGCGTGCGGTACAGATCGGTCCCACCAACGACCGATTTGTTGTTATTCGCGACGGGTTGCAAGAGGGTGAGTTGGTGTCTCTGGACCCCAGGCGGCACGTGGACACCGCCACGCTTCCAGCGCTCCGGCCCGACGAGATGCAGCAGGCTATCCGACCGGGGCCCCGGCATGAGACAGCGTCCCAGGACGTGGCCGCGACGGCACCGGAACCCAAGGCCAGACCTTCCACGCCCCCGGCCGGCGGGCCCGGCATGTTCGCGCGGCTCGACGCCGACAAAGACGGCGGGCTAACCGAAGCGGAACTCCCCTCCGCGATGCGTCCCTTCTTTGCAACGGTGGACGCCAATCAGGATGAGCGGATCGATCCCCAGGAGTTGAGGGCCGCCATGCAGCGGTTCCAGGCCGGACGCGGGTCGCAGACGGCCCGGGCCGACGATGCGCAGGGGGCCGGGCAGTGAAAGCCGCGGTTCGTGTCCGCGACCTCTGCAAAGACTACGTGCTCGGCTCCGAAGTTGTCCGCGCCTTGCGCGGCGTGTCGATCGATGTGCCCCATTCGGACTACGTCGCGATCATGGGACCGTCGGGTTCCGGCAAGAGCACGCTACTGAATGTGCTGGGCTGTCTGGATCGGCCCTCCGCCGGCCAATACCTGCTCGACGGAAAAGACACGTCGCAGATGGACGACGACCAGCTCTCAGAGATCCGCGCCGGACGGATCGGGTTTATCTTTCAGTCGTACAATCTCATCAATCAGTTCAACGTGCTGGAGAACATCGAGACACCGTTGTACTACATGGGCCGAGTCTCGTCGCGGCAACGTCAACGATGCCGTGAATTGGCCGCCATGGTTGGTCTGGAGGATCGGCTGGGCCATCGCCCCGCCCAACTCTCCGGAGGCCAGCAGCAACGCGTGGCCATCGCCCGCAGCCTGGCCAATGATCCGGCATTCATCCTGGCGGATGAACCTACGGGAAATCTGGATTCGGAGACTTCCGCCGAGATACTTACCCTGCTGTCACGCCTCAATCGCGAAGGCCGTACCATCATTATGGTCACGCACGAAGATGAAGTGGCGCGGCATACCAAGCGCATCATTCGCTTGAGAGACGGTTACATCCAATCGGACGTGCTCACATGACCCTGCTTACGCTGCGAATCTGGGAGCTCGGCGTCAAAAGCATGCTCCTGCATCCGCTTCGCTCCGCGTTGACCGTGCTGGGCATTTTCATTGGGGTGGCGAGCGTCATCTGGTTGCTGGCGATCGGCGAAGGCATCAGCCGG
>Ga0315534_1001365_pt1 | contig 16790 bp, 5 predicted proteins | sample SalMarSW160240MG_FD_203094 | JGI IMG/M metagenome (GOLD analysis project Ga0315534, IMG submission 203094) | Salt marsh sediment microbial communities from the Plum Island Ecosystem LTER, Massachusetts, United States - Salt Marsh Sediment SW1602-40 ... | reverse complement strand
CAGAAATAATGGTAATTATATATTCAGTAATGTAGCTGCCGAATGGGGTCTGGACGACCCAAGTTTTTCCAATGGCTCTGCATACGGTGATCTTGATAATGACGGTGACCTGGATATTGTTGTGAATAATGTAAATATGCCTTTATTCATTTACCGTAACGAAAGCAATATTATGTTACAGGATAATCATTACCTTAAGATTGTCCTTAAAGGTGAATCGCCTAATACAGGCGCTTTTGGTTCAAAGGTGATTGTTAAGCATAAAGGGAAATTCTTTTATCTAGAACAGATGCCGGCGCGTGGATTTCAATCATCGGTAGATCCACGGCCAAATCTTGGTCTGGGTCCTCTCGCAATGGTGGATTCACTGTTAGTCATATGGCCCGACGACAGAGTAACTATCCTCGAAAATGTAAATACAAACCAGATTCTTACACTCGACCAGAAAGATGCTGTCAGAATGAAACTGGAGCTGGTAAATTCTGTAAGGAGGGAAAATAGATATTTTCTGGATATAACCGATAAGTTTAAAACCAGCTTCGTTCATCATGAGGATGATTTCAATGACTTTGAACGCGACCGGCTGCTAAACAATATGATGTCAACGGAAGGACACGGCTTATGTAAAGGAGATGTCAACAGAGACGGGCTGGAAGACATATATGTATGTGGGGCCAAAGGTCAGGCCGGTGCTATGATGCTGCAACAGTATGACGGTACTTTCATGCCTGTTGATAATTCTCTCTTTGAGACTGATAAAATATCGGAAGGTGTCGATTGTGCTATGTTTGATGCAGATAATGACGGGGATTTAGATCTTTATGTAGCTAATGGAGGCAATTCATTTCCAGAAAGTTCCTCTGCTCTGATCGATCTGTTGTATTTTAATAACGGCAAAGGACATTTTACAAAATCACCCCAGATGTTGCCTGCAGGTAAATATGAAAACAGCTCCTGTGTGCAACCATGCGATTTCGACAATGACGGAACTATTGAACTTTTCGTTGGTATCCGCCTTAAACCTTTCGCATATGGAATCCCGGCAAACGGTTACCTCCTGGAAAACGACGGAAAAGGTAAATTTACTGATGTTACCGCTGAAATCGCTCCTGATCTGCTTAATATTGGAATGATACACGATATGATATGGTCTGACGTTAACGGGGATGGAGAAAAAGATATCATACTTGCCGGCGATTGGATGGCATTAAAAGTATTTTTAAATAATGATGGCAGATTTACTGAACTAAAAGATGCATTCGGAACTGAAAAAACTGAAGGCTGGTGGAACTGTATTACTGCCTGTGACTTTGACGGAGATAAGGACATGGATTTTATTGCGGGAAATACGGGTTTAAACACACGTTTTAAAGCCACTCCATCAAAACCGGTATCCATGTACATCAGCGATTTCGATCTGAATGGCAATATTGAACAGGTCATCTCCGCTTTTAACGGTGACACTTCATTCCCCACAGCCTTAAAACATGATATGACAAGGCAGATACCGGCACTTAATAAAAAATATCCTAAATATGATATGATCAAAGATCAGCAGGTTACAGATATATTTTCGGAAGAAAGGCTGAAGAATTCCATTCTTCTAAATGTTTACCTGGCTGAAACATCAATGTTCATGAATGACGGTACCGGACATTTTACCAGAAAACCTTTACCTGCTGAAATACAGTTCTCTGCTGTTTATGCTGTTACCACAGGTGATTATAATAACGACGGCTGCCAGGATATTTTAATGGGAGGTAATCTTTATAATGTAAAACCCGAGATCGGACGCTATGATGCCAGCTATGGTTCCCTGCTTCTGGGCAACGGAAAGGGAGACTTCGAATATATACCTGCCCGGATATCGGGATTATACCTTGAGGGAGAAGTACGGAAAATATTAGAGGTTAATACAAAAAAAGGCAGAATTCTTTTAGCAGTACGCAGCAATGACCGGTTTCAGGTGTATAAAATAAAAAGTCCGTAAGGATGGATAATGAAGAACAAAGTCTTTATATTGTTATATGTTCTTTTGGTTATTTCATGCAAAAAGTCTGAAAAAATAAATGACAGACTCTTTACTTTAATGAATCCTTCCAGGACAAATGTGAAATTCGTTAACAGACTTAAAGAAACTGAAGAATCCAATATAATTGAATATCTATATTTCAATAATGGCGCCGGTGTTGCTGCAGGAGATATTAATAATGATGGACTTATTGATCTCTATTTTACATCCAGTCAGGAAGATAATAAGCTTTACCTCAATAAAGGAAATCTTCAGTTTGAAGATATAACAGATGAAGCAGGCGCCGGAGGAACCGGAAACTGGAAGACCGGAGTCACAATGGCAGATGTGAACGGTGATGGATTTCTGGATATCTATGTATGCCAGGTGGGCAATTATAAAAACTTAAATGGTAAAAATCAGCTTTTTATCAATAAGGGTAACCTTAAGTTTATCGATGAAGCACATGAGTATGGTCTCGATTTCCAGGGATTCTCAACCCAGGCTGCATTTTTCGACTTTGATCTTGATGGCGATCTCGACATGTATCTTCTGAACCATTCGGTTCATACTTCAAGAAGTTATGGAGCTTCTTCCCTTCGCCTTGACAAGGATTCCCTTGCCGGGGATATTCTGTTCAGAAATGACTTATCTGACGGGAAACAGGTATTCAGAAATGTCAATACGTCTTCAGGTATATTCAGCAGCCAGATCGGATACGGCCTGAGTATAAATATTGCTGACATAAATAATGACGGATTCCCCGATATTTATGTTTCAAACGATTTCCATGAAAATGATTATCTGTACATTAACAATGGTAATGGTACTTTTACAAACAAACTGACAGAGATCATCGCCCATACAAGCAGATCATCAATGGGTAATGATATAGGTGATTTTAACAACGACGGACTTCTTGACATTTTAGTACTGGATATGCTTCCTGATGAAACAATAATACGTCAGCAATCAGCTGGTGATGATGATTATGAATTGTATGTGCTGAAGCGGGATTACGGATATAATGATCAGTTTGTGAGGAATACCCTTCAACTCAATCTGGGAGATGATCTTTTCAGTGAAATAGGTCTCCTGGCCGGAATATATTCAACCGATTGGAGCTGGTCTCCCCTTTTCTGCGACCTTGATAATGACGGATGGAAAGATATCTTCATTACAAACGGTATATACAGAAGAGCCAACGACCTTGATTATATCAGATTCCTCACAAAAGGGAACAGGTATATGCCAACGGTTGATAACAGCAATGTCCCGGATAAGATACTTTATGAAAAGATGCCTCTGTATCCGAATATCAATTTCCTATTCAGAAATAACAGGGATCTTACATTTACTAATATGGCTGCAGAGTGGGGCCTAAATAAACGTTCATATTCTAACGGATCAACATATGCTGATCTGGACAATGACGGAGACCTTGATCTTGTTGTTAATAATATAAATGATAATGCATTTATAATCAGGAACAATTCAATCGTTAAAAACCAAAATCATTTCCTGTCAGTGAAGTTTAATGGTAATGGGCTCAATACCAGAAGCATAGGCTCGAGAGTTACTTTATACCATAATGGCCAGAAACAGGTTGCAGAGCAGTTTCCCGAAAGAGGATTTTTATCATCAACAACTGATGTTTTGCATTTTGGTACCGGTACCGATACCATTATTGATTCCCTTGTAGTACGTTGGCCTGATCTGTCGGAACAAACAATAGTGAATATTAAGACTGATCAGTTAATTACACTTGATATTGACAATTCCAGTAAAAAAGACAGTACTACCGATAATGACTTACAGAAAAACCGACTTTTCTCCCCCTTTCATGCAGAGGGACTCGATTTTAAACACATAGAAGATAATTATGTTGACTTTTACCGTGAGAAGCTGATACCGCATAGTCTTTCATCTGAAGGACCACCTGTTGCCGTTGCAGATGTAAACGGTGATGGTCTTCAGGATATATTTGCGGGAGGGGCCAAATGGCAAAAGTCTGTATTGCTGATACAGAATAAAAACGGGACCTTCAGCACTTCATCTGATCCGGTTTTTCAGAGAATAAATTACGCTGATGATATTGATGCTGTATTCTTTGATGCTGACAACGATGGCGATAAAGATTTATATATAGTCCGCGGAGGTAACGAGATGGCTCCGGGAGATCCGCTACTTAAAGATCTCCTGCTTTTCAACAATGGAAAAGGGAAATTTGAAAAACAAACAAAAGATGTTACACCTGGCATTTCACATAATGGTTCCTGTGTGAAGCCCTGTGATTTCGATAATGACGGGGACACAGATTTATTTGTGGGGTCAAGGTCTGTTCCCGGATTTTATGGTTTATCACCATTTCAGTATATCCTTGAAAACGACGGATACGGACACCTCAGGGATGTGACTGATGAAATTACCTTAAACCTCAGGACTGCCGGTATGGTTACAGACGCCTGCTGGGCCGATTATGACGGCGACGGAGATGCTGATCTTTTCATAACCGGTGAGTGGATGAAAATCGTGATATTTGAAAATGTAAACGGTAAGTTTTCGGAAAAATCTTCATTTGCAGGACTTGACAATACAGAAGGCTGGTGGAATTGTATTCATGCTGCCGATATCGATAATGATGGTGATGTTGATCTTGTTGCAGGTAACCTGGGACTTAATTCAATTCTCAAGGCAACGACAGAAGAACCTGTAGAAATGTACCTGAATGATTTTGACAACAACGGTTCAGTGGACCAGATTATTTGTTCTTATTTGAACGGTAAGAGTTACCCCGTTGCCCCCTATGATGAAATAGCAAGTCAGATAAAAGGATTCACAAATAAGTTTGAGAACTATTCTGATTTTGCCGGGAAATCTGTTGAGGATCTGTTTGGAACGGAAACGATTAATCAGTCGCTAAAAAAGAGAGCTGTACTGTTTGAAAGCTCTGTTTTCCTGAATAATAATGACGGTACTTTTAAAAGAACAAAATTGCCTGTTGAGGTTCAGTTTTCACAGGTACGTGATATTCTTACAGACGACTTTAACAAAGACGGATGGATGGATTTCATCTTTGTTGGAAATAATTATTCAATAAGGCCTTCCTTTGGCCGGTATGATGCCAGTTATGGATGGATGGTGCCAGGTGACAGTACCTATAATTATAGTACTATGTTACCTCCGGAAAGTGGCATTAAGATAAAAGGAGAAGCCAGAAAGATAGTCACACTTGATATTAAAGGTAAAAATTATGTCATTGCTGCAATAAATGACGGGGAACTCCAGATATTTCAACTATATAAATAAAAAGATTCTTTGACCACAGTGATATAGTTATCCTGGAGTTACACGGTATAAGCCAGGTATAAACCAGACAGTGCTACTCAGTGTTTTACTCCGTGGTAAGTAATTCTTATTTCAATTTACTCTTAAAAGAACAACTGCACTTAAAGGTCCCAGTGTTAAAATGTTCCCCGATTCGCTATTCTTCAGAGAGATTTCACCTGAAGAAAAAATATTTATAAAATAAGTGGTTTCCAATTCTGCCAGGTTCAATATCTGTGATTCTGCTGACCTGTTGAAAATAACCATTATTTCATCATCATTCCATTTCCTGCTATAGCCAAGCAACATTTTCTCATCGTCAGCAAGTATAAATCTGAGATCACCGTGAATGAGGACAGGATTCTCTTTTCTTAATGTTATCAGATTCTTATAAAATTCAAACAGTTCCTTATCGGGAAAGACCTTATCGACAGGCCTGCTTTTTGAAGGATCAAAATGTGCTTTTTCATCTTCATATACAATGTCATCCCATACTAACGGTTTTCTGCAGTCAGGATCGTCGGCCCCCCACATTCCTACCTCATCGCCATTCCAGATATGAGGTGCGCCGATGTATGTAAACTGGTGAATAACAAGCATCTTCTGTTCTTTTCGTGTTAATTCATCAGGTTTGTTAATTTTATAACCAGGATTATCAGATGGTTTGGCATTGTATTTATCCATCGTTTTATTAAAAAGTGACGTAGAGAGCCTCGGTGTATCGTGAGTAGAAGTTATATTCATCATAACCTGAAGATTATCAGTCTCAATCCCGTTATTTATCCGTTCAATCTCACTTATAAATTCACTTGGAGTAAGAACGGGTTCTGCCTGAGCGAAATATCCCCTGGCAATTCTGAACCACCTGTAATTCATTATCGCATCATACTGATCACCTTCAAGAAATATTTTCGGATTAAGCAGTTTATCCGGCCATTCAAGCCACCATATTTCCCCCACAAGGTAGGCCTGCGGATTCACTGATCTCACAACCTTGCGGTAATCGCGCCAGAATCCCATAGGGACCTCTCCGGCAACATCAAGCCTGAATCCATCAACCCCATCAGCCGGGTTGCCGTCATTATCAGGATCGAGCCATATTTTTGAAACATTGAAAATATGGTTTTTCAAAGATTCTGAATGCAGGTTACCTTCGAAAGGCATTAATTTATCGTCGGGGGGTATTATATCCTTCCTGAATACAGGCATCCACGGATTGTTGCCTCCCCATCCTTCATACCTGAATTCATTTTCTCCGGTGGATGGATCATCATACTCAACGATATTGTACCAGTCACTGAATTCCGAACTTCTGCCATTTTCATTGATGTCTTTCATGGCCCAGAATTCGGGTCCTGTATGATTCCATGAGTAATCCATTATTACCCTGATCCCCCGTTTATGACATTCATCAACTATCTGCAGGAACATACTGTCAGCAGAGGTCCATTTCCAGGTCGCCGGATCATAAGGTGTCTCAGAGTCCATTAAAAACGCATCTCCTTGCGGATCAGGACCGAAGTTACGGTCAATATGCCTGTAGTTACGTGCATCATATTTATGTAGCGACGGGGAGTCATTGAGAGGATTAAAATAAATAGCCGTTATTCCAAGTTCCTGTATATAATCAAGCTTATCGAGGATCCCCCGTAGATCACCTCCGTAACGTCTTGTCTGTATTTTTGAATAAAACCCGTTAGCCTTTACACTGTCGAGCCATGGCTCATGTGCGTACCAGTCGTGTCCCCAGGGTGTAATTCGCCAGTCTGAAGGAAATGTGCCGGGGTAAGATCCCTGTATGTCTGCAATTGTCGGATCATTTCCGGGATCGCCATTACGGAAACGTTCCACGAATATCTGGTACCATATTACCTCCTTTGCCCATTCCGGTACTGAGGCAATCTGGTCCTTATCAGCTTTTTGCTTACACCCCGGGGTAAGCAGAGTTGCTAATATCAAAAATGACAAAACAAATTTTAATGACTTCATTTTAAATTTAATTTAAACCACAGAGTAACACTGAGTTAAACACAGAGTTACACTGTAATAGCTTTTCGTTTTAAATCGCATATTGCCTATAATACATAATACATTTCTCCTTCACACTGCATGGAAAGAATATGAGTCCCAAACGTCAGGGATCAGAGGGTCAGACGCGGTTTTGTTTTTTTTATTTTCCACTAATGTATTTTAAAAATATGAAAATTCTTACTGTACGAGAGTAAACTTGAGGCTGAATCCGAAATTTGTATTCGAAGTAGGGAAGGTACTTGCCACAAAAGGATTATTCATGGTGTGATCGGCAAAAACCTGAAGGTTGAATCTGTCGCTCAGAATATAATCGGCTGTAAGTCCCGCTGTAAAAACCTTTTGTCCCGCAACCGGTTGATTTACATCCTCAACCAGTTTCCTTGCAAGTGTTTTATTATCGCGGATTGAGAGGTCGAACCGCAAATTAAGATCACTCTTAAGTATCTTCTGTCCACCTCCGGTTTTAAGAATTATCTGCACCTCATCAAACCGGTATCCTGCACCAATAACCAGCTCATTGGTGCGGGCATCTGCAATCTGGTTGCTCGTAAGGTTAAGCGATACAGTACGTGATTTCCTCCATTCAAACCGGGTCGTGAGGCTGTTCTTCCAGTTCATATCAATATTTATTAAAGGACTGAACTGTTCATTAATGGTAACAACATTAATTTCGTATTGCTGTATGTAGTTATTCTGAAGATCCCTTATTGAGGTTATACCATACGTATCTTCAAGATAGTTCAGGTTGGTTGTATAGCTCCCTATCTGGAATGTGCTTCTGTATTGATGTGAGAGATTTATGGATCTGAATACTCTTTGTATAAATTCAAATTTTGAGAGTCCGTCAAATGTTATTCTCCAGTTAGGCATCATCCTCATCGCTGAGGGAAAAGTTGCAAGAGTTACTTTTTCGGGATCTGATTTTGTATAGGCAGCAAGAAATGCAGGTATCATAACCTCCCTTGAAGTTTTTCCATATCCGCTTTTATAAGGGCCCTCTAATAGTTCACCGGTAACGGGATTAATATCCGGGTTATATGCAGGATCGACTTTAGATCTTTCCCTTGCCCTCCTTTCGGAAATAATTACCAGATTCTCCTTGAATGCTTCAAATGTCGGGGAAAGATAATTATCCTTTTTTGATATTTTCTCAAATGCCGTACCCCACGATATTACTGATATTGAGAAATTTCCGTTAACGATCCTGTTACGCGTGCTGTCGGGGAAGTTGCCATTTGCATCAGCAATATAGTAAGAACTTACACTTTCGAGAAATCTCCTGTCGGCATTGACATCGATTCTCATGCCGGGGAATGGTTCTATCATACTGCGGGCAGATATATCAAACTTTTTGTTATATGAGGCCGGAGTATTGAGCAGGGTGTCTGTTGAGAGCCAGCCATTGGAAACTGCTCTGTCAAAGAACCTTCTGTCGCTGTAACCGAGTACGAATGGCCAGCCCGGTGCAGTAACGTTATTGTATTCCGACATTCCGAGATATTTTGTACCCGGCATATAACCCGGGAGAAACTGTCCCTGTGAAGAGGTAACAGTCAGGCTTGCGGATCTTACTCCCATTAAGGCTCTGAGTATATATTCTCCGGTTATTATCAGGGGATTGCGTTTAACCGGGACGCGTCCCTCTATCGTTACCTTTGCTCGATTTACCTCTTCCGTGGTTGTAAAATTGATCCTGGAGCTGTTTACAATATCAACATTCCCTTTAACCTCTTCGCCTGTATCACTTACTATTTTGACTTTAACATCTGTTGTCCCAAGGCTATGTACTATTCCCCGTACAGCATTCGCCCTGAAGTTCACATTATCCCTGGTGTATGTTACTGTTCTGTATTCAGGCTTCCTCCTTTGTGCGGCATCAGGGCGTGTATTAGTTTCGATATTCTTAAGAAACCTTGATTTGCTATAGAGTGTTGCCAGGTTTGCCATGGTTGTAAATGTAAGCTCATTGTGGTTCTTGATTGAATTACCGATATTTATGTTCATGGTATCGGGGTAGAGAGGACCGGCCAGCCATGTATAATCAGTCCCGAAACGGGCATTGGCATTTACCCACGAGAGAAAAGGCAGCTTATTTATGGGAATTGTATATGTCGCATTTATGAAGTGGTTATAGGTAGTTGTCCTTCCGAAATTCTTCAGATTTGTCATTACCGAATCACGCCAGAGATCATATCTGTTACCATACCGTTCCTTATCAACGCCGCCTTCAGGTTCATCTATTCTTGCGAGGTTTGTTGCAGTGAAATCTACTTTTAACTGGCGTGTAATATCATATTTGAAATCATATATCCTGCTCCATTCAAAGTCTTTCCTGTAGGTCGGAGTAATACGCAGATAAGGATTATTTATATTCCTTGTTTTCACCTCATTATAATAACGTGCCAGGTCGGTTCTGAAAGAGATGCTTTTAGGAAATACATAGAAATTAAAATCCTTTATTAGTCTGAATACCTGACTGTTGAAGAATTTCACATTTTTAAAAGGGGCAACATTTGCGGGTTGTGCCTGGTAGTTATATGCGAGTCCGCCGCGGTAGTTTTTCTCAAGGTTTATTTCGGTTTTAATATTGCTGCGGTATATTTCGTTATAGGTGTAGTTGACGCTCAGGTTAGCGATATCCCATGCATGTGGTTTTTCTCCTCTTTTTGTTATTCCTGCATTGCTGACGGTGATGGTTTTTCTTCTTGAAAAATCTTCCGAGATACTTTTTATTGAATCCCTTGCGACATTATCTTCTGCATTATGGAGGGCATCTGAGAGTTTGATATCAGGATCGAGCGGATTATACTGGGGCCTTATCCTTGTTTCGGAATATCCGACATAAACAGGAAGCCTTACTCCTGCCTCTTCAGGGAAGAATCTTCCGAGTTCAATCGTTGATGAAAGGTCATATTTCATCACCTGTTCCTTGCTGCGTTCATTCACCTTCTTATCTATACTTCCCCATCCCGGAGTACTTGTCTGACCAACGACATCAACCGTTCCCAGGTCTGCCAGACGGGCCTGCAGGTGGGCATTGGCTGCCCATCCTCCATTTTCAATGAAATCGTTAAGCCGCAGCTCATTTACCCATACCTCCCCCCACTTAGGCTGACCGTCATCCGTTACGGGATTTCTTGTCCGGATAGGATTCCTAATTCCAACCATAATGACCTTCACATTACTGAGGTTGGGATTTCCTGAGACAGATATCCTGTGTCCATTGCTCACATATACGTAAACATCCGATACACTTAATGATGAGCCCTCCTCCAGCAATTTTCTGTTTCTTGCCTGTTTGGCATCCTGAAACACCGACAGATCGATGTTGAAGCTGTTTTCTTCAGGCCACACCATTGCCCTTGAGGCATCGGATTTATTGTCGTAACGCCCCGGTGGGGTCAGGGTGAGAGGGATCTCATACTCATAGAAATTGCTTTTATAGTCAGAACCTATTCTTATAAAGGCAGTTAGTTCATCATCCATCAGAGGCTGCCCCATGAGTGCTTCAGCATGGACTTCCATCCGAAGCCGCCGGTATTGCCTGATATCAAGACTGACATTCCGGAATGCGGCACGGGCATCACCATCTTCAAGGTTCTGAACCTTAAGGACCATGGCCTGTTCATTAAGCTGCCGCAGCTGAGGATTTGAAGGATCTGTTATCCTGTCGAATCCGGGAGGAAGAACATAATTAACCGGTTCTTTGCCTGAGTTTTCCTCAATGCTTACTGAGCTTATCTCAAAGGTTCCGTCTGCTGCTTCCGGCAAAGTAACTCTCTCGCCGCCTTCCATGAATGAAATATTGTATTTTCTCCATTCAGCCCTTACCAGATCAAGGTCAGCATACCGCATTATCACTGGTTCATTGAAATCCCTGAGGAACATTCTCATGAACCTGATAGATTTGAAATCACTGATTGTGCCAACAACCTTCTGATAATCAGTAATCGGGATCTTAAACTGGTACCATTTCACACTCGACTGATCGCCATTTGCAAGTGTGGCTTCATACTCTATTTCGTCCACAATATAATTTGTCCCCACTACAAGGTCTCCGGGCCTTATACTTATCCTGTACTGATAGTAGCTTTCTGTTTCGTTAAGGGTATTATCACGGTTTATATCTTCCATATCGGGCAGTGTCGATCCCGAGGTTGGATATGATTCTGACGACATTTCAGAGGTCGGTGAATTGCCTTCCTGGCCATTGTAATTCTTATATCTTTCAAGAATTCCAAGCTCCAGATAGTCGTAATCTGATCCCCTGAAATAATGAAAATCATCTCCTGAGGGATCATCGAGGATTTTACTGTATATTTCCGGTGTGGTTATAGTTTCAGCCCTCTGAAGATAATCTGTAAAGAATGTCTGTTCGTCCTGGTCTCTCAGTCCGTCAAAACCCACATCCTGGTACAGGCGTGAATCAGGGTCATTATCAAAAGCATTCACCACAGACTGTACTGTCGGAACTCTTCCCCATGAAGTCGTATCAACGTTTACCGGGTTGGGAGATCCGGGCAGTCCGTGCTCAAAGCTTTTTCTTGAATCCCTGAGAATATCCTCCGATATATTACCCAGGTTTATATAAAAATCGCCGCCCTCATGATCCGGATCCTCAACAAACGGATCCATAAGCCAGAACTTTATATACTGAATATTTGCTGTTTCAAAATCACTGGTGAGAACCTCTCTCATGATACCTCCCCATCGCGATTGAGGATCATTCAGCTTTCCTTCGGAGTTCATGCCCTCCGAATAAAGGCCCGGATCAGTGTCAAAATTGTAAGGCCCTTTTTCGTCGGGGTAATATGCAAGGTTAAGTATGGTGATATTTGTGGGTATGCCTGTTGTACTTTCACGGTAAGGGAATATCTCATTCTCATAGATCTCCCTTACGAAGTGGCTTGACTGGGTGTCGGGGTTATCTTTAATATGACCAGGCGTTGATGATCCGTTCCTCAGGAATATCGGATCTATAACATACCATGCCAGCCTGGCCCTGTTATAACCGCTTGCGGGATCATCGTTTAATCGAGCTTCCGGAAATAGAAGGTTCTGACCCTGGGGAACACTTGCAATTGTCCATGCGTTGAATGATTTAAGGTCCAGAGGGATTTCACTTGCCTCAAAATCATCGATATATGAATTACCGGCATTTGAAATAGCCTTTGAATGACCGGGTATAAGATGGGCGAATTCACCGAAGAATGAAAATGAAGAGGGGGTTTTCGTTTCAAGAAGGGGTATTTTATCAATAATATTTGTAAGCATCCGGGATTCAGTTTTATACGATGTGTTCAATCCCCAGATAGTGTTTGAAATAGGTTCTTCGCCATAGTTAACCTTCTGTGTATATGGTCTTTCATTAAGATGGAGTATGGTTCCTCCGACATTGAAATTATCAGAAAAACGATAATCGAGGTGTGTCCCCACAAGTGTTTTTGTCTGAAATCCAAAGAACTGGTTGCTTTCAAGCGAAACCTGAATAGGTGTTTGAGATTCAATAAGTGCAGCATTGATAATACTTACCGTACCCATATTGTAATCAACCGTATAATCAACATTCTCGGAAAGAGTCACTCCGCCAGCGGTTACTATGACCGATCCCTGGGGTATACTTATTGCATTCAACTGTATCTCAGATCCTGATTGAGAAGAATATTGCCCTTCCATGACGAATTTATTTTTCTCGGCCATCTGCCTCGCTATAGTCTGGGTTGAATCATACAGTTCCTGGAACACATACTTATCTGCCAGCTTTGAGTCATTTATCTTTTTTCTCAGGTGACTTCCAAAAGGTTCAAGAACCGGAAAGACTATCTTACCCCTGTCAACTATAACAGTCACATTTTCAACAAAATCAAAATAACCATCCGATTCCCGGTCAAGTTGTGAATTCAGAACATCAAGCCCAAGCATCCGGAGTAGTATCTGATCCTCAAGCTTGTCTTCAGGCAGATAGTTAATCGAGTTGCCTGTTTTGTCATCCTGATAAAGTACATTCATCTCAAAATCCCTTTTTTCAAGCTTACCTGATCCCAGCGAATAAATGTTCTTCATCATCAGATTCCAGGTCGGCAGTCTTGGAGTCAGTGTTGTCCCTTTGAGCAGTTTTAGAAAAAGAGCCTGTGGTGCTGTAATCCCGTCAGTTGAGAACTCTCCAACCTTATATACCTTGCCGTTAATGGTATACTCAAATGCCACTGCCAGTACTTCATCTGTATTCAGTGCAGTATTAAGGGATATATATCCAAGTTGTTTATTGAGAGTATATTCTCTCTCGTTAAGTTTCCGGGCGTTTTCGATTTTTTCATAGTCACGGCCAATCTGAAATCCCGGATACAAGGGATCAAATGCATTGGTTACCTGGTCAACATCTCTTACATCTGTGTATACAGTATTTAACTGTTCGTATATTCTGTTTGCATCGTTGTCAGGATATAACGGGGAGCCTGGTGTCTCCTGGAATTCAGGGATATTGTTGTAAATATGGTTCCTGTTTTCGGCCAGGTCCATGAATGCCACAATATTACGGTTGCTTCCTTCTTCAAAACGGCTTGTTTTGTTGGTCACCCATACTTCTATCCTCTCAATATTGACACCTGAACTGACAATCGGCAGACTTTTCAATGCTTCATCATAGATATCCCTGAAATATTGTGAAAGGAAAAAATGTCTGTTTGCCTCATATTCATCTGCAAATATTTCAAAGTCGGTCAGCTGGGCCCCTCCCTCAACCTGTACAACAGATGATTCACCTTTCTGCTGCGAAAGGACAGTAGTAACTGTAAGTTTACCGAACTGCATTTCTGTCTTAAGTCCGAAGAGGCTGTAACTCCCTGTAATCAGGGTGCCTGTGAGAGGCAGGGTTACATCGCCGGCTTCAACTTTTTTAAGTATCTCATCCTCCTTTCCGGAATATTGAAGTTTGGTCCTGTTTTCAAAATCGAACAATGCATCAGTATTATAATTTATACCCAGCTGCATCTTGTCACCAATGGTTCCGGTGACATTCATCTGTATTTTTTCCTTGAAGTCGAAGGTGGGAATGGTTCTCAGTTTTTCGGAAAGGGTCGGGTTTTGAGTACGTGAAATATTGATTCCGAATATCAGTTCAGCAGATCCCTGCGGGATAATGTTTATGGTATTGCTTCCGAAGATCTTGTCAAATGCGGCTCCGCCTATTTCTATCTGAGGTATAAGTGTTGATCTGAAGCCCGATTCATCTCCGGAGATCCTCGACTGCCAGTAATCGCGCATTGCCCGTGTATATTCATATTTTCTGAATTCCCCGGGACTCATATGCACCGGTGTGCGGTAATCAAATGATCCTACTTTTTTATAGATTACATATTCATCTTTATCCGGATCATAGATCACGGTAGATGTAATATTTGAAGGATTATCGAGAAATAGAGGGTTTTTCTTTGTCTGTTCCCAGGGTACACCTGAGACATCCTCCAGCTTTAGTACTGATTTCCGGGTTGTATCACCAGTCTGGACAGACACCTGGCTGAAGGCTTCCGATGAGGTAAAAAGCAAAGAAGCAATCAGCACAGGATATAATAATACCAGAATATGTTTATGTGATATCCTTGATCCCAATCCGGCTAATATTCAGTGTCACAAGTTCTTAAGGGCTCTCTTTATAAGATCCTCAACAGGCAGGTTTTTGTTTTCCCGCAAAATTGTGTCAAGTACTTTAATGACAGCGCCTTTGGCAAACCCAAGCATTACTAATGCTGATAACGCTTCTTCTCGTTTTGTATTGTCTGAAAATGCAAATATTTCGCCGGTTGCTGCATATTTACCAAGTTTATCTTTGAGGTCAACGATTATTCGTTGTGCGGTTTTTAGTCCTATACCTTTTATACTTTTCAGAGAGTTGACTTCAGATTCTATTATTGCTTTTTCTATTTCTGCGGGATTCAGTGATGACAGCATCATCCTGGCCATAGATGCTCCAACACCTGTCACCGATATCAATAGCCTGAAGATTTCCCGTTCTTCCTTGTCGGCAAAGCCAAAAAGCTGATGACTATCTTCCCTGATAACTTCATGTACAAGCAATTTATATTCGTTTTTGCCTTCCAGCTTTGAATAGGATGTGAGAGATATGTTAATAAAATATCCTACTCCTGATGCTTCGATTGTTAGAAATGCAGGCGTGATCCTGGTTATTGTTCCTTTAATATAATCGATCATAAGTTGTTTTCAGTATTTAAAATATCAGGAGGCAATTCATCAACTTTATCACTGTATGTTTCTATATCCTGATGCATTAAAGGATCTTTTGACAGTTCAGCATACATCTGCCTGTTTTTATAGATAGTACAGGCAAGATATATTGCCTGCCGGAATGAGTTTTCAGATGCTTCACCCTTACCTGCCATATGAAAAGCTGGCCCATGTACCGGAGATGTTCTCACGAATGGTAAACCGGCGGTAAAATTAACACCTGAATCAAATGATAACGCCTTAAACGGAGCCAGTCCCTGATCATGATACATAGCCAGTATGCCATCAAATTTGCTGAATGATCCGACACCAAAAAAACCATCTGCCGCGAATGGGCCGAATGTCATTATGCCCTCTTTATCGGTTTGTTTCATAGCTGGAATAATTATCTCCGCCTCTTCGGTTCCCAGAAGTGAATCATCGCCTGCATGCGGATTAAGTCCCATAACGGCTATCTGCGGTTTACGAATTCCGAAATCGAGGATAAGTGAATGATTCATCATCCTTATCTTATTTGCCACCAGGTCAATGGTCAGCATTTCTGAGACTTTGCCCAGTGGTACATGACCTGTGACAAAACCTATTTTCATATTTTCGCTGATCATTAACATCAGGACTTCATCAGCATCTGATTTCGATTTCAGGTATTCTGTGTGTCCTGAAAAGGTAAATGTTTCCGATTGTATATTTTTCTTATCTATTGGTCCGGTTATCAGCACATGTATCTTCCCGTTCTTAAGATCCTCTACTGCTCTTTCGAGAGAGATAAGAGCGGACTCGCCTCCCTGCTGGGTAGATTTCCCCAGTTCAACTCTTACATTGTCATCAAGACAATTTATCATATTTGCCCTTTTCTGATTAGCCTCTTCAGGGGATTTTATATTATTAAAACTGAAATTATTAATATTCAAGGCTTTGCGATGATATGCAGCTACTTTAGGGGATCCATATACTACCGGCACACAAAAGTCGTTAATTTCATTGTCCATGAGGGCTTTGATAATTACCTCATAACCTATACCATTAATATCTCCGTGTGATATTCCTGCTATGATTGTACTGGTTTCCATAATTATCATTTATATTTTTTATAATCTGCTGCCAGCATCTTCAGGAATGTTGCAAGCAGCCTTAATCCTGAACCGGGTCCCATTTTCAGCCTGTAAAAATCATCTTTCTT
>Ga0315534_1001364_pt1 | contig 16792 bp, 14 predicted proteins | sample SalMarSW160240MG_FD_203094 | JGI IMG/M metagenome (GOLD analysis project Ga0315534, IMG submission 203094) | Salt marsh sediment microbial communities from the Plum Island Ecosystem LTER, Massachusetts, United States - Salt Marsh Sediment SW1602-40 ... | reverse complement strand
GTTATCGACTGCTACAACAAGAACCAGGACAGAATCGAAAATGCAGGCAATTCGACAGGTGGGTAGGCAGATAAGAAATGACTAAACTTTCTTCAGAACGATTGTCAAAAGCAGATTTGAAGTTTCTTCTAAACTTACTGAATAAGGCAGAAGAAGAAGCACAACTGAATTCGAAATAGATGGAGACAATGAATCGGAATCGGCTGCAGCATTGAAAAGAATTACCCGTATAAGACTAGCGGTGATTGACCTTTATAAGAAATGAATAAGACTAAAGAGGATGAATCTAGTTGTTGTACTCACTCACGTCACTCACTAGTTAACTCCTACTTTCCACAGATTGAGGACTAACTTTTCCTTCTAGCAATCTCCCGTAAGTGAGACTACATACTATCTAGTAAAATCTAGATATCTAAACCCTGAAGCATACTGATAATTTCGTAGATAGTTTTACTAATGATAAAAGAGATAGTCTTACCAATGGTAAAAGAGACATTAACGGAGTCACTAAAAAGGAAGATAATAATAATGTGCAAGAAGTTAATAATGAGATAGGTAACAAACAATATCTCAAATCAATGCAACTGCATATACACTTGAATTAAAGAATGTAGCAAACAAGACTATTCAGTTTTCAGACAGACCAGAGAGAATTGTAGAGACGGTTAGCACTTCTGACTTTGTTGGTAACTGGAGTACCGGTCCTGATAGTTTTGCAACAGATGCACCGAATGATGCTTTAATTGTAGAAAATACTCAGACCGGTAACCTGGAAACTGCTGTAATAGAGGCATCTAATCCTGTCTATGATACGAATATGAATACGTTCACATATACAATTATGACAGAGAATGCATCATCTATCGATCTACCTAAAGAGTTCGGACAGGCTGTTTTGGTGATAGATTCCAGCGCCAAAAACGGCAGTATACAGGACTTGGTCAGGATTAAGGTGGACTTTTAAGTAGCAGTGGCTGCAGCTAAGTGCAGCTGCTAATGCACAGCAATCAGACCAATCAGGTATTGATATCCTGAATAGAGTTACCCTACCCTTGTTAATACCGGGAGTTTCCTAAACGCTTTCTCATTACCGATCTAAAAAACTCATCCTTCATAATGTCAGTTGGCCAACTGCAATCCGACATCTATATGTAGCTTCCATCGGAGTAGCTATTCGATTCTGATATCTAGTCCAGTGAATACCAGCTCTTATTTATGCTTAGGTCATGCTCAAACGGTGATTTCAGTTAGGGTTTAGTTTATTTCTCCTGCCCTGGATTGAAACGCATCGAAGGCATAAGGTAGTTAGTCCCTAAGGGTGAATACTCTTTCTGCGATTCCTGTTAGATGTATCTTGATATCAGGACAAAATTCAACACCTGTCTGCATGCACCACACTTCAGAAACTGAATTTAGATGAGTAATGATCTTTCGCCTGAAGCATGAATTGTGCTCATTTCGATACCAGACCGATACAGAAAATTACAGGAAATAGCACGTCAATATTACATAATACCAGATAGTAGCAAAAGTTAAATGCTTGAGGCTTCAAGTAATATAAAAGAGATGGACAAAAATCAAAAAGAGGCAGGTTCCTCTATAACAAAATATATGCCTCCCAATCTCTCTCCTCAATAAATCCTCAGTTATGGGCTTATTTTTTGATCATAATTAGCTTAGGTAACAGGAATTGGAATAGCGTTGATTGAATTAATTGCTACTTATGAAAAAAGTATATGTATATGGATTAATTGGTAGTTTTACGACTAGTTCTGTTGAAGGAGGCAGAGGTTGGGGAAGGTTTAAGGAAGGAACTGAGGCACAGGTTGGTGCACCTGCCCCAGTATGTAAGAAAAGATTGGAAGGCGGTGTGTATGAGGAGTGTGATTAGACAATGCGATGAAGACACTTATATTGTTTATGGATCCATCTATTCATTATGCCTCTCATACATACATCAGCTATGATGACGACATTAATAGTGCTAGCAGGCCTCATATCAATAATAATCACAAACACTGAAACGTTTGCGCAAAATCAAACTTCACTGAATCAATCTGGTGCTGGAGTGATAGATTTAACTGTACAAGGCGTATCTGCATTCGCTCCAGAAGGCAGAGATATCTATACAATAACCGGAGAAGTTTTTAACAATAACACCTTCCCCTTCAACGCTGTTCAAGTATCAACGACATTATATGATAACAATAGTCAAGTCGTAGGTGTAGGTTCAGGATATACTTCCCCATCAGGCATTCAACCTGGTCTGAAAGCGCCTTTTAAAATCGACATATTTGGAGGTGAAATAAGGGGAGGCATTGATGCAATCAATAACTACACATTGCAAGTTGCCGGAGACCTTCAAGTACAAGTGTTTCAGTGATATGCATATTTCAACTTCCGTATACGAGATCGAGTGGTAGCTTCCTTTAACATTGTTGCCATAAGTTTTCTTACTTTTTATTAGGATGCTGTCAGTATTTTTTCTGGAAATAATCCGTGCAGGGTAATGCACAGTTAATTATTTCGAAGCAATAAATAGGGAAGTAATTATAAAATGATATCATGGCTTCCGCTAGCAAGATAAACTTTGATGAACCGAAACCAGAAATAATTAAACGGTTAAAATTAGAGCATAGGAAGTTTGATTAATAGAGCAAAACTGGTTCTGGGGACTGGTTTGATTATTAGAGCATAGGTAATTTCGCAGTAAAAACAAGTATTGAGAATAATAACGTTACTCTTGCATCAGAAATAATACAAAGCATTAGTGACGAAATCATTCATCATGCAGTTGAAGAAGAGGCAGGACTAATGCGGGTTATCATGCATAAACACTATCGGAAAAATGTGTGGTGTGCGTACTCTTATTTACTGCCCTCTAGTAGCAAACTGTTGCTGAACTGCTGAATAGGGTTAGAGGTCAAAAACTATTTCAAAGAACTTATAACAAAACTCATCGATAAAACACAGGACGAAATCACAACTAGTGTTAATCACAACTAGTGTTAAAAGTTATGCACCTACAGGGATTGCTATGATTTTACAACTAGTAGCTACGCTAGCTAGGTAAAGGTGCTGTGTTACTAGCTCAAGGCAAAAAAGTCATGATAATAAAGGGGCAGAGAATGTATGGCAAGAGTATCAAACCATTGCAAAAATGACAGATGTGGAAGAAGAAAGTAAAATATTGAGAAACTTCTTCCGTAGTAAGAGGCACATATTCTACAGTTATGTAATAATTATCCTGAAGTTATAGAAAAATTGGGAATCCCTTTTGAAGAACCTTTTTTTTACGTAGAAAGAAAACTACTATCTAATTTGACAGAGTCTATTACTACTAGAATTGATTCCGCTGTAATTTAATGCGCAGATTTCTGTTATTCTTTAGGCCAGATGCAACATCATTTAGATACTTATTAATTAGATAGGAGTCCGGGAGGTCTTTCCACGTAAATGTGATTCGTGGTACAAAATCCAGTAATATATCTATTGTTGCTCTCTTCGATTTATAAGATGATGTTAATTGCTGTTCAAGCCAAACTTACCAAATATCTGCAGGTGATAATGATTTTGTTAATGGATCCTAGTTATATGATGCCAGGTACGAGGTAGGCGGCCAATATTAAGGGGCCGCACCGCCCTGCGCTGTTCCCAAGGTAAGAGGTAAGTAGATTCTAAGAAACGAACTTATGGTGCACTACACCACTAATACTGTCAAATGTCTAATCATACACCTGAGGAAGTACTCAGTTCCGTTGTCGAAGGTATCAATACGGGAAACATAGATTCCGTATTGACGTTATATGAATCTGAGGCATGTTTTACTCCTAAGCCAGGACAAATTGTCAAAGGCCATCAAACTATACGCCAAAACCTACAGGGTTTCATCGACATGAAAGGCAAGTTGGTAAGTAAAGAGAGTACTTCAAACAAGTGATCTCGCTCTAATATTTAGTGAATGGTCTTTCAATGGGACTGGACTAGATGGTAATCCTGTTAATCTTGCTTCAACTGCTGCAGATGTTTTACGTCGACAGTCTGACGGTACCTGGCTTATTACAATTGATAATCCTTGGGGAACGGACTAGTCAAGCCATTCACACATCCTCCCAGATAAACAGAGTAACGATGAACTTAAGCATACACTGAAAATGAGATTGGTGCAAGGCGAGATCAGTAAGTGAGATTGGTGGTGAAGAAGTATTAGTAGTGGAAAGAGAGTAAGTTGTTATCCAACCTGTTGAGGCCCTTGAGATCCAGAGTAAGTTGTTATCCAACCTGTTGTATAAAAAGTAAAAGATAGCGTGAGGCTTATCCATTCGGCCTGTGTTTGCTAAATTTAAAAAATACCAATTGTCTACTCCACCATCATCAAATCCCCTTGCCATGCCTCAAATGCCCCATACGAAAGCCAGCGATGGATCAAGACATTTTTTTGAAATAGGTGGATCTTGATATCTATGGTATATGAAATATATCATATATGCGCTCATGTGGATTTTTGTACAACATGACTTCATCATTATTAGACGACAATGAAAATAGTCTTTCAGGGAGGCGGCGCCCTTGGTGCTTATGTTATACCAAGAATTTTGGGAAGGGCTCATGTCCCCTACAATTGCGGATAATCTATTAGCAATAGCCAAGAAAACATGGAAGCAAAAAGAGAGACAGGTGTTGAACTAGACAAGGATGAATTAAAAAAATATCTAGATATTGTCGTAAAGGAAGTAAAAAAAGGAGAACGAACTCCCGACTTGTAAATTATGGTGGTAGACCAATATTCGTGATTCCTGATTATTTTCGCTATATCAAGTGGCTATACAAAGAGCCTTGATGGTTAAGGAAACTGGAATTTCATCGTGTATCAGCGATGAGGATATTAAACAGCATTTACATGAAACTAATAGAAGTTAGCAAAAAAAGTCATCTGAAGGCGGTTAGTTGTAGATAGACACCACCTTAGTACGAGGTTATGAGTACCTTCTTAACTGCCTCGGCAAATTCATTCATGGATGTTAGTCTATCCATTCTCTAGTTGTCCCTTTGTTTTTGCTAACCCAATGACCTTCGTTACTATCTTTGATTTTCAAGATTGTAGTTTGTTGTTGATTGTTGTAGGTTTAAACGCTATAGGCGTTTTAATCAAATATTATGGCTTCCATAAAGACGGCCAAAGCGGAAGTCATTTACTATTAAAATACGCAGACGGTAGAATGGTAACAGATCTATCGCCACCATTATAATCATGGCCGGAGTAGTTTTGATTGTAAATAAAGGGAAGACCAGCAAGAAAGAACCTGACAGAATCTAGAACTATTTTCTTCTAATAGTAATAACTAGAGGTATTAATGCAAAGAGATTCAATCGTTGCAGTATATACGCCACCTACAACGATGTCTAGCCCTATTTAATTTTAGCAGCAACAGTGGAAGATCGACTGTTGTGAAATATCGGTCGATCACGCAATTTTACCTGTTCTACTAGTTTTCACAAAAAAATGTTGACGGCATTCTACGACTGGTAACTAAAGTTTAATTCGTGATCAGATCCACTTTCTATCTGATATGCATTTACCACGTCGTTTGTGCCATCAGGATACGCAACCATTACTATATATTCTCCTGCAGGCACATTGTTTAGGAAGTACTGGCCATTGATAGATATAAGTAAGTTTGCAGTATATCCTGTTTCTTGATTTGCAGCAATCACAGATGCACCTATGGCAGGCAGTCCCGTTGGACCATCAACATAGCCATGTATTGCACCTGGAGCAAGAGCACTGCTCTGAGTTGTTGTTGGCGTTGTTTGTGTTTCCTGGGGTGTGTTGTTTTGGTTAACATTTGGTAGCATACCTCCACTTATAATAAAACCAACTAGAGCAACTACTGCGACTGCTCCTATGGCTGCTACAGATGCGGTTCGATATCTGCGGCTGCTACTCTTTGTAGCCTTCTTTTGACTTGTTAAGGATTGATTTGCATCTTCGTTGCTGTCCTTATTTCTTCGTATGGTCGATGAGGACGTTTGAAATGATTGCTCTTCACTTTCATTTTTATGGCGCTGTTCAGGGAAGGTTTCATAACCCCTCAAACCACCAGCATATTTTCCGGTAATCTCCACGACTTCATTTAATTCTGATATGTCTTTTAGCTTTTCCAATGTAATCTCTAGAGTTAATACACAATGAGTATTGTTATCGTACATGGTCGGATTCATTCCTGTCTTCTTTTTTATAATTGCTCGCACTTCTTCTGTTTTTGCTCCAGGCTTTATGAAAAGTTCCACCATAAAAAGTGGAATCGCTGATGGATTTTCCATCTGGCGTAAGAGAAGGTCGTTAATCAAGGCCGGATCAACTTTAGGTAAATAGAGATTATATTTTTCTTGCAACTCTCTGAATTGATTGTTGATCTCAGCAAACTGAGATGTCATATATGATTTATAATTGTTGCTTTAGTATATATATGATGCTCAACTACATATTACTAGTGACCAACTGCACTCGGAGCAGTAATACAAGATTTATGGCAGATAATTCATTTTTGTTGCTACTGTCACACTTTCACATTCAACCGGTTTGATTATGTATTCCTGTTAACTGGGGCACATTCATTAACTCTGGCACAAACTTTTTGACTTATAACCACAGATTAAAAGTGCTGAAGTACAGTAGTGCCAATTTTTGTTAAATGATGTGATGTACCTTTTGCCTTTTGATGTTAGCGCATTGATGTTATCGTTCTAATCCACCAGATGCCTGGGAATGGGATTGAGCCTTAATTACAAGATCACCATTAAGGACCCACTTCGCACTTCCAAGACTTTGTCCTCTTGGTCCTGCTGCTCTTGGTATTTCTACCTCTAAACCTCTGAAGCTGTAAGTGATAATTGCTTCCTTTCCAGTCATTCTATCAAAAAGTTGTCCCAATAGGTCTGGCCACTGAGTTGCCATATACTGTTGTTCAGCCGTTTCATTTTGACTCATATTATCGCATCTTATTAAATGACTTATAACAGTTACCATCATATATTCAATGGTGCCTAACTTGAGTATTAGTAGGTATTGTAATGATTTCATAGGTCATTATTAATATCACAACTTAATAGTACTAACTCTTGATACCGCTAAGAGATGCAAACATAGGAAATCAGTTAGGGAGATACATAAACGTATCAGTAGATTGTTGAAGATGGTACTGCTACAATCAGATAATTGTTGGATAGACGGTTATGATCGCTGGATCTGCTGGAAAATATGACAATGATAGAGATAGACAATGCTTAGAAAATGGAGATGATATTAGACATCACTCAGCTCTATCATTGCTCAAGTTATTATTTATGAGGGTTCAGGAAAAGAAGGAACCTCTCAGAGTCTGAGTGAAAATGTTGGCTTTTCAAACATTGCCCGTGTCGCCGCATGCACTAGATTGTTAATTTGATGATTTTCTGAGGAGCGATTGGTCTTCATATATTCAAGAAATTCGTATACTAATTTTCTGTTTGGTTCGTTACTACCCTCTTCTATTTTCTTTACTATGGTAGGATACTGAAAAGGCAATCCCCACTGGCCCCATAGAACTCTCGGTTCGAGTTCTTTTTGCATCAGTTTTCATGAAGTATCTAATAGCGCCGCTTGAAAATAATCCTTTCCTCTGATACCTGTGCTAAAGCCGATACCTATGAGTTCATAGGTAGGCCTAACGTCCTAATCTATGACTATGTTGGCAATTTCACAAAATCTACTCGCTTCATGCTGTTAAGGTGGAGGAACAAAAAGAGCGAGTTAGGAGGCTCTCCGCATTTCTTGATATACTTCTTACTCCTTCGTTCGTCTTAGCTAGAAGAACCAATTCATTAAGCAAAGCTATATCTTATAGACTACAACCAATCATTATCTCTAATACTAGGTGAAATCAAAAACAAAATACAGAATCTTGTGAATTTATGAGGGTTCGTTACTACTACCTTGAAGGTAGCTAATGAATCCTGGGCCTGTTGACAAAAGCATTAGTACTGAAAATGGGGTGCTTCGAAGCACATTTTAAGGTTCACTATACAAAGGGCTTTAGACTCACATATTCAACCCAACTTCCTACTTCACTAAAGGGTATTTTTGCCTTAGAGTGCCAATTGAACTCAGATTTATTCATAACGAGATATGATAGCTGTAATGTACTACGTTTTATTCACAATATGTTTCCGTCACTGAATAAATTTCAGTCAAGACAAGAAGACATATGATCATTTTTTCCTCCGATATTACATATTATTTTTTAATTGGCACTAAATGGCCAATACCAAAACGGCAATCATACTCGCTTGGCGAAAGTAGGATCATAAATCCATCATTTATATTATCAAGATAACTCAAATGACGTACAATAAAATATGAAACAAATCCAAATTATAATACCCGATCGGGCATTGAAAGATGTGGATGGTATTCTCAAAGATGCACAAGTAGGTGGAATGACTCACTACAGAGTTGAAGGAAGAGGGACTACGAAAGCAGAGGCAGTTGCCGGCGGGAGGGGTACTATGAGATATACACCAGAATACATACCGAGGACCAAAGTTGAAGCAGTGATTAAAGACGAACAAGTTGATATGTTATTAGACAGGGTCAAAGAGAGACTTGGTGTTGGAGAAATAAGTGGTAAGATATTTGTTTTAGAAGTACCTACAGCTTTAGATATAAAAACAGGGGCAAGAGGAGAATCGGCAATTTAGTATCATGAGTAGGCCATATTAACAAGATTATAAAAAGATTGACTTTGACTGTACCAGAACCTACAGGCATTAGTCATCCTCTTTGCCCCACCAACGTTTACATGATTCTAATATCTTTCTCTTGGTCTCTTCTGTGTGTTTCTTGCTCTTGTTCCAGACACTATAGGTTTGATAATATCATCTTCTACCTGCTGCCTGCATTTTCTCTGCAATTTCTCTAGGTGCTTTATGTGGGCAGTGCATAGTAATGCATAGCCCATTGCATGCATGAATACACGTAATGAAATAATAGTATAAATATAAAGTTGCACAATAATGGTATAGTTGGACTGTAGTGTTACACAGACACAGAACGTGTCAAGAAAGATCTCCATGACGAACCCATCGCCTTCTGTTAGTGCAGTTCCCCATGCAGAATCAAACGAATAATTAACATTATCAATAGTTACAAATTCCTGTACTATATGGTTATAATAGTCAGTAACGTATGTTCTACCGGTCACTTGGTCAATTGCCACGTCTGCAGGAAAGTTAAACTCTCCATCATTCTTACCAATTGATCCAAACTCTAATTAAAGTACCTGTATTTGTAATCTTTTGTACTCTATTACTGTATGAATCTGCGACATATACATTATCTGATTGTCGAAACGCCAAATTTCCTTAAATCAGGTTGGACGAATATTGTAATCAGTTTTATTAGATATAAAGGTGATATTATCCAGATATCACCATAAAGAAGGTGATATTATCTAGTACACCCGGGAGTGGTACTAAAGGAATTTGTCATGAAATCAATAATGATGCAAGCAAAGGCAGATGAACAAGAATTTTTGAATTATCTTTGAAGTGGAATTCGTTAGGAAGAAATTCTTGGTTTGATCTTGCGTAAAAAACTACTTATCCAATATACCAAAAATTCGTACTAAATCTGATATATACACCGTGAAAGTATAATATCCAGTAGGCTGAATCATTTGTCTTCAGACTGACTTCGCATATTACTTTAATTCCATTCTTACTAAGGGAAGGAAGGATAATACATACAAGTTTGCTCTTGGTTCTAGTTGATTACTCATGCATGCTAGATGAATACAAGATAAGACAAAAGTACAATCCTGAGAAACTGCCGCTAATAGTTCAGACAATCCAAAATGAATTTGGAAAAGATTACATACCATAGCCCTTTGAAAATATGAATCCTGAAAAAATCACGCCCTTGTGTGTGAACCATTTTTGACTTAAATTTTGGGCTCAAGATAATGGCCCTGTGCGGAAGAACGTTCCTTGTATCGTGATCTACTATACTACACAATATGCATATCACTTATCTATTGTTCTAACTAAATGCGAACGAAATGCGGAAGCGAGTTAGGAAAGCAAGGGACGTGTAAAAGTTGGAATTTGGATAAAAAAAGAAAAGGATGGATTGACTGACCGATCTACTTTGTCAATCAGTCGGCCTGCTACTGACGTCCAGTTCTGACTTGCTGCTGTTGAAGTAGTCGAAGGTAAATAGTAACGGTTAGATGGCCACTGCGTATAGATGTAACATTCTCCTTTTCTACTTCCACTCCCAAGTCTTGCCAGTATAACTACCATCCTCTTCTACATCGTATTCGAATACCGCAACCAAGTTATTTAGAAATGCAAGTTTTCCTTTTGAGATGGTTGAATAAAAATTTGAACCTACGTAACGTATGCCTCCTGACTCGGTCATTATTCCTATTCCTTGTCCTCTAATAGAGACTACATCACCATCTTTTGACATAAGTACACCTACCCCCTTTCCATAATGTGCGCCATCTGATCCATGTTCTGCCCAGTAGGTCCACAATTCTGTGCAGTCAATATTTCCCTTAATCTTTCCTTCACACGATTGAGATATCTCTATTCGTGGTGCCCCGCTTGCGCTGACCTCCAAAACTCTCTTCCCTGTAATCTTGCCTTTGGTCTCAGAAATAACATCTCCCAGCAAATTTAATATCCAGTAGGTTGGTGATTTTCTAACTATAAACCCCTCAGATGATTATGGCGGTGGAGAATTTTTTCCCAGATATTATCAGGGATTCATCGATGGATGTATCGAGGCAGGAAATACTAGAGATGTTTATGAATCTGCGACTGATGCATGAATTACGGTAAATATCTGTCCATGTAAATAATACATTAGCAGATGAAGTTGCAGCTGATGCCAAAAAAAAGGGTCCTGGTAATGCCAGACTTGCAGCGCCTCCCGAGACATACAACTCATTGGGCTCCCTTGTCACTATCCATGATGGAACACCGCCTAGCGAAGTTGGTGATTGATATGCATAGACTTGGTTGGGTCAGGTGAACGAGCCTCCAAATTGCGCGCATTCAAATACAGTAGCACGTTCCGAATCACCATGCTCTGTACTTGCCATTGTAATATACCACGGAGCCTAAGTAGGTTCATTCCGCAGTGATTTAATGCATTCTTGCTCACTCTCTATTAGTGAAAGATTACCATGTCCGTAGTCTTTACAACAGTTAGTTAACAGTTATGTGACCTATCCTTGTAAGAGTAACAACTAACCAAATGAAAATGCGTATGCTTGAAATCCTTTTCCTTTTACATCAAGTATGAGTGAATGGTTGCTATATCCATCATGCCTTGATAGAGTGTATAATCTCGGGCCATCTATTACGAATTTACCCTCTTCCGATAAGTCTTGTCCAAGCGATGCTCCTGATAATAGCTTTCCATCTTCTGAGACGGATACGGATATTTCATCTCCTCCATCTCCTCCTGCATTTATGTTTACAGACTTTGCAGAATATACTAATGCGACACGACCAGTTTCACTTTCTAATTCCATGTACTCAGCGTTATTCTTCCATTTTCCTTCAAGATATATAATATTGGATTTGATATCTGAGGGAGGAAAAGTATATGGCACTATTTGATTTGCTTTATGACCTTCAGTATTTCCAAGTGGTGCTCGTGCAAACTGATAGCCAAAATAAAGCTCTGGAGTCTTGATTTTCGAAAAGTCTACAGATTGAACACCTTTTGGTATAGCCGTTGTGTTTGCAATATCGAATTTAGGAAGATTAGCATCTTTACCCATTTGAGCAGCACGTTCCTGTAGTAAGGATTCAATGACTTTTTCAGTCTCAGCATAACCGCCTTCCCCAATATGATCGTATCTTATATATCCTTCACTGTCCACTAAATATATTCTAGGCCAATATCTATTTTCATATGCGTTCCAGGTTCCTTTATCATTATCCTGAACTATTGGATACCTTAATCCAAACTCATCAACCGCAGCCTTTACATTATCAATATTTTTCTCAAATTCAAATTCAGGTGTATGTACTCCAACTATAACTAAACCTTTATTCGCATATTTTTCATTCCAATCTATGAGGTAAGGAATAGTTCTTATCCAGTTAATACAAGTGTATGTCCAAAAGTCCACAAGTACAACCTTTCCTCTAAGATCCGCTAGTTTTATTGGTGCAGTATTGATGTATCCATTAGTTTCAGTAAATTCTGGTGCCTTTACGAATTGAGATTTATCGATTGGGAACTGTGCATTGTTAGTCAGATTATTTGTTATTGTTCTGTTTACAGTGCTTCCTTGAGCAAGCTGTGTTGCAGAATCGAATTTTGTAGTTACTCCTTCTCCTTGTGCTACTGGTTTATTAGGATCAGGGCTGTCAAAATTAGTATAAAAGCCTGCAATCAGAGATAAGGCGATTAACACCGCTATTAAAGTGTGATTATTTTTATTCATTTTAAATTCGTCAATTTCTCTTTTTAACCCCTTTTAGTCTATTCTGTTTGTTACGTCTATAACTGATATAAATATTTCATAGCGTATATTTAACAAATTAGAAGCTTTTAACGAAGGAGCCAGACCAAGAAAAAAGAAGTAGATCGAGTTGTCTGTTGGAGCTGATGTACTGGAGCAGATAATATGTTCCATCAAGATATGGAGAGCTCCTACAAAACATGACATGACACTCGCTATCATTTTCTCCTTGGAGTATAAGGATACTAAACATGCAACATTTACAGTACAATTAGGACCAAAATCAGATACATATATTTATGATACAGAAATTGAAACCAATTAAGATAAGTGTCATTACATATTGTTGATGTAATTGTCATATTCTTCTCACAGGAAGAGCTTTAGCTTTGTTCATTGATCTGCTTTGCTGAGTAAGTAAATCTTGAACCTCAGTAAGGGAGAATTAGAAGTAAGGATAGCTATCAGTCGGGTTTTGAACAAACAGACCTTCGTGTAACATAGTACTGTACTCCTTTATACTCCGATTGATGTTATTCGCACAATTAAGCCTGCTTCTATAAATTTCTGCAACTAATATCTCGATGCAGCTAATATCTAGATCATCTCTATAAGCATAATTACAAATGATGATTTATGAAGCCTTTATTCGATCTCATTTCAGTAAGAACAAAAACAGCGTCAACAACAATATTTCTAATATGCAGCCTGTTTGCATTGGGAATTGGTTCAATAACTGGGGAATCGACAATTGCAAATGCGCAATTAGAAGGTGTACAAGGACTAAGAGAAGAACAAGGAGCGGCAGTAGTAGCGGCGGGGAAGAATTGCAGGCAGGACCAGCGGGCCAGAATCAAAACGATCAATCAGCCACTCCACCAAATGGATTATCTCTAAGATTAGATCGAGCTCATTTCATTCCCTTAACTCTCTTAAGCGATAGTCCAGGAAATCAAGTAAAGATGCTATTAGACTATAATATAGAAAAATCATCTCCATTTCTTGATGATACAGTAAATGCCATCATGGAGGTATATGCTGCCAATCAAACATTATTAAGAACTTCATCTCTTCCAGAACCCATCGTACTTGATGATTTAGAGGGAACAATTCAACTAGCTACTACTTTAGATGATCCGACTCTAAAAGATGAAAATCATGCTAAACATGACAGGCTGAGACTGGCCAATATTCAGTATAACAACAAAGACCAAGAGCCAGTAGAAAGTTTGGCGCTCCCACTTGTGGATTGAGAGTTAAACATAATGTCTTCTCTATATCATTAAACATGGAATGTCTGACATTTGGGAGAGTCATGATAAGGCGACGTTGCAAAAGGAGCAACGCCTGATTTTCGAGCACACTAGACTTATAGTTTGACTCTAATAGTTTGTTACCCAGAGATAAAGGCGATCATGATAGCGTTACCATATGGGTATGGTGACCCGTACTTTGAGCTATAAGCTTCCTCTTCAGATGTTTCGCTCCATAGATTTGATCTAGATACCCGCTTCATATAGTTATACTTGTCAAATTCTATTGATCTTTTATGAACCAAATTGTCTAACACTGGGTTCTGTCCTATTGGTACCGTGATGATGATTTGACCACCTGGCTTTACCAAGTTTTTCAAATTTTCGAGTGTCTTGGGAATCTTTGTATCGTCCCTAGGAGTCTCATCCCAACCAATGTGTTCCAAAGTGGAGATAGATATGATAAGATCAAATTTTTCATCCGTCCTATAGTCAAGGATATCTTCATTAATTACCCCCACAGCTGATTCATATTTATCAACTATGACATGGGGAAAAACTAAGTAATGAGATAATACGTTTCCAACCTCAAGGATACGCTTTCCACGATAATTGTTTATTATGCTCATAGCGATTGGAACTTCTACACTTCTTTCATTTGTGTAGGTTGCATTATATAATGCTGTGAAGTATCGATGTGTACGGCCTAAAAAAGTGAACGTCTCAGGAGTCTTTCGAATCTTCTTATAGTAAATGAAATGAGCAAAATGTAAAGCATCTGTCCTTAGGAGCCTTCCTACTCCCTCCTTTCTAACTACCTCTCTGGCATATGACAATAGATGCATAAATCTGATTGGCTTCGTCTGATCCAATTCAAAGTGTGTCTTTATTGTTTCCAACAGTAATTTGCTTACTCGACGGTACTAATATTTGTTGTAATAGTTGGTCGGGGTACTTCATATACTTGTATTATTCAGGGCGAGCTCATGGAAATGCATCCAATGAAAAAGTTGAAATGGTGCATTGCTTTATTTGAATCATCTCTCAATGAAGTAACTATTTTTGGAGTATTACATGAATTCTATCATCATCTGCGGACATAGGAGGTCAGGGAGGTCAGAGAAAGGTGCTAATATGTATGCTAAAAGCTTCATTCAAGGTTATATGAGAGTAGTGGCACAGATCAATAAAAGGAAACTGGAGAGCTAGAGATTCGAAGCGCAAGCTGTATGTGCTCCAGACGTGGTGTGGCTAAGAAGCCATATACTTTTCTCCTCTGAGGAGGAGGATCTGCCAGCCTTTTTAAAATTATAGACTCGACACTAATCTGACTGCCACTCCCTACTTGTATAGTAAATACAAACGACATAATGCATTGCAGTGTTGGTCTTCTAACCGGAGCCCCTAATTTATCTTGGTCTGGTGGTTATTCATAATGCACTAAACTGAACATGTTTTTGAGATGTGATGCGGATTACTTCTTACCTTAAAATATTGAGAAAAAAAGGTAGGACCAGTAAGAATGATTGATGAAAACAGATGAAGCACGGTGATTTCTACATAACAAATGTCATGGTTCTGTTTCATATACTTCCTTATTCTGTTTCATCAATCCATTAACATATCCAGTTTCAAGCATTAACAATGAATATATGATATTGGCTATATGTGTCTGAACTATTGATTGAACAACTACATTATCTGAATCGACATTTGTCTCTGTAATATATCCTACATCTGTATCATTTCTACCAGATATTCTTAGCTTAAATGTTTCGTTAATTTCAATTTCGCTTTCTTGAGTTGCTGTGCAAAATATCAGTTCACTATTTGTCTTATCCATTTTAATATCCCTTGTAACTCCAACAAAGAACTCAGGGAAGAGCTTCTCTAATCGGGTATCCTTAAGTGCACGGTAAATTATATCAGGGGGCACGCGTAACGTAACAGTTTTAGAAATTGTAGACATCTATCTCTAACCGTTTATTTTTCAGAGAATATATTATGATATCTTTGAGCACAACTCCCTTCAGGGCATTCGCCGTCTACTGATGCACAGTAGCGAAGAGTAGGATCAAATAGACATCGCTCATCTGGCGCTTGTGTGTTATTGGTAGGAGGCTGCTGAGCATTGGGAAATAGTGTTGTTAATAGTTATCCCTATGGCAATGGCAATTGCTTGATAAATTCTGTTTATAGTATTTGTATTGGGTATGAAAGTAAAGAGTGATGCAACTATTAGTACCGCAGCAACTGACGTTTTACTAGGATCGACAATATGAACGCCTACTCCATCAAGAATGTTAAAGTTCCATTGACCCATATCAGTCTTGTCGTTCCATTTTCAAGTAAGCATTGTCGTTCCTGGTATTCCTATATTAGAAGAGGTAATCGACTTCTGGGCTTGCACTTTTGTATTAATAGCTGACCGAGCTGTCAAAAGCACAAAGAGAAAACCGGCAGTTAGAAGAATAGCTTTGATTTCAGTGTTCTTTCATATCTTCTATTTCCCATTCTTGTCAATTTGTATTCCTAGACCTTTCGAAGACCACTTCTCAGTCTTCTCTAGTTGATCGAGCCCACTCATCTAACCTTTTTTCATAGCAGGTTTGACACAGAACATCACCGACATCGGCTCTCAAAATTACTATACTTCGGTCACTGCTTACGCCACACATACGACAGAAAATCTCCATTTCTTGTGCCACTATCTCCTATTCTCGCTAATTTGTATAAGGATTCCCAAGACCTTTTCCCCAAGATCATTCGTCGAGCGCTATTTTTAAAGATTTATTTGTAGTCTTATGGATAAAATGTGTAATATAGTACGTTCCAACATAACATATCTTGATTCTTTCACCAGATCTATGGTATTGTGCTATTACATAGCTTTATCTCAGAAAATGGATGGTTTCGACAGAACCGATAATTTAACTGACCTCTTATACCATGTGGGGCCAGTGGTTTATGAACCATATTTGACGTGGCTTTTGGTCCCATACTTTTACTGGTATA
>Ga0315534_1001362_pt1 | contig 16823 bp, 11 predicted proteins | sample SalMarSW160240MG_FD_203094 | JGI IMG/M metagenome (GOLD analysis project Ga0315534, IMG submission 203094) | Salt marsh sediment microbial communities from the Plum Island Ecosystem LTER, Massachusetts, United States - Salt Marsh Sediment SW1602-40 ... | reverse complement strand
CCATGCCGCGCCGGCCGGCCATCATGGGATGAACGTCGCCCTTCACGCGATCAACACGGTGTTGGCGTTCACCGCGCTGCGCGCGATGACCGGCGCGTTTTGGCGACCATTGTTCGTCGCGGCCATATTCGGGATTCATCCTCTGCACGTGGAATCGGTAGCGTGGATTTCCGAACGAAAAGACGTGCTCAGCACCGCCTTCTGGTGGTTGATGATGATCAGCTACACGCAGTATGTCCGTCGTGGCGGCGCGGCCCGGTATGCGTTCACCGCCGGTTGTCTTGTCCTGGGCTTGTTGTCCAAACCGATGGTCGTTACCGCGCCGTTTGTTCTATTGCTGTTGGACTACTGGCCGTTGAACCGCATCGGCGCGAACGCTCCCGCCGGCGCGGCTCCACCCGCTTCGGACCGCACGGTGTCGAGAACGAATCCTGGGGGGCCGCGTGCCCGCGGCCTGCTGTTGGAGAAAATACCGCTGTTTGTACTGGTCGCCCTGTCCGCGGCAGTCACCTATGTCGTGCAGGCCCATGGCGGGGCCGTGGGGCGATTGCCGCTCTCACACCGCCTCGCCACCGCCATGGTGGCCTACGTGGCCTATATCAAAAAAACAGTGTGGCCCGTGGATCTGGCCGTCTTGTATCCGAACTCCATCGGCATGTGGGCGCCGTGGCAAGTCGCGGCGGCCAGCGTCACGCTGGCGGCCGTCACCGCGGCAGTGATCACGCTGCGCCGGCGACGCTATCTGGTCGTGGGATGGTTGTGGTACCTGGGGACGCTCGTGCCGGTCATCGGCCTGGTGGCCGTCGGGCGGCAATCGATGGCCGACCGCTACATGTACATGCCGATGGTCGGTCTGCTGATCATGATTGCCTGGGGCGTCGCCGATCTATGTCGTAACAGAACGGTGCGGCAACGCGTTGCCAGCGCCGCAGCGGTTGCCGCCGTGCTCACCTGCCTGGCGCTTACGCCAATGCAAGTCGCTTTGTGGAGGGACAGCGAGACGTTGTTCCGGCATGCCCTGTCGGTGACGGATCGCAATTACGTCATGCACCACAGTCTGGCACGAGTCCTTCACGCACAAGAACGGACCCGCGAAGCCATGCGGCACTATCACCATGCGCTGCGCATCGCGCCCCGGTTTGCCAAAGCCCATGTCGACCTGGGTGCCGCGGTCCAGCGGCAGCATCCGGAACAGGCGCTGTCGCACTACCGACTCGCGCTGTCGATCGATCCCGATCTGTTCGCGGCGAATTTTAATCTGGCTATTCTTTGTCAGGCTCAGGGCGATTGGAATCGGGCGGCGCGCTATTTTTCGCGAGCCGTGGACGTCCAGCCGGACAATCCCGACGCACGCGTGGGCCTGGCAAATGTGCTGGTTTCGCTGCGTCGCCTCGAAGAGGCTCAAGACCAGTACGAGCAGGCCCTGGAACTGGATCCTCGCACTGCGGCAGCCCACGCGGGATTGGGCCGCGTGCTGGCGGAAAAGGGGGACCTGGATGCGGCCCTGCATCACGCCCGCAGAGCCGTCGCGATCGATCCCGATGAACCCTTCTTCCGCCAGATGTTGAGCTATATTGAATCGATGGAGCACGCACCCGACCAGCCTACGCGTCACGGGCATTCGGAAAGATAACATGTATCGAGACAATAAGGTGGTTGTTGTGATGCCGGCCTACAACGCCGCGCGTACGCTCGTGCGAACGCATCAAGAGGTGATGCACGAGAATATTGTCGACCTGGTAATCGTCGTCGATGACGCCAGCGACGATGAAACGGTTGCCATCGCACGCACGCTCAGCAACACCATGGTGCATGTCCACGCGGCGAACCTGGGCTACGGCGCGAACCAGAAAACGTGCTACCAGATGGCGCTCGACGCAGGCGGCGACATCGTGATTATGGTGCACCCGGATTATCAGTACACGCCCAAACTGATCCCGGCCATGGTGTCGCTGATCGGCAACGATATCTATGCGAGCGTGCTGGGATCGCGAATTCTTGGTGGCCATGCGGTCCGGGACGGCATGCCGTGGTGGCGGTATGTGGCCAACCGGTTCCTGACCGCCGTGCAAAATGCCGCGCTCAGGTCGAAGCTGTCAGAATTTCATACGGGCTACCGTGCCTTCTCGCGGGATGTCTTGCAGCGACTTCCGTTGCAGGCCAACTCGGACGACTTCGTGTTCGACAATCAGATGCTGGCCCAGGTGATTTGGTTCGGATTTCCGATCGGTGAAATAAGCTGCCCCACGCGATACGCAGCCGAAAGCTCGTCCATCAATTTCGCCAGGTCCGTGAGGTACGGTCTGGGCTGTCTGACGACTTCCGCGGAGTTCGCGCTGGCGGCCGCCGGGCTTATCGACAGCCGACGTTTTCCCGTCTCCACCCCAGAGACCTCGGCAAACTCTGTGAAATGATCAATTCGTACTGCTGAACCCGGCGAAAATGCCCGTGCCGTACCAGATGCCATTGGTGCCTTGTTTGATATCGTAGGCATACAAGCCGTGGGCAGACTTGACGGCACGCCAGTGACCCGATGACTGGCGCCAGCTTGCCACACAGTCGACGCAGGCATCGATCATGGTCTGACCGGGCCAGCTTTCGGCGACGACCTCTACCGGCGCGTAGCGAAAGCCCAGCAACCGCCGGAGAACCTGAAAGCGTGATCCCCAGCGATGATGCCCCTGCCTTCCAAGGCGCGCCTGGTAGCGCGAATGCTCCGATGCGGCGTGGGCCAAGTGGCGATCGTGTCCTCCCCGCGTGCTGGCAGGCCGGTCCGGATGCGTGCGGACGGCCCAGATCATAGTTCGTTGCGTAATCGTGCCCGCGGGCAAATTGAGCATCGCCGGAAGGTGCTGCAGGGAAAAGCGATAGTAACTACCTTGAACAAACGGAAAGGCACTGACGACATGGCCAAAGTACTCCGCGCCGCGATGCTTCAAGTCGATGATGGCCAGTCCCGCTCGCCCATGCATTTCCCGGAACGCGGCGTGCCGCAGCACCCGCGTCCGTTTGCCCTCAATGCGAATCGTGCAGCGCTCCGGCAACCGCGCAAGTACAAACGCCGCGCGGCGGTGCTGCTGCGACAGCTGGGACGTGATGCGGCGTTCGACCTCATCGGCCAGTGGACTGTGCGCGGGCCGGAAAAGGATCAACAGCATGCGACCTTGTTGCTCGGCGAGCTGCCAAGCTTGTCGATAGTCGGAATGCCAGCGAATCCGATCGGCCTCCGCCGCCCACGCCGCCGTGCGGGCGGATGCCCATAGTTGGTAAGCGAACAATATCGTCACGACCGTGCTAGCGGAACGGAGCAGAGCCATAGCAACTCTCCGGGACTCAAAAGATTGTGGGGGGGAACTGCCGACCGGTGGATGTTTTGGCAACAGTCGGGCGGGCAGGCAGCCACGGCAGGCCAGCCCGTCAGCGCGGTGGAACGTGCCCCAAGGCTATGTCAACGGAAGACGGGGTGCAATGGGGTGAATGAGCATTTTGCGACTAAGAATATGAGCGTATTGATCGGACAGAATAGATAAGATGCGGATTATAAAAAGTAAAGATGATATGGGTAAGAACGGGTTGGTCATTCGATACTGATATTTGGGCGTTTGATTGACCGAGCCGCACGGCGTCCGCAACGGGGCGGTGGAAGCCAGTCGCAGGTGCCTGTCAGAGAAGATGGCGGGGCGCGGCGAGCGTATTGAGCGTGTTCAGATAAAAGGACGCCAGCCGGAAGATGAGCACGATGATGATTGTGGCGACGAGCCCCCAAACGGCATAGCCGCCGATGACCGACAGGATCGCGAGCGAACTCCGAGCCTGCTCTTCATATTGGTCGGAGAGTCGCTGGAGAGATTCGGTGAGCCGACCGCTGTCTTCGCCGACCTCGACGGCGTCCAGCATGTCTTGAGGAAAAGCGCGTGTGCCGCAGAGGGCTTCGTGGACGGAGCGGCCGGCGGACACAGCTTTCAAAACCGAGGGCGCGTGCCGCGCGAAATGATCGTTGCGAGTGTTTTTCAGGGCCAAAGCGAGTGCCTGGCGGATGTCCATCCCGACGTCCAGAGTCAGGTAGAGTGTCCAAGCAAATCGTGCCAGAGACAAGGTACGGAACGCCGCGCCCACGATCGGGATTCGCAGCACACCGTGCTGGATCGAACGGGTCCACAGGGAACCTCGCACGATTTCCCGGATCAGCCAGCCAATCGCCAAACCTACGCTGGTCACGATTCCCAGATAGACGATGAGCCCCGAGGTCCCGACCAGCCCGAATCCAAGGATATCGGTACCGCCCAACGCGCCCATGATCCATATCAGCAGCCCGATCACGCCAATGGCGATCACCAGTTCCGTGATCGGCCACACCAGGGATGCGACAAACGAGCGCCGCAACCTTAGCTGGTGTTCGTAATGGTCGGCCAGTCGGCGAAACACGTCGCTCAGGTGTCCGCTTCCTTCACCGACGGCAACCATGTCGTGGACCAACGGGGGGAAGCAGTCATCCGATTGGGCGATCGACTCGGCGAGACCGTTGCCTCGAGAAACCGCCTCGAACACTTTTGCAAGTTGCCGGCGTCGTTCCCTGCCGCCGACTTCTGCCTCGCGCCGCCAGATTCTTCGGTCGTCGATTCCCGCGTCCACCCCCGTCGCGACCCGCCGGCACAGCCGTGCCAGCTCGAGCAGTGAAAGACGCGAAGCGGCCATGGCGGTAACAGGAGTGGTCACGGGACAGCCGGTCCACACGAGTTCGAGCCCGGGTGGAGTGCCGCGGTTTCAACCGCGCGTTAGGGGGACGTTTGCCGTCGTCAGATTATGGTATCTTCGGAGCGGGTCAAAAAAAAGAAGCCTCGAGGACTGGCCTCGGGGACTGGCCTCGAGGAGTGGCACATGAAATCAAACGAGCTTCTGGCCACATGGCTTGTCGAAGCCCATCAGGCCGTTGTCTTCACTGGAGCGGGTATCAGCACCGAGAGCGGCATCCCCGACTATCGTTCCCCGAACGGCATCTGGGCACGGTCCCAGCCCGTCTATTTCGACGATTTTCTTGCAAGTGCCGGGGCGCGGTATGAATACTGGCGGCAGAAGGCCACCACGCATGAGGATTTCGTGAGAAGTCGCCCCAATGCGGGGCACGTGACGCTGGCGCGGTGGGAATCGCAAGGCAGGGTGCAGGCCGTCATCACCCAGAATATCGATGGCCTGCACGGGATTGCCGGAAGCCGCAATATCTGCGAGTTGCACGGGACCGCGCGTCGCATCGCGTGCCTGGAGTGTGGCCAAATGTACGATGCCGATCCTCTCGTGCGCCAGTTCCAGGCTGACGACCAGGTGCCGCCGTGTCCCGGGTGCGGCGGAATCCTGAAGCACGCTACGATTTCTTTCGGGCAGTCGCTGGACGACGAAGTCCTGCAGGCGGCGGCGGACCTGGCAAGGAACAGCGACCTGTTCCTGGCGATCGGATCGTCTCTCGTGGTCCAGCCTGCGGCCAGTCTTCCTGATCTGGCCAGGCGAAGCGGAGCGCGTCTGGTGATCATCAACCGCGAACCGACGCCGCTGGACAATGCCGCAGACGCCGTGATTCACGAACCCATCGGTCTCACGCTGACCGAAATCGACCGGCATATCCGGCAAGCCGGTCAGGCGACATAGCACCTTACCTTGTCACCGCCAGGAATTTGGATGGACCGAGGGAAGACGGAATTCGCCAATTGCGCACCGCGAATCGGCCGACGCCGAAGGGTGAAAAAGCCAGGGTGCGACTCGTTCTTCAAGGACGGTCAACGAAAACGCCGAAGCCGGCGCTCACACATTCCTCGATCTGCCGTGGATTTTTTTTTGCGTTGATGTGCTTTCTTGTCGATGCGGGGTTTCATCTTTGGTGATCGGTCCTCATCGCGTTGCTTCCTCGCCAGAAAGTCGTCAACGTCCTCTCCACGAACGGGTGCGTCGTCCATAACAACCCCTTTCGCATCGATTTGAGCAGCATCGAAATGCCGCCCGGCGCCGCCAGGCACGAGACGCCTGCCCTGCCCCGGAATCCCAAGCATGCCGTCAGATTTTGTCGTACAACGCGAGCCGAAATGTCCATCCAAGGACCTTCGCGGTCGCGGCCAATACTTGGGGATCGTCTTTTACAATTATTGCAACCTCGTTTTGAAAGCAAGATCGAATCCAGGAAACTATAGGTCGGAACACGCTGATCCTTCCGTATGGAAGTTTACGTTATTTGCCCGCTTCCTGGTCGCTGGCGGATGCCATGATTTCCGCCGGTTCATCATCCTCGCGCCCGCAGTCGTCCATAGCGGGTGGCCGAAAAGCCGCCAACACCGAATCAGCGGTTTGCCGTTGCACCCGGCTCACATCGGCAGGTTCCGGAAGGCCACGGTAGCCGTCGTCCAGCGTTACGGCCCGTTGCCTTGCCGATTGTCGCTGGAAGTGGGCCTGCCGCTGGCGCCGCATGAACGCCTCGGGCCCTACCGGAGGTGCAGTCTCCTCGTATCCCGGAGGCCAAGGCCGGGGCACGATCTCGATCAAATCGTCTTGCGGATAGAAATCTGCTTCGGCTTCGGAAGGATACCCTCCTCCGTGGCAGGTATCGCAGGCAACCGTGTAACAGGGGCGGCAGTGGATCAGGCAGCGTACCGCGGAGTGCGTGTCGTGACCGAGCTGGGCAACCAAGGCCAAAACACCACAATGGCAGCCAACCGAGCCACATTCCATCCCGCATGCATTGAGTCCGCAGCCGACCGTGGAATCGCATCCGTCCCCGGCATAGCTGGCTTTTGACAGCCCCGCAGTGCAAACGACTGAGGCCGTGAAAAACATTACCAAGTACGATTTCATGCATTGCATGATTGCCGGCCCCCTTTTCATTCGCTCGTGACGGGCATGTTCCAGCCGGTGAAGCTCGGACAATTCATCGATCCGATAGATGCCGTTCCACCACGACTTTCCTTTCGACTGGGACGATCCAGCTAACCGGCAGAGCTTTACCAGCCCGCAAACTTTTTTCAGTTTGCCAAAATGCCTGGTCCGGAAGCGGTGTTTGGCGAGCGAGCGACCGTAAGGCGGGGCTACCAGCACGGCGGAGGAACCGTCGGCGACAAGCCGCGCAGCGAGCGACACGATGCGGCAGACACCGCTGGACAACGGCATCGACGTTGTCTGCCATGGCCCGTCATGCCGCGTCTATTCCGGTTCATCGCAACGGCCTGGCGGCCGGCGCCGAATTGCCTCCAGATGGTCCAGCAACGCCTCAATTTCCGACAAGTGCATTCCTTCGCGCAGCGCCCGCCGAACGGCTTCGGCGCGCTGCCTCTGCGTTACGGCGCGGGCCAAGTCTCTTTTGGCATCCTCATGAGCCATGGCAATCTTCGCGGAGGCCGCTGGAAGTTAATCACGCTCGTCACGATAAGATCTCGTGAATCGACGTGGGGGCCGCGAGTCGATTGTCGATGATGGGCACGTTTCGACCGTCGGGCCTGGAAATATTATCGTTCGGGTCAATATCGAGAAGTTCGTAAATCGTGGCGAGCAGATCTTCGGCCTGAACAGGCCGATCGATTACTTCGGCGCCGGTGGCATCGGTTTTTCCGACGACCCGCCCGCCTCGCACGCCGCCTCCCACGAGGGCCGCGCTCCATGCCTCTGGATAATGATCCCGTCCGGCGGCCCGATTCATGCGCGGCGTTCGTCCGAACTCGCCCATCCACACAATCACCGTTTCTTGTAAAAGACCCCGCTGATGAAGATCCTGGATCAGAGCGGACATGCCCAAGTCCAGGCTTTCGCCCAGCTTACGAATATTGCCGCGCGGATCCTGATAGATCCGGCCGTGAAGGTCCCACCCGCTGAAGTTGACTTCCACAAACGGTACGCCGCGTTCCACCAGTCGGCGCGCCGTGAGGCAGCTACGCCCAAACGTCGTCCTCCCGTAGGCGTCGAGCCACCGCGGCGATTCGCGCGACAGGTCGAATGCCTTCAAGGTTTCGCTGCGCATCAACGTCACCGCGTCTGCCACTGACTGCGTGTAGGCTTCCGCGGTCGGAGATTCGTAACGGGTCGTGAACCGCCGGTTGATCGCCTGCAACAGTCCGAGTTGCTGGCGAAACTCGTCCACGCCGGCCGCCGCAGTGGCATGATCCAGACCGCGGTCGACATGGTCGACAACCAAAGGCTGATGGCCGGCTCCGAGAAAACCCGAGGAAGTGCCGTACGTCGTGCCTTGCCCATCGCGCAGCAACACGTATCTCGGAAAAGCGGCACCGGTGCTTCGTCGGGCGTGAGACGTCACCGCGCCCAGACAGGGATGAGGCGGACCGGCCGGTGTCTCGAGGCAACCGGTGTGCAGATGGAAGCGAGCGCGTCGATGCGAGCCTTCGCGCGTTTGCATGCCGCGTACGATGGCGATGTGTTGCATGCATTCCGCGAGTCTGGGGAGCACGGCGCTGACATGAATTCCAGGCACGCTCGTAGCGACGGCTCCCAGCGGACCGCGAATCTCGGCAGGCGCGGCCGGTTTGGGATCCAGCGTATCCAGGTGACTGGCGCCGCCGTCCATCCAGAGCAGGATACATGCTCGCGGCAGACCCCGCGAAACGTTGCTTCGCTGGGCCAATGCCCTCAGCCAGCTTCCACCGGCGATTCCGGAGGCGATCCCCCACCGCAGAAGTCCTCGGCGCGTCATCCACGCTTCCAGGTGCCACGGCCCAGGCGGTCGGATGGACAAAGCGGAGACGCTCTCCGCGGTTCGATGCTGGCGTGTTTCACTGCAAAGTCTCATCATGCCAGATCCTGCTTTCCGTGGCGGCCAGGCCGTGCGGGCCGTGAACGATCGGTCCATTAAACAAAGCATTTCCGGAGGCGTGCCATAAATCCGATACGCGACGCAAGCAGTGCCACGGCTTCAATGGTTCAGAGCGAATTCGCTGCTATTGATCAGCGCCCACAGCAGCATGGCGTACGCGGTGTCAGGCGTTGTGCCACCCTGCGCAACCAGCGCCAGGACATCTTCGGTTTCCTTCCGTTCGGGTAGCCGCGTTACGGTCGCCAAATAAAGCTGTTCGATGTTGAACCCGGGCAGGCGGTCGTCGCGTGTCAGACGAGCGGATGCTTGGCGGATTGCCCGCTGGAGTCTTCGGTCGTTCATCAAACGCAGCGCCTGGGGGATTCCTCGATCCGCCTGTGCAATTTCGTCATACCCGCCGAGTTTGAAGAACTGTATGAAGTGCTCACGTTGTGCGGCGGGCGAACCGGAACGTGCCAGCGCGTCTTCGCCAAGCAACGACAGGAGACTGTCGTACAATTGCCTGCCATCAAGTGGCCGGATCGTCCGGTGACTGTACCACATCTGGCCATCGTGTACCGCGCCGCGCGAACTGGCCGTGCGCTGGTAAGCGCGGCTTTGGCAAATCGACCGCACCAACGGTTTGAAACGCAGTTCTTCCTGCACGAAGTACTCGCCGAGAGCGTCCAGCAGTTCAGGGTGCGAGGCCGGGTTGCCACGTCTCTGATCGCCAGCGGGTTCGACCAGCCCCCGACCGAACATCTGCGCCCAGACGCGATTGACTGTTCCGCGCACCAGCCATGGATTATCCGCCGACGCCAGCCAGTCAGCCAATGCGGGACGGAGCGGCTCGGATGGCGAAACGGACACACGGCGCCCGTCGAGCAGCCGCGGTGGAAGCGTCAATGCCCGCTCGGGCCGTTTCCTCCGCCGCGAGGCTGCCGCTGATTCCCGGATCCCGTATTTGCTGCCTGGCTGCCGAGGCTGATCGGCGAACCAATCAGCGGGCCGGGAGACATTGTGAAATTTTTTTGCGAAATCCACGCCGTCAAAGAACGCGGCCAGCGACCAATACTGCTCGTGTGTCCATTCCGCGTAGGGGTGATCGTGGCACTGCGCGCACCGGAGATCGATCCCCAGGAAACATCGGGCGACGACATTCACCATTTCGTGGGGCGCCATCTCCTGACTGTTCTTCATAAACGGCGTCACGGCCGGATTGACTTGCTGGGGTCCGGACGCGGTCACCAGCGCGTACACCACCTGGTCCCACGAGACGTCCTCGAAAAAAGCCTTTTCCAGCCAGGCCGTCAATGGTTCGAGACGCACTTTCCGGTTATCCGCAGTGCGATGGACGAGCAGGTTCGTCCAGACGCCGGCCATGCGACGTGCGTAAGCGGGGCTATCCAGCAGTCGATCGATCAACGTGTCGCGCTTGTCCGGCGTCGGGTCATCCAAGAACGAGCGGGCATCCTGGGCCGGTGGCACGACGCCGGTCAGATCCAGGTACGCGCGCCGCACAAATTCGGCGTCGTTGCAGAGCGGTTCGGGGGAGCGGCCCTGACGAAACAGTTCTTGCTCGATGAGCCGGTCGATCGTGGACGACGCCGGTGCGGCGTCCAATGCCCGGCACGTGCAGTTGAGCGGCCCGGCACTCAGGGTCGCGGCGACAACGAAGCTCCTGAGGCTCGTTGTCAGCCATGCAGGTAAAGAGAAACACACCATCCCGGCCGCCGCAGCACAGAACAAAATGGGGCCACCGGGGTCATCCCCAACGCTGGAGCCACCACCGGCCGTCAGAACTCCCTAGAGCCAGTTTCAAAACCCGATTTTGTCGTGACGTTTCCCGGTCATGGAGCGATTACAGGGCGTTTGAAACCGCTTCCAGTGTATCTGGGCACCACGATCCGGGCAAATCTGCCGGGCTTGATTCACCGCGGAGCATTCACGCGGTACGCGCACGGCGTGCCGGCCACACGATGCGGCGACGGGTCCACGGGCTGCCCCCCCGAGCAAGAACGGTCAGCGAAGTCGGCTGACCGGTTTGGGAGTCTGTCGCGAGGGAACGTTCGGTTCCGGATAGAAGGCACCGGAATTCATGAAACCACCCGCTGTCCCGAACGATCCGCGGACCGCGGCTTGACCACGCGTCGTTTGCGTGCGCATTTGCGTCTGCTGCGGCAGCGGCGCCTGACCGTAATTAATGACTGGATCGAAGGGATCGCGGTACATCGTGAACGAGCCCCCTGATTGCGGTGACAGGCGTTGTTCCAACTGGCGAATCCGTGTTTGCTGATCCTGAAGCAGATTGTTCTGCCGCTGGTTTCGGGCGGATTGCTGCTTGACGAACATGCGAAGCTGTACGCGAGGCCGCACAAACTGGTGATAAGGGCTGATCGTGCCCGAGTTCACGCGAAAGTAGTTGAAGTACGGACTCAGCGTCGGCGTCCTGGGCGTATAGGGATAATTGCGCTGACCGAAGCCGGCACTGGGAACCACCAGCCCGCCCGCTACCACGATCCAGACAAACATGGCGTGACGCAGCAGTCTCATGATACTCTCCACTTGGGGCAATTCCGGGCACGTCTGCCCGAACTAGTCGTGGCTCTGAACCTCCAATCTGTTCCCGTCCGTCAGGGGTGCAACGGGCGGAGCAATCCGGACCGAGCCCACCGGAATCACTACCGGGTATTATCGACGACCAGCCGACGTACGCTTTGTCCTAATTATAACCCGTCCTGGGAGGGGACCGCTACGCGCCGGCCCGCAGGCCGTAAATTCCCCGGAGTCGGTCGAAATTCCGTAACCGGTACAGTCTAACCCGTCCAGCCGGAATAATTGTTGCAGACTAACTGACCGGTACCACCCGACCGCCACCCCTCAAATCTTAGGCCCACGGTCCGAATAATCCGTTCCACCGCGCGGGACGTACCGATGGATTTAGGTGTAGCGATTGATCCGGTTCGACGGCCGCAGCCGGGGCATCAGCGACCCAATCGCGACGGCCAGCATGATTGGAACCTGCTATTTGAAATGATCTTCTTTGACGTTGGGATACATTCGGGTTGGCGATGCGGCTGTACCGATACTCCGGATAAAAGCTGAGTATCCATCCGCACGATTGTGCGCTACCCCCTGGCAAGGAACAAAGCCCGGCGCGGATGCGTCGGGCGGGAGCCTGTCCTGAGTAGCAATTTCTCCTGAAACACACGGTCACAAATCATGACTAGAATTCACGGACGGATTCTTGGTCGCCTCACTCTGGCGGTAGGGATAGTCGTTCTGTCCAGCGTTGGCTGTCGCATGAATCCCAAGGCGCCGGTCATCGACCGGTTGCCCCTGGTAGTCGACGACATGCCGCGCGAACTGTCCAAGGTAGTTTTGCCCGAGTATGTGATCGAGCCTCCTGACATTCTGGTCATTGAGGGCATCCACATCGTTCCCAAGCCTCCGTATCCGTTGCGCGTGATGGATACGCTGTCGATCCAGGTGCGCGGCGCGCTGCCCGAAGCACCGATCTCTGGCATCTACGCCGTCGACCCGGGCGGGACCATCAATCTGGGGCCGCCATACGGATCCCTGAAAATCAGTGGTCTGACGTTGGAGCAGGCCCAAGCAGCCATCGACCAGCATCTGCGCACGTACCTGCAGAACCCCGAGGTCTCCGTGTCGCTGGCGCAGATGGCCATTTCCCAGCAGATTCTGGGACAGTTTCTCGTCGGGCCGGACGGCCTGATCACGCTGGGCAGTTACGGCAGCGTGCCGGTTGTTGGACTGACCATCGCCCAGGCCAAACAGGCCATCGAGCAGCACCTGGCGCAGTACTTGGACCAGCCGGTCGTGTCGGTGAGCGTATTTGGATACAACAGCAAGGTCTATTACGTGATCCTCCAGGGCGCTGGCCTGGGCGACGCCGTATATCGTTTTCCAGTTACCGGCAACGAAACCGTGCTGGACGCGCTGGCCCAGATCAACGGCACGGAAGAGGTGTCTTCGCGGAAGATCTGGGTGGCCCGTCCCACGCGCGACCCCTGCAATGTGCAAGTGCTGCCAGTGGATTGGTGCGCAATATCTGAACTGGGCGTCACGGATACGAACTATCAATTGATGCCCGGAGACCGTGTCTTCATCGCCGAAGACCATCTCGTCGCGTTCGATACGTATGTCGCCAAGCTGCTGTCGCCGTTTGAACGAATCATGGGCTTCAGTATCCTCGGCGCCGATACGGCTTCGCGATTTTCCGGAAAAGTACTTCAGGGTGGTGGCTTGAGGAACCGGGGCGTCGTCGTCTTCTAAAGATGATCGCGGATTGCCGGTCCGCTACGGCTTGGACATTCGTGCGGATTGTGTAGAAGCGATGGCAAACGGAACAGTGCGTGTTGGCTGAAGTGAACAAGACGTTTCGAGAATGACAGGAACGGGGAAGGTTCCCTGGGAACGATCCTAAGCATGAAGGCTGCCATGTTGACGAGCACGCACAGGTTCTTGCCTTCCGTTATCAACACTCACAACTGTCAACGGTTAGAAAAATGATACACGGTGTCGATAATCAGAAGCCGGGGCTGTTTCAGTGGTTCGTCCTGGGAATGCCACTGGTTGTGCTGCTAGGGATCAGCGGGTGTGCCAAGATTTCGCACCAGATGCGGTACCACATGCACTTCGGGTACAACCGGCCGTTGCCAGGTCTGCCCTACTACCACTGCACGCACTGCGGCCAGATTGTTCCCAAGGCCGGTCACGAGTGTGGAATCATGCTGTCCCACGGACCTTTCTTTGGCTACAACGCCACCTGCTGGCGGGACTGGCCCGAGGGTTGGGTGGCCTGTCCCATCCAGGAAATCCACCCCGTGGAAGTGATCGAGATTCCAGCCGAACAATCGGGCGGACCACAACCGCCCCGAGCGCCTGCTACCTATCCAGGCCGCGCGCCCGCGTTTTCCGCGCGACCGAGCGTGCCGGTCGAAACTCAGACCGTGCAGGAATTGGCCGCAATGCCCTGGTCGGCTGCCGAATCCGATGCGCCAGACGAGGCAGCACCGGCGGACCCCCCAACCCTGAGAGCGACTGCCGGCGCACCAGCAGCCAATGAAACAAAACCACGCGCGAACGACTGGGTGCCGCGGCAATCCCGGAGCGTCGAGGCGACGCCGGAGCTGATTCCGGAACGCGTCATGCGCCTGGAAGCGGACGACGATATCCAGTCGGTGCTTTCCGAGCCCACCGATGCGAGCGACGGATCGGCAGAGACACCGGAGCAGACCGTCCGCAAGGCTCTCTCATGGGACGACGTCACGGCGTTCGACCCCAGCCAGCGGGATGGCGATGGGGAATCGGTCGGCGGCGGATCGCCGCAGCCGACCGAAGACGCGTCCCCGAAAGTCGCGGCATCGCCAGACGTCAGGAAGCCGGCCCCACAACTCATTTCGACTAGGGACCCGCAGCCTGTTGACACGCCGGCAAAAGCGAAGGAACCGGTACCCGCCGGCCCATCGGTGAAGAAGGCGTCGCCACCGTCGGACCCGCAGCCTGTTGACACGCCGGCAAAAGCGAAGGAACCGGCACCCGCCGGCCCATCGGTGAAGAAGGCGTCGCCACCGTCGGACCCGCAGCCTGTTGACACGCCGGCAAAAGCGAAGGAACCGGCACCCGCCGACCCCTCGGTGAAGAAGGCGTCGCCACCGTCGGACCCGCAGTCCGATGAAAATGAAACCGTAGCGACCGGCACGCAGTCGACCGGCAGCCGCCAGCCGGCGCCGCAGTATTCGGCAGTTCCCCCCGCGCCGCTGCCGGGAAGGTCTCTCCCGACGCTCTCGCCGTCATCGTCGGATGCGAAAACAAGCGGCCACGGGTCCCAGCAGGGACGCGGTCTGATCGATTGGAGGACGTCGTCCGCCACGCGTCTCGATTCCGTTGCACGGCGTCTGGAAACCGTTCGCAAATCGAGCACAACGCAAGTCTACATGGTCGGGGTCGCACCGCGCCAACCGGTATCGGTGCCGTCCGCCGCGTCCGGCGACTCCGCGCCCTCCATCCTTCAAGCGGCGCCATCTGCGAGGCCTGATGAACCGGTTGGGCAGTTAGCTCGGTCGGCTGCCGGGGCTACCGTTCGACCACGACGCACACGGACAACCGTCTCTCGGACGATTCGCCATCGTTCGCAGTTGCGAACGCCGCAGGTCGATGAAGATTCGGATGGAGCGACGAGCCCCGATCCGGAACCCGTCGCCGCACCGACCGACCGCCCCGAACCGATCCGCGTTCGCTTGATTGGTTACGGGGATGAGTCGCTACGCAGGCTCGAGCAGGAAGTCGTCAATCTCGACTGACACTCCCTGCTGCAGCATGCTTACGGTCACCAGCAACCGTGTCTGCGCGCGGCGCGACAGCACCGTGCCTTCCAGTCCGCTGAGCGGACCGCTCTTGATGCGCACGGCCTGCCCCGGTGTCAATCGCCGCTCGACTGTCAACGGGGCGTCGGATGCGATCAGTCGTTGGATCTGACTCAAGTCAGAACGCAATTGCCGCTGGTCTTCTACCGGCAGGATGCGGGAAATCCGATTGGTGGCGAGCGTGGCCACGCGGGCGGTTTCATCACCGAACAAGAAGATGTAGCCGCTAAACAGCGGTGAAAACGACCGCACTTTCCGGCCTCGGATCAGGTTGTCCTTGGGCACCAGAGGCAAATAGAACGAAACGCTCTTCCGCAGCAATTGCCGGGCGAGCGCTTTTTCCTGACGCGCCTTGGTGTAAACCGCCCACCAGGAATCTTCTGGTGGCCGCTGCGTCCGATCATCCAGCAGATCGGCCGGAAAAATGTCAGGCTCCTTTTCCAGAATCGGCATCGCGGGCTCCCCGGCGGGTCAACATGCGACATGGCGTCATCGGAACATGCCGCCAACATCAAGCCGTGGCCGGCATCCCGGCGTGGCGTCAACGCGGGTCACCGCGCTTCTTCCGACCCGGCTCCACAAAGATATCCCACAAATCCACGTATTCATCCTCTTTTAACAGAATACGTTTCGCAGGGATGGTTCGCTACGGAATCGGACACGCTCGTTGAGCTAGCGGACTTTCAGCCGGCTGGAGGGGAGGGCCGAGCATTGGAGCAAGGACGCGATATACGCTCGCAGCACCCGCTATCGGCCACGTTTCAGGGCTCTGGCCAGGTGGGCGCCGCGAGGTCGAGCACTTCATGGACCCTTGCTCGTTCATCAAACTCACGAATCTTGCCTTAGCGACGGCGAATCGAGCAGGTTTCGCTTGACAGATCACTTATCCAATTTATACTGCGTAAATTATGTATAGGTAATGTTTTATCTAGATTAGTCTATTTGGGCCTCATGCATCGCGTCACAGCCCGGTTCGCGCGTCCGGGCATCATGGATTCTCACGATTTGATGGATGAACCAGCCAAGGGTGTGGAGGCCTTGATGGGCGGGCGAGAGCTAAAACCCGTCCATGTGGTCCTGCCTACTCCGTCTAAACTTTCCAGAACACTTGATCTATTTACGATTATCTGTTCGTTCAAATTCTCCACACAACCAATATGCCGTTTTTAGTCTAAGTCATTTGTCCTATTGATTATTGACAACCTTCGGAGCTGATATATATTCCCCATTTGACGCACTCTGTTCATCTTTTTGATGGTTCACGATGCGGAGGTTGACATTGGGAAGCGGGCACACCGGCAAGACCGCCACGCGGGGCAAATTCTTTTTACTCGATGGTTGCCGCAGGCATGCGCACACCTCGACGTCGTACGCCCATTGTGGCGTCCCGCACGCGCGACGATTTCGCGGGCCACGGTCCACCGCGCGGGGCGCATTGTCGCATTGCCAATCGTGGAATGAGTAGCAGGGAGGTGCTTGGGATGACTGGAACGTGGGCGACGGATCTGCACACAGGCGAGCGATGCCATTCAAGGATGCAACGTCAGTCGGTTTTGCAACCGACGAGGACGGAGTCTGCGCGGGGGGCGGGTTGTTGACCGGGCGGGCTCAGCAGCGGTCGCGGGGTAGTTCCTACTGCGATTTGGAACGATAAATTC
>Ga0315534_1001361_pt1 | contig 16823 bp, 13 predicted proteins | sample SalMarSW160240MG_FD_203094 | JGI IMG/M metagenome (GOLD analysis project Ga0315534, IMG submission 203094) | Salt marsh sediment microbial communities from the Plum Island Ecosystem LTER, Massachusetts, United States - Salt Marsh Sediment SW1602-40 ... | reverse complement strand
CACCTGCGGCCTGTCCGCGGCCGACGCGCAACCGGTGGATTTGCGGCAGCCGAAGGAAGCCGTGGATGCAGGCCGGAGAGCCCTCGATCGATGGCGGCCCTATCCGTGGTACGATCGAGAAACGGAGCATCTCCGCCTCTCGGTGCCTGCCGATGTCCGCTGGACAATGCAGGTCGCCCGGCAGATCGGTTGGTGGGGTATCGGCATCATCCTGGCCGCGCTGGCATTCTTCATGCTGCGCGCCGCGGTGCGTCGCCAACCCGCGCATCCGGCGCGGCGCACCGAGAAACGCCTAGCCGCCAAATCCAGCACCGGGCAAAACATCGAAGCATTGCCCGCTTCGGTACGCGGCAACATCCGTGACCTGTTGGGAGAGTCGCGGCAATTCTATCAGCAGGGCGACTATTCGCGAGCCATTGTGTGCCTGTTCAGCTACCAGTTGATACAACTCGACAAGAATCAGCTCATCCACCTCGCGCCCGGAAAAACCAACCGCGCGTATCTCCACGAGTTGCGAAGGTTGGAATCTCTGCAGACGATGGTCGCGGATACGATGATCGCCTTCGAGGAAGTTTTTTTTGGCAACCGGCGGCTGGAACGGAGCCGCTTTGACCATTGCTGGGGCCACCTGGACGCGTTCCATGGGCACCTCAGCCAGCCGCAACGGCAAGACAAATGAAAGGTCGACGGCACGACGCAGCACGATGGCCGCTGGCGGGCATGGTCCTGGCAGCAGGTATGCTGTCGGGTTGCGAGGCCCCGGTCGAGACATCGTACGGGCGAACGTCGCAGATCCTGGGCGGTCAGAGTGTCAACGGGACGTCGGTCCTGGCGCACATGTTTCAGCAGGCCGGTCATAAGGTCCATTCGTGGAGTGTCCTTTCGCCGGCCGTCCATCGCGCGGATATCGTTGTCTGGTTTCCTGACCGCTTTCGCGCTCCGCGCCCCGAAGCACGCCAATGGTTGACCCGCTGGCTTTCCAAAGTTGGTGGCCGGCGGAAACTCATCTACGTCGGACGCGATTACGACGCGGCCGTGCCCTACTGGAGCCGAGTGAAAGTGCTGGCCAGGGACGAGTACCAGAAGGACTTTGTCAGCGACCGCCTGCTCGATGCCGAACAGGCCTTTCGCAGCCGTTGGTCGCGACTGCCCAGTTCGGAAAGGGCCGGATGGTTTTCCCTGCGGCGATGGGGCGAACTCCGTCCGGTCGAGACACTGTCCGGTCCCTGGGCGCAGCAGATCGATCCGGTGCGGGCAGATCTGGTTCTTCGCGGCGAAATGGATCCGGCAGGCGACGCGGAGGTCCTGCTGGAGTCGGAGGGCAAGCCCATTATTTTCCGGCGTTCGGTCGGCGACGGACAATTGGTGCTGGTTGCCAACGGTTCCTTCCTGCTGAACATGGCCCTGATCAATCACGAGCATCGCAAGCTGGCCGGACGGTTGATCGACGCCGTGGGACCGGCCGGGCAAAACGTGTTGTTCCTGGAGTCCGGGCCGGATGGCGTGGAGATACACACCGAGGATCCCGGTATGCGGATGAAAACGGGACTGGAGATTTTCAACGTCTGGCCCATCAACTATGTGGTGCTCCATCTGGCCATCTTCGGGACAGTGTATTGTTTCAGCCGGTTTCCACTGTTCGGCCGGCCACACAATCCACCTCAGCCGGATACGATCAACTTCGGCAGCCACATTGACGCGCTGGGAGAATTGCTGCGCAAATCACAAGACTACGATTACGCGCAACAAGCCGTGTCGCGCTATCGAAACCTTTTGGATCCAGAGATAACGTCCCATGAATGATCCATCTGCATCATCCCGCCGTGCTCTCCGTGAGGCGTCTGAAGCCGCGGCAAAAACGGATGCCCGTCCGTCCCCGGCCGGCCCCGCGGCATCGCGGCGCGTTGACGCGAAACGCATTCAAACGCTGGCGGATCGCATTCTTGACGAGATCCGGAGGATATTTGTGGGGCAGCATGAACTGGCCTTGATCACGCTTGTGGCGTTGTTTTCCGGGGGCCATGTGTTGATTGAAAGCGTGCCGGGTCTGGGCAAGACGCTGTTCGTCCGAACGCTGGGAAGGGTGCTCGGCTGCCGGTTTGGGCGGATCCAGTTCACGGCGGATCTGATGCCCTCTGATATTACCGGCGCTCCGGTCCTGGATATGAAGACGCAGGAGTTTCATTTCCGGCCCGGGCCCGTTTTCACGCAGTTGCTGCTGGCGGACGAGATCAATCGGGCGCCGGCAAAAACGCACGCCGCGCTGCTCGAAATCATGCAGGAATTCCGCGTGACGGTGGAAAGAACGAGCCACAAACTGGCCCGCCCTTTTCTGGTCCTGGCCACGCAGAATCCCGTCGAGTCGGAAGGGACGTACAATCTGCCCGAAGCGCAATTGGACCGGTTCATGTTTAAAATCGTGGTTGATTATCCCACGCGGGAAGAAGAGGCCGATGTGCTGCGGAGGCACAGCCGGCAGGTGGATTTGGATACGCGTCTCGAGCACGACCTCCGCACGGTAACTTCGCCCGCGGAAATTGTGGAGGTGATGGAAGCATGCGGCGAGGTGCACGTCGAGCAAAAGATCATCGACTTCATCAACGCCATCGTGCGTCTGACACGGACGACGAGACATTTCTATCTGGGAGCATCTCCCCGCGCCGGCATCGCGCTCGTGCAGGGCTCGCGAACTCTGGCCGCGGTCCATGGCAGGGACTATGTTGTCCCGGACGACGTTGCCCAGATCACCCTGCCGGTGCTACGCCATCGCGTGATTCTGACCCCCGAAGCCGAAGTGGAAGGCCGGTCCGTGGACGAACTGCTGAATGGCCTGATCGCTACCATTGAGGTGCCCCGGATGTGAATCCCTTGTGGATGCTCGCCACCCTGACCGGCGGGCTCGCCGCGCTGGCGTGGTGCAAGCACGTGTATCCCCACCGGCCCCTGCTCGGACTTCTCACGGTACCGGTCGGCGCCGCCATGCTGCTAATCGTGCTGCCCGGCGCGTTCTGGTGGCTTGTCGGCGCGGACGTGCTGGTGGGTGTCATCGTCGTTGCCGACCTGCTGACCGTTCCCCCGAAAAAAGAGCTGGCCGTGCAGCGCCAGCTCGGACGGATTGCTTCCATTGGCAAGCCGCATCGTGTGACACTGACCATTACAAACCAGAGCTGGTGGGACCGCGAGGTATCCGTGCGGGACGATGTTGCCAGCGACCTCGATGCGGATCCGGAAGCGCTCGAAACGCTCCTGCCTCCTCGCAGCCGGACGCGCGTGACCTACGATCTGATTCCGCGCCGCCGAGGCGCCTTTACGCTGCACGGCGTGCACATCCGCTGGACCAGCCGGCTCGGTCTGTGGAAAAGGCTCTATCGCTATCCCGTTGTGTCTGGAGTGAACGTCTATCCAGATATGCAGCAGCTCTCCGAGTATGGCCTGCTGGCGCGGACGAACCGGCTCAGCCTGCTGGGCGTCCGAAAGACACGTAAACCGGGTGGAGACACGGAATTCGAACGTCTCCGCGATTACCGGCGCGACGACCAGTTCAAACACATCGATTGGCGAGCCACCGCGCGCCGGAACAAGCTCACGGTCCGCGAATTCCGCACGAACCAAAGCCAGCGCGTCGTTTTTCTCGTGGACTGTGGACGCATGATGACGGGTCGGGCGTCAGGGTTGAGCCTCCTCGACCACGCACTGAACGCCATGCTGATGATGAGCTATGTCGCTTTGCGGCAAGGGGACCAGGTGGGACTCATCTGCTTTAGCGATCGAATTCACGGATTCGTTCCTCCCCGTGGAGGAATGAAACACACGAACAACTTGTTGCATACCTGTTTCGACCGTTTCCCGACGCTCGTCGAGTCGCGCTACGACCGGGCCTTCCTGTACCTGGCCACCAACTGCCGTAAAAGGGCCCTTGTCGTATTGATAACCAATATCATTGACCAGGTGAATGCGACTCAGATCGAACAGCACCTGGCCAATCTTTCAGGGCGTCATTTGCCGCTGGGCGTGTTGATGCGGGACCGCTCGGTCTTCGACGCTTTCCAACGGGACGAACAAGAGGACGAGGTCTTTCGATCGGCGGCGGCGGCGAACGTGCTGGCGTGGCGGCACCAGGTGCTGGCGGATCTGCAATCGCGCGGAGTTCTAACCCTCGATGTCTTTCCGGAAAGACTGGCCGCGCCGCTCGTGAATCAATACCTGGACGTGAAAGCGCGCCACCTTCTCTAAATCCACGCGCGCGGCGGTGGGCCGCGTAACCCAGCGCTTGTTGATTTCCATTCCTCGGTACCCAGCGCACCAACGTGCACCCACGCTAAGGCACGCCGATTTCGAATGGTCGCCGTCGCGAGCTGCCCCCGAAAACACGGCCGTGGGTCACTCGGGCAACGTCTCCGGCGTGTAGTCGTGATCGCGCTTTCTCACCACCGTTGCCGACTCGATGCGATCCGGTTCGACGCCGGGTGCTGGCTGGGACGGATCAATGCGGACAAGCTGGTCGACGACGTCCATGCCGTCCAGAATCCGCCCAAAGACCGTGTGCTGGCCATCGAGGTGTTCCGTGCTGGCCCGCGTGAAGACGAGATAGAACTGCGAGCCCCCTGTATCCGGTTCTCTCTGCTTGGCCATGCTCACACTGCCGCGGAAATGGCGGCGGAAATCTTCCCCGTGGCACTCGCAGCGGATACGGTAGCCGGGCCCGCCGGTGCCATCTCCCCGGGGACATCCCGTCTGGGCCATGAAACCCGGCAGCACCCGATGAAACTTGACTCCGTCGTAGAATCCTTTCTGCACCAGACTGATGAAATTGGCGACCGTGTTCGGTGCCTCGTTTTCGAACAGCTCGATGACAATATCGCCCTTGTTCGTTCGCAGCTTGACTCGCGGCAAGTCGTCCGCTTCTGCTTCGGCCTGGCGGAGCGCCTGTTCCTGTTCCCAGTATTTGCTCGCCTGATCGACGCCTTCGGCAAGTTGTCGAGCCATCGCGGAAGAACGCGGATCGATGCCTTGCGTCGACTCCCCGAGCAATCCCGCCTGCTTCGCCGCGTTCAAATATTTGCGGGCCGTTGGGTACTCATTGGCGTTGTACGCCGCCAGGCCGCCAAACACCAAAACGCGCTGGTCCGGCAGGCCTGAGTCGATCAGCAACGTGGCCAGCCGAAGGGCTTCGTCGTAGCGATCGATGGCGTTCAAACGCTGGACAATATCGACTAGAAATTCGCCGACGTCCTTGTTGTCTTCCGGCGCCCCGACATAGGCTCTCTCGGCGACGCCTACCAGCTCGTCGAGTTGCGAGGTCGCTTGCCCGAGAAGTGTTGAGAACTGCTGTTGCATGGCTGGCCGCTCGCTGGGGGTTGCCTTCTGGAATCGAGTACGCAAGGTCTGCATCTCTTGCAGCGTGCTCTTCCATTGCTGGAATTGGGAGTCGAACTGCTGGCGCGCTTCGGAGGCAGGCTCGCCGGCGGTTGGATCTTGACCGTCATCCTGGCCTGTCGACGTGTTCGCCGCGCACCATACGGCCCAGCAGGCTAAGATGGGGAGCCACGGTCTACGAATTCGAAAAAAAAGCATCGCGTGACCCTTTTTAGAGCCTCTAACAAAACCGCCGGTTCGCCTGCAAACTCGCGTTTTTGGTACTGCATCCATGATGTTTTGTTAGACGCTATTAGATGTTGGAACGTAAAGGCGAGGATGCTCCCCTGCGAGACGTGCGGCGGGCTGCTGTCCGTGGCCGGGAGCACGCGGGCGGTGGGGACGAGCGTAGCCGAAGCATAACATATGATCGGGCAAACCCGCGAGGGGGTGTTGCGGTGGTCCGCGCCCGGTCGCATGATGATGTGGTGTTACGCCGCAATCGACATCGCGCCCGCCCCCGCCGGCAGCCCGAATCGCGGCCGGCCCGCTCCGGATGGCTGCGAATTACGGGAGGAGAGTTTCGCGGGAGAAAGCTGCGCATGCCTGCTCATGCCGGCACGCGGCCCATGAAACACCGCGTGCGCCAGGCCGCCTTCAACCTGATCGGCCCGGACGTAAAAGGAAAACATGCCATCGACCTGTTCGCCGGCAGCGGTGCTCTGGGAATCGAGGCAATCAGCCGAGGCGCGGCTCGGGCGACGTTCGTGGAACAACACGTCGCCGCGGCCGCCATCATCCGTGAAAATGTGCGGAGCCTCCAGGTCGAGCAACGCGTCGCTGTTGTCGAAGGGAGCACGTTCGCGTGGGTGCGGCGGGAACTTCCCGAAACCGACCCGCCATGGCTGGTCTTTTGCACACCTCCCTATGATTTCTATGAGGGCCGGCGCGATGCCATGATTCAGATGCTCGATCGTTTGCTACAAGCCGCGCCGCCGCACAGCGCTTTTGTCGTCGAGGCGGACCGGCGGTTCGCCTTCGATAAACTGCCGTGTGGTGAAGCATGGGACGTGCGTCGATATCCTCCGGCGATTTTGGGCATTCTGAGGCCGTGACCCACGATGGACTTCCAGCAAGTGACCAATACGGTTAACGGGAGTTTAAACGTTCTGTGTTGCTGCGCGCCGGCCTGCGAACACGGCGATACGTACCTGCTCGACGAAGCACGACACGAGAACGGTGCCGGTTTGCTGGCGCCTTAAGTTTTCGCCGAGCCGCTCTGTTCAGACTCGCGACATTCCACTGGTTTACGTAATCGTTAAACCTTTCTTCCTTCGCCACCCGCTGCCGCCGGCTGGATCCGCCGCGGCAAGACCGGTTCATGGCGGCATAACGTGAGTCTTTCCAAACGGATTGTAAGACTTCGCGTCAAACTTCCGATCTTTACGAAGACGCGAATGATAGGCAACACGGCCCTTGCTGCGCGCCGACCGGCCCACCCAGCCGCGATGGCGGTGCTTTGCGGGCGAATTCCTTGATGGTGAGGTTCACCGGTATGCGAACACCAACGACGGGGCGGGTGTGGCCGTACCTGGCCGCCTTGTCCTGCCTGTTCGTTCTCAGTCTTTATGCTCCTCGTTCGTGGCGATCCGGGGAGCGGAATGCTGTCACGATAGACGCATTGATCGACGAGCTCGTTCGGCTGAAGAACGCCCGGACGTCCATGATCCCGACAGGAGTGGACCGCTTGCCGACCAGGCCATGCGCATCGTTCGGGCCGGCCGCCTGTTCGCCCCTGGCCCGCACCCCCGTCCACGCGTCGCCGCGGCGCCGGAGCATTGACCCCTGTCTGCCGTTGGCGGGGGCGGGATGCAGCGAGGAAGACCCGCCGAGCCTTGAGCACCGGGCCGAACCGCCGACACGATCGGACGCGTCGGCAGCCAGTCTGGGACTGTGGCGGACGTCCCTTGCGAAGGCGTCCCCGGACGGTCCGGTTATCGCGGGCGGCGCTGGCCCGGCGGCCATTCCCGAAGCTCCGCAGCTGGACCCGGACGACGATGACCCGGACGGCGATGACCCGGACGGCGATGACCCGGACGGCGATGACCCGGACGGCGACGAATCGGACGGCGAGAATGTGGTCGGCGTCGGGAGCAAGAATAACAAGAATCAACGACCCGACCGGATCGCGCTGCGACCCTCCCGAACGGATACCGGCCCGGCCGTCCGTCTGCCCGTCGTGGACCCTGATCGCCTGGCAGGCGAATCTCCACAAGAAGCATTCACCGGGGACGAATGGGCCATCCCGTCGGCGCTGGTCCAACAGCTCAACAACATCCACGGCGGTGAGGAAATCGATCAGTGGGTGGACGAAGTCCTGGAAGTGCTCTGGCAATTAACCAGTCCGTTGCGCGTAGCGGAGAACGAGGCGTCAGAGGTTCTCACCCGCCTGCAGTCGCTAGCAGAGGCGAGTAGCGACGTGCGGTCGCACATTACAGAGAACGGGGTGCGGAGGGCATTTGACCGCGCTCGTTATGCGTTGCAGCGGCGAGTCGATGTATGGCAGTCGGTGCACGCGGCACGTCTCGCGAAGAAACAGCAACCGCTCGGCGCTCTGCGGTCCGAACCTGGTGATCTAAATCGATGCCTGGCAGACATTGCCATGCTCACGGGAGGTTCCCTTCAAGGGGACCAGTGGCGAGAATTTCTGTTGTGGACTGAACTATCGCGACTGGCTGAGCGACGCGATCCGGACGCGGTCACGCAGAGACAGCGCCTCGCGCGGCGAGTGCTCAACCGGCTCGACCGCAGCTACATGACACACCGGCAGCGCGATTTTGTCCGGCAGGATCCGCTGGCGGCGCTCGATCATCAGATGCGTTACTGGGCGCACGCGCCGGTCGACCTCCTTCACATCCTGTGCCGTGTGGAGCGATACGAGCAACATCCGGACGCAGACGGGGCACGATTGATTGCCCGGGATATCCACGCGCTGAATTGGTCGCCGCTGGAATCCTATCGAGATCTGGCCAGCGATCTGGAGCGTCACTACCTCAATGCGAACTTGCGACTGGCGGTACGCGACGAAATGATGACGCGGATGCTGCCCCAACCGCGGCCCAAAAGCCAGACCGTCCAGGACATCATGATGGGCGCCCGGATCCGAGGTCGCAGTGTGACGAACACACGGTTGTCCGTGCGATTGATTCCGGATCGAGATGTGCTGCGGCTCGGCCTGGAGGCATCGGGTGCGGTGCATTCGCGAACCACGGCGAGCAGCGGTCCGGCTCGGTTCTCCAGTCGCGGAATGACGTCCTACGTGGCTCGTAAGCTGATTCTGTTGACACCGGGCGGAACGCGCGTTTGGCCGGCCATTGCGGAGGCCGATGGCTCGGTCGACCTGCGCGACGTCGAAACGTCCTTCGACGCTCTGCCGGTGATCCGATCCCTGGTCCGCGCGGCGGCCGTTTCGCAGCACGAACAGTCGCAGTCGGCCGCGCTGCGGCAGGTGGAGCGGAAGGTCGCCGCCGCGGCGCGGCAGCGCCTGGATGCGGAGGCCGATGCCCGGATCAAACAGGTGGAAGCGCGCCTTCGCCGCCGCGTGCTCACGCCACTGGCAAGCCTGCAGCTGCGGGCAACTCCAGTCGATTTGTACACGACACGGAAACGGGCCGTGTTGCGGCTGCGGCTGGCCGGCCGCCACCAACTCGGTGCCCATACGCCGCGACCGCAAGCGCCGTCGGACTCCCTGGTCAGCCTCCAGCTCCACCATTCGGCCCTGCGAAACTTCCTGGAGAAACTGGATGTAAACGGCCGTGAATTCCCACTGCCTGATCTGTACCAGCACGTCATCGAATCGCTGGGCTTAGGACGGATCAAACCTCCACGGGATATTCCGCGTGATGCCGAGGTCAAGTTTGCCGAGCGGGACGCGGTCAAGACGACCATGGGAGCCGGCAAGGTGAGCGTCGTTTTGTCATTCGATCGCGTTTCCAAGCGCCGCCACCACTTCTTCAACTTCCGGGTGAGGGCCGATTACAGGCCAGTTTCCGACGGAATGCACGCGTGGCTCGAGCGGTCCGGTATCATCCGACTGGAGGGCAAGCGGTTTCGAACGCGCGAGCAGATTGTGTTGCGGGGCATGTTCGCCAAACTGTTCTCCAGAAATCGCGTGGTGCCAATCGTCCCTGAACGATGGGGCGACGATCCGCGCCTGGCAGGGCTGTCCGTAACTCAACTGGCCTCCGAAGAAGGCTGGTTCGCGTTGGCCATCGGGCCAAAACGAAGTGGCGTCCGGCGCGAGGTCGTCGCGAAGAGAAACGTTTGGCAGCGGTAAGGATGACCGGGCGAATGCGACGAGACTTGACCGCGCTCCGCCCGGGAAGACAAGCTTCCCACCGCCGCGGTTTGCCCGCCGGACATGCCCGCTGCGCTAAATCTCGTAGCGTCCCTGAAACTTGTCGGTGGGGTACTTCCGTTCGTTTTTAGCCATTTTGCGCTGAACCACCGAAGTGATGTCCAGATCCAGCTCGTTGGCCATGGCCAACGCATAGCAGATTACGTCTGCCAGCTCTTCGCCGATGGCCTCCAGCCGGGCAGTATCGTGCGCCACGCCGCGGGAGGCATCCGCCGACATCCACTGAAAATGCTCCATCAATTCGGCGGCTTCAACTGCCAGCGCCATGGCCACATTCTTGGGCGAATGAAACTGGTTCCAGTCCCGTTCGGCCACGAAACGGCGCACGAGGTCTCTCAGATCGCCGACAGGGGTCGTCGCATCGGACATCAACGTATTCCAGCACAACAAGAACCAGCCGCCGGCGCGGACGTTCGCGGCCGACGCGGGGCAGTTTATAGCGTCTAACAAAACATCATGGATGCACTACCAAAAACGCCAGTTTGCAGACGAACCGGCGGTTTTGTTAGAGGCTCTTATGCAAAACCAGGCAACCAGCGCTGCCGCGGCGGGTGGACACACGCATGATAATGCCGCCGATAACCTTCGGCCAAGTGCACCATCAGTTCCAAGACCAGCAGGTCCGCCCGATTCATGACGTGTCGCGCACTGCGATTGCCCAAGCCATGAATCAGTTCTTCCACCACGTCGACATGCAGTTGCATCGTTTGCCTGGCGGTCACCCCGGCGGATGCCAGAAGCTCGACCAGAGCGGCAAGCTCGTCGGCCAGATTGCCGGTCCCCATGATCACGTAGGCACGAAGCAGCTCCCGGTACCTCCGGGCCAGCTCCTCGGACAGCGTTCCGGGTTCGAGAGGCTCGCTGCGTGCCGGCGGATCCTCCGGACGGCCACGCTCGGCGTCGCACTCGGGCAGACCATCTGCCTGTCCCGGGCCGTGCGACAGCGATTCCAGATCCGAAATCAGCGACCGCTGCTGCTGGAGCAATCGTTCGGCTTCGCGATGCTCGTGCTTCAGACGCTGTTGTTCGGCCAGCACAAGCCGGCGGTTCTCGCGGGACAACTTGTTCCGCTCGATTCCCCGTGCCAGGGACCAAATCAACGCGCGCGGGGTCGTCGATGCCAAATGGCAGTACGTATCCGCGCCGGCCTCGTAGCATAAAGGGACCATCTGCTGCGGATCGTCGTCCCCTATGACGACCACCGGTTCATCGGAACCGCCACCCCGAAGGCCCTCCACGAATTGAAGGGCGTCCAGGCTGTGCAGACGGTGTGCAACCAACACGGCGTCGTAGGGATGGTCGCGAAGTTTCGCCATGCCCTCGGCCGCGCCACGGGCCGTATCGACAACGATTTCCGACAGGCGCTCCCGTGCCAAGGTATCCGGCAGGCGGCGGCCCAGGTCTCCGCCCGGGTGAATGAACAGGACCCGCATTCGCGCAGGCAGCGTTCCGGCAGCATCCTGCGCGGAGCGTTCGTCGATGGCTGGAGGGGGAGTGGTCATAACCAGGGACACTACCAGGAACTGACCGCCGCATTTCCGGTGTGCGGCAGGTCTCTTCAGGCCGCGGCAAGACCGCCGTCGGGGCGCGCGTGCCACCGGACCGCCAGCTGCGGGCGGCGTACTCTAGCCAAGCCGTCCCCCTCGGTCAAGCTCGCAAGCATCCATGTTCCCCTGCCGGGCGATTCCCAACTACAATGGCCCCGGCGGGTGTGGGTCATACGGCCCCGTCCGCCTCGCAGCGACCACGCCCCACGCGCTCCTTTTCACGATCCGTGGTTTCGCTGCAGGTTCCACCAGCAGCTGATGTCCGGCGCGCCGAGATGAAAATAGCCTACTTTGACTGTGCAAGTGGAATCAGCGGCGACATGATGCTGGGAGCACTGGTCGACGCCGGCGTGGCCTTGGACGCGATCCAGTCCGGCATCGATTCTCTGGGACTCCCGCCCTGCCGCCTCGTGCCGACCGAAGTCACGAAGCACGGTTTTCGCGCCACGAAGATTGACGTTGTTTATGAGCCGGAGCACCAACATCGGCATCTGAGCGACATCGTGCGGATGATCGGTTCGAGTGCCCTTACGCCACGTCAGCAGCAGCTCGCCACAACGATGTTTGAGAGGCTCGGTCAGGCTGAAGCGCGCGTGCACGGCACATCCGTGGAGAAGGTACACTTTCACGAAGTAGGAGCCGTCGATTCGATTGCGGACATCTGCGGCACCGCGATCGGCTGGGATTTATTGGACGTCTCACGTGCCTTCAGCTCGCCCGTGCCGACCGGTACGGGGTTGATTGACATCGCGCACGGGCGATGCGCGGTCCCCGCACCGGCAACGGTCGAACTGTTGCGCGGCATACCGCTGGCCGAGTCGCGAATCGAAGCCGAGCTGACGACGCCCACGGGAGCGACCATCCTGGCCACACTCGTCGATGCTTTCGGGACCGTGCCGGCGATGACCATCGAATGCGTCGGTTGTGGCGCAGGATCGCGCGACCTGGACGCGCAGGCTAACCTGCTGCGGCTGCTGGTGGGTGTGACCGATGCGGCGGGCAACACGGACCAGGTATGGTCCGTGGAAACCAATTTGGACGACACGACGGGTGAGCTTATCGCGAATTGCTGCGAGCAGCTTTGGGCGGCCGGTGCGCTGGACGTTGCCTGGACCGCCATCCATATGAAGAAAAATCGACCCGGCGTGCGTTTGACCGTCATCTGCCGGCCGCCGGATGTCGAGCGGATGGAAGAAATATTGTTTCGCGAGACAGGCACGCTCGGCATTCGCCGATGGAAGGTCGACCGCACGAAACTGCCCCGAGCATCGTGCCGTGTGACGACCGCGTGGGGCGACGTGGACGGCGTGCGCGCCACACTGCCCGGAGGCCGGCAACAGTTTACGCCCGAGTACGAGTCGTGCCGCGGAATCGCACAGCAATTCGACGTTTCTGTCCGCGAGGTCTACGACCAGGCCCGCCGGGCGTTTCGTCCTCAATGAATTCACCGAAGGTCCATGACGTGCTCGTACACGTCCGCATGCCGCGCCAGGAGATGCCCGCATGATGCTCGCCGCAAACAACTCGGCCTGGGCCCTGTTTCTTTTTGCCCTGGCCCTGGCCATCGTCATCTTGCTGCGACGTTCCTATCGGTATTTCGGGCGTCGCAACGAGCGTGAACCCGCTGTTGTGCACGTGTCTCGCGACCCGGTGCGTTGGGATCTCCGCCCGGCCGACGTTTCGGCCGAGCTGATGCGACAGGAAGTCCGGATGCACGAAACCGCGCGGGAATTGGCGGCTCGACTCGACAGCAAAATTCGTGTCCTCGAATTTTTAACCGCCTCCGCGGAACAGCAGATCGAAAGGCTGGAATCGCTGCTCGAGCGGGCCCAGGAGCAGGACAAGCCGCAGCGTTCCCTTTGAAACGCGTCAACCCGGCCCGGTCGCGGCACCGTCTTTGCATAGTGATCTGCTGATCCGCTGCTCGGTGCGTCCCGCGATTCTGCGCAAAGTGCGCAAATTGGCGGCACGGAAAGGGGACTGGCTCCGAGAGGATTCGGTGTTGCCTTTGGAAATCCACCATGGCTGGGTGCCTGTCCCCTATCGGCGCACCGCCGCCCTGGGGCTCCAAAATAGGCGACAACGCTGACTTGTGGCGGCGAGTCCCTCCGGTTTGGTCAGACAGGCTGCCGTACCAGCAAGGAACCCGCGAAACCGGAGCGACTTCCTACTTCTCGATTCTCGCACGGACGAGGAGACATCAAATTGAGCAACGCCCACGACACGATTCCCATGGCGCGGCAGCTTGTGGCAGATCTGGGGAGACCCGTCCCGGCGATCTATTGGGCCGACTTTCTGGCGAGTATTTCGGTGGCTTATGGTGCGGCGGCGGTCTATCTGACACCCGCCGACCAGACAGCCGAACGGCTGCACGCCAATCTTATCGCGGCGTGGTCCATCCGTCTGGCCTGTCTGCTCATCTCGTCCGTGGCTTTGTACCGAACGGCGCTGTTCATGCATGAGATCGTGCATCTTCGGCGCGGGCAGATGGTTCCTTTTAAAGTGGCCTGGAATATCCTCGCCGGCATTCCCATGTTGATGCCGTCATACTTTTACGAATGCCACATAGCGCATCACAATACGCACCACTACGGCACTGTGGAAGATGGCGAATACCTTCCACTGGGCGGCGATCATCCGCGGGCCATCCTGTGGTTCTTGGGCCAGGCATTCCTGTTGCCGCTGTTCGTGACATTTCGATTCGCGGTGCTGGCCCCGATTTCCTTTTTACATCCGCGGCTGCGAGTGTGGGTCTTGGAACATGCATCGTCGTTTGTCATCAACTTCCGCTACAAGAGACCTGTTCCTCCCAACGCGCCGCTGGCGGCTTGGATTGCCATGGACGTGGCGTGCTGGCTGCGTATCACAGCGCTGCTCGTCTGTTTTGCGGCCGGAATCGTGGGCTGGCCGCGGCTGACGGCGTTGTACGTGCTGGCATTCATGACACTCGGCATGAATCACTTGCGCACGCTGGTGGCGCATCGTTACGTCAGTGACGGGGATCGCATGAGTCATGCCGAACAGCTCGAGGACTCTATTAACGTTACGGGCAGTCCGATTGTGACCGAGATGCTGTTTCCGGTCGGGCTCAGATACCACGCGCTGCACCACCTTTTCCCGGCGCTGCCTTACCACAACCTTCCCACCGCGCATCGCAGGCTGATGGCGCATCTGCCCGCCGATTCGGTCTACCGTGACTGCAACTTCGCGAGTTTCTGGGCCGCGTTCGGGGCACTGATTCGCGCCGCGCGCGACGCGGCCTCCGGGACGCCCACCAAGGCCCAACGGTGGTTCGCCCACACCGAACGTGACGGTCCCGCGTCCCCCCGGCGCGAGGCACACCGCGAAAAGGCATCAAGCAGATCCGAGCGTGTTGCCTAGCGCTGACGGTTTTCTTGCCGGTCCGTGCAACCAGTGGCCGGCGCGGCAGGGAAAGGTCGATTGCCTCGAGTTCTGACGTTGTTGTTCCGTCGCGCGGGGGCTCTTATAATCGCCGATAATGGTCCAATGGCCACGGTACGCGTATGGGCACGCCGATGGCTGTGGGCTTACAGAGCCCTCCCGGTATTCGCCGCTGTTGGCCCGTTGATCTGCAGCATCGTTTGAGCTTCGTTTGAGAAGCGTAAGAGAATTGTGCAGTATGAACAGGCGCGAGATCCTCCGACTTGGCAGCCTTTCCCTGCTGGGCGTGACGCTTCCTGAGCTGCTTGCGGCGAACGCCGCACCTCGTCCGGTCGGAGATCCGTCATTCGGAAGGGCCAAAGCCTGTATCTTCCTGTTCATGTGGGGTGGCCCGTCGCAACTGGACACCTGGGACTTGAAACCCAACGCACCACTGGAATTTCGCGGTGAATTCCGGCCGATATCGACGCGCGTGCCGGGCATCCACATCAGCGAGCATTTTCCGCGACTTGCCGACCGCACAAACGATTTGTGTATCGTGCGTTCGATGACGCACACGGATGTCAATCATCTGACGGCGACGCACTGGTTGTTGACGGGCCATCGACCGGTGCCGGCCGGAGACCGGCGCGCCGAGTGGCCTCATCTGGGCAGCGTGTTGGCGCGGATCGGTCGTGGACGTGGACCGCTGCCGCCCTCGGTGTCCATGCGTCCCAAACTCGACAACGATGTCCCCCGCTTTGTCGAACAAAGCCAGGGACAATGGGCCGGCTGGTTGGGTCCGCAATACGATCCGCTGATCATCGACGCCCTGCCTGGCGGCGACAACTGGGGTATGGGCGAATTGCAGATCCAGCCCGAGTTGCCACTGAAACGCCTGAGCCAGAGACGCGAGCTGTTGCGCCGGCTGGACGGGCACTTACCCGCGTCGGGCCCCGCCCTGGAAGCCAAGGATGCGCATGTCCAACGAGCCTTTGATTTGCTTCTGTCCCGCACGGCCGGCCGTGGTGTGTTCGACCTGGACCAGGAGCCCACGGCGGTGCGGCAACGCTACGGATTGAATCCGCACGGGCAGTCCGTGCTGCAGGCACGGCGGCTTGTGGAACGAGGCGTACCGCTGGTCACCGTCTTCTGGCCCAACGATGGCGTCAAGAACGTGAGCGTTTACTGGGACACGCATAACCGCAATTTTGCCGATCACCGCGACCGCTTGATGCCGGTCGCCGATCAGGCGTTTTCCGCGTTGCTTGACGATTTGGATGCCCGCGGCATGCTGGACGAGACACTCATCGTGTGGTCCGGCGAATTCGGTCGCACGCCGCGCGTGGGGCAGCGGAGCAGTGATGCGGGAGCAGGGGGGGACGGTCGTGACCATTGGCCCGGTTGTTTCACGACCGTGCTGGCGGGCGGCGGGTTTCAGCGCGGCTGCGTGTTCGGTCGATCAGACAAACATGCCGCCTATCCCGATGAGGATCCCGTGTCGCCGGCCGACCTCGTCACGACGGTCTATCACGCCTTGGGCGTGCCACGCACCCTGACGCTGCCCGACACCGCCGGCCGCCCGCAGGTGATGCGCGCCGGCAACGTCATCCGCCAGCTACTGGCTTAATCGGTGTTCCGGGCGCCCCGCGGCAGCGCGCCGTCGTAGGCGTCGACGGGGATCGGCCCTGCCCGGCACCCGGTGGGTCGGGTGCTCGCACTCCTCCGTCACCAGCCCGATTCAAACGTCTGTGCAGTATTTAGCCCCCGGCTCCGCCGTGGGGATTGCCCTGCCGAGCTGCTTGGTGTTACATGGCCCGGCAGACCCCGTGGCCAACCGGTGGCCACGGAAATCTCCAAACGCCTACGGTGAAGCCAGTTCCCGCAGCGAGTCGGCGATGGCGTCTCGTCCGACCGCCGGTTCGGAACAAATGCCTTCCTGGCAGACGAACATTCGAGGCTGGTCCGAATCTGTCTCGCGGCCCTTGAACAGTTCGTCCAGCGCGGTGCTGCGCGGCATAGCGTCGCCGAGCGTGCGCGCGGAGAGGACCCGGTTGGGGATGTAGTGCTCGGCGAGCAGCTTGCGAATGTCGGAAGCCGTGTCGCGGCGGGGATGCACGAGC
>Ga0315534_1001359_pt1 | contig 16831 bp, 14 predicted proteins | sample SalMarSW160240MG_FD_203094 | JGI IMG/M metagenome (GOLD analysis project Ga0315534, IMG submission 203094) | Salt marsh sediment microbial communities from the Plum Island Ecosystem LTER, Massachusetts, United States - Salt Marsh Sediment SW1602-40 ... | reverse complement strand
TTCCAGCGGAGCAAAGGTATACGTGTCTATTTCCTCACAAACGGTAAGACTGCCAAAATCCAGTTCTGGTCTGCAGGAGACGATAAGAGGGACAGAAGCAACAGTAAAGATGGCCGCAATTACCGATACCAGTATCTTTATTTGGATCTCTTTTCTAAGTATCATTTTCAGAAGATATACCAATGGTATTTATTTAATATTTACTATAACGGGAAGGTGATCGGAAGCGGTGCTGTAAGTCACATCTACATCCGATATCTCCAGATCGGCTGTCACCCAGATGTAGTCTATTCTTCTATAAGGCTCGTAGTGCACCCAGGTCAGCTTTTCTTCTTCTCCCAGCTGGAGCTGGGAATCTATAAACCCGGCATCACGCATCTTTTCAATTTCAGGCTCACCCGTTACCGCATTGAAATCCCCCATTATGGCGGTCCTTCTAAGTCCCGCCCATTCTGTAAGGATTTGGTTCACCTGCTCTTCTCTTACCAGGCCCTCGCCTTCAATATGGTGCAGATGCACGCACATTATATTAATGTTTTTACCTTCTGCAGGTTCTATCTCTGCAAGCAGAAAGCTCCTTCTCAGCGGTGCACCCAGTCTGGGTAAGAACCCGCTTTTTATAAGCTTTATCGGATACCTGCTTAAGATGGCATTACCCCACACGGCATCGGAAGCAGGCATAAAAATATAATCCATATCCAGTCTGTCCGACAGCCAGGCAAGAGTGTCCGCCGATCCGTTAATTACCCAGCCCCTTGAAACCTCCTGAAGGGACACTACATCGGCTCCGCTTCTCTCGATTACCCTGGCAATGCTTTCCAGGTCCAGATAACCCTTTATGTTAAATCCCTGGTGGATATTATAATCCATCACCCTGACAGGACCGCCTTCTTCCTTATATGCGCCAGCATTTTTAAGCGGAAGCAGCATGACCAAAGGAATCACCAGCAAAGCGGTCATAACATAGAGAAATGCCATTCTTTTACAGCTGCACTCACCAGTTATATTCTTATATTCCGGCCCGCTACCTTTCAGGCAGGAAGAAACTACGGCACAGACCGCCATGATTGCAGCCAGAGCCAGCGGGATCATCCAATTCTCAAAAGGCAGGGCTATATCGTAACTGCCGTAATATATAAATGCAAAAATAAAAAATACAATCCCTCCCACGGCCACAGCGGAGGTACTCTTCCACGGGGCTCCGGTCTTTGACGTGCCCGAAGCTTTGTCCAGGATAACCGCAAGGAGCCAGAAAGCGCCTATATTGCCCAGAGCAATCTGCAGAATATATAAATATGCCCCTTCCAGGGGCCAGAAGGACAGGAGCAAAAACAGAGCGCCAAGTACAGTCAGTATCACCTTTGCTCTTTTTGCCAGAAGCAGGTAGGTAAACCCGTAAGCCGCTATATTTAAGGCCAGTATTACGGCCAGCGAAACAACCGTTTTGGTCCCGGTTACGGCATTAAACGAAGCTATATTCTGAAACTTTAAAAGCTGGAGGAAAATAAAGGGCATAACCGTGATTAAAGTATAAAAAGCGGATCTCCCTCCGTCAGAGGGCCTGGCCCTGCTTAAATCAGAATAAATACCGTAAACAAGCCGCAGCTGTATTACTGCCATAATTAAAACAATTATGGTTATATAGAAATCCTGTCTCCATATCATATCCCAGGTCCCGAAAAGGCCGGAAACGGCCGTGGCAAGACTTATTCCAAAGACAATACCTGGGAAAAACGAATCCATAAGACTTATCTTTTTCTGCTGCACCAGTGATATGAAAAAAACAAAACTGGCTATCCACAGGATGGTGCCCACTGCCGATACCGCAAGGCTCAGCGGCGCCCAGGGATTTACCTGGAGTATAAGTCTGGCAACACCCACCCCTGCCGTTATTATCCACAGTACGGCACTATATCTCAGTCTGTAAAGAAAGCCCGTTGCAAAAACCAGCATGAAGGTAACCAGGGCATAGATGGCCACATCTGTAAGCGATATATTTGGCCGCTCCCTGAAGAAATTGACCAGGAGTGACAGAAAAGCCTTAAGAATCTGCAGCCCGAAAAAAGTGTTTATAACCACAATAAAAAAATAGGGCCACTTAGAATTGTTTATGGATACTCTATTCATATTTTACCCATTATAACCAATTATATTGAGTTTATCTATTCATAAAAAACTTATGAAGGCTGCCCCTCATTTGGTACCACGCATATTATGGCCATTCCGTCTTTTCCTGCCTGAAGCTGGTGCAGCTCGGAAGGCTCTACGAAAATAAAGTCGTCTTTCTCCACTTTAATCTTTTTCTCGCCCCTTACCGCATATCCGTCCCCGCTTATAATGTAGATCTCATGCTCCCAGTTATGCCGGTGTCTGGGCGTATAACCTTCCGGGCCTATTTCAAACAGCCTCATGGCAAAATTAGGGGTACCGTCACCAGCTGTGAGCATGGGGTAGAATTTAACACCCTTCATATTCTCATCATCTTTTAACTGGGGATCAAAATCTTTTTTCTTCTTTATAATCATGTTTTTCCTCCAAAAATATATAGGTATGTCAGGGTAAGAATTATACCAGATTGAATATAAATATGGGGAAATAAACCGTAGGTTTATTTCTTGGAATCTGCGGTTAGCTTTTTTATCTGATACTTTGCTGCTATGAATGATGGCTCGTGCTATTTTTACCGGTTTTATATTCATTAGTATAATTAATCGGATGTGACACTGTTTATTTTATATGAAATATTATCAGTCACAATTAAAGAAATTTAGAACTAAAATTTAAAAGAATAAATATTGAAATTATATTTTTATTTTATAAATTGAAACCTTCCTATAATCCCCATACTTCTTACTCGTACCACTGCACTAATGCATCTGCTAGCCACGACCTCAGGCTTTTAACCTTAACTCCAGGCAATTTTCCATACAGACTTCATCTCTAATATCCCCACCATCTATCTCTACGTTATATAGTCCCTCCCCCCAAACTCCAACAAATCTCCCTATTTCCAATTGACATTTCTCCTGCAGTGTTTTAAAATTTTCGCTTCGTACTTATTTTCTGCATAGTAATAAAAACGGTACCATAAAAAAAATACATAACTAGCTCTTCACAACAGCGCTTTTATCTACTATAAAGGTAATAAAAATTCTTACCGATACCGATATTCTTTAATAAATTAAAGAACAGGTTAATTCATTTTCAAAGGAGAAAAATTTGAAGGCTATATTTGGATCATTTACCAAGCATAAAGAATTCATACCAAAGCTGATTGCCATTGCATCCCCTATAATACTGCAGAATTTTATTTCATCTGCATTAAATTTTATAGATGTATTTATGGTGGGCCAATTAGGTGAAGAAGAAGTTGCCGCAGTCGGTATCGGTAATCAAATATTTTTTTTATTCTTGATGTTTATCTTCAGCATAGCAAGCGGGGCTGCTATTTTTACCGCACAGTACTGGGGTAAAAAGGATATTAAAAATATACATTCAAACCTGGGGATAGGCATTACCTTCTCCCTGGCGATCTCTATCGTATTTACACTGGTTACTTTCCTGTTCCCGGAAACCCTGATAAGGATATTCAACAGTGACCCGCAGGTAATAGAGCTGGGCATACAGTATATAACGATAATCGCATTTAGCCTGATTATGACTTCTATGTCTATTGTGTATGCCACCATACTGCGAAGTACGGAAAACGTTAAGTTTCCCATGGTCACAAGCTTTATAGGGATAGCGCTTAATACAATATTAAATTATCTGCTGATATTCGGGAAATTCGGATTCCCGAAAATGGGGGTCAGGGGTGCAGCCATTGCAACCGTTATTGCCAGAGGTGCCGAATTTGTTATTATGCTGTCCTTTACATATATCATGAAATATCCCATAGCTGCAAGCTTGAAAAATATCTTCAGCTACACAAAAGATATGGTAAAGAAATTCTTAAGAATCTGGCTGCCGGTCATGGGGCAGAGCGTTGGATGGGCACTTGGCTACAGCATGTACAGCGTAATATACGGCCATATCAGCACGGGAGCCTTTGCTGCCTACAATATTGCCTGCTCTATCGAGCGCATAAGCCTCATGCTGTTTTCCGGCCTGGGAGTTGCCTGCTCCATCATGGTGGGAAACAGGATAGGAGCCGGTGAGGAGCATAAGGCCAGGGATTATTCCAAGAATTTCCTCCTCCTGTCGGTGGCTTTCTCCGTCCTAATTGCAGTTATCCTGATCATAATAAGAGGATATATAGTAAATTTCTATAATCTGTCGGAACAGAGCAATATTTACCTTTATAACCTGCTGCTGGTAATAGCCCTTATAATGCTGGCAAGGGTAATGAATATTGTTTTCCAAAACGGGATACTAAGGGCAGGCGGCGATACGCTTTTCAGCATGATAGTGGAACTTGGCGGAATATGGGTAGTGGGGGTGCCCCTGGCGGCAATAGCCGCATTTATCCTGGGGCTGCCCGTATATTATGTCATGCTCATAGCAGCAACGGAGGAACTGGTAAAAATGATAGCGGGATTTTACCGTTTTTTCTCAAATAAGTGGGTGCATAATTTAACCAAAAAAACAGTATAATAAGATTTCGGAGGACGCTGTGAAAAGAGAGACCATAGCATACGAGAAAATATTATATTATACGGGAAACACTTCCTTGATGTTTTTTGCCTTCATGATAGGGGTAAAGGGATCCGTTAAGAAATCGGATTTAAAAAAAGCCTGGCTCAAGGTTAAGCAGAGATATCCCCTGGCCGGGGTAAGGGTTGAAGTGACCAGGGATAAGAAGCAGTTTATTACCGATGAAAATGTACGTGAAATACCCATACGGGAATTTGGCAAAAATGAGACCGGCTGGAGGACCGTGGTTAAAAAGGAACTCTGCATACCCTTTGATATTTATAAAGGTCCCATGATCCGGGTTATCTTAATACAGGGAGAAAACACTTCCGATGTTGTGTTTATCTTCCATCACGCTTTGTGCGACGGGCTGTCGGCAGTCATTTTCCTGCACAACCTGTTCTTGTTCCTGTCGGACCCGGATATGCCTGTTAACCCAAGCGCAGAAGCTCCCGTATTTACCAGGCTTATAAAAAAGGATATCCTCAAGATTATAAAGGGAAAAGAGCTGCCGGAGTGGCTCAAGGATAAAGATAAAGTAGAGCTAAAACCCGTCAAGAAAGAACCCTCGCCCCGGCCTGACTTTGTAATCCATGACTGGTTTTTTACAGAGGAACAGACAAAGAAAATAATACGGTCTGCCAAAAAATCAGGTGTTTCGGTTCACGGCATACTCGGCGCCGTTCTGATGAAGGCCTTCGCACAGGAATCCGGCCCCAAAGGCAGCTTTAAGGGGGTGCTCCAGAACCCCATAAGCTTCAAGCCTTTCCTGATAGATGAAGCAAGGGACTACTTCGGCCTTTTTAACGGCCTTATAAAGGTAAAAATCGACTGTTCCCCCAAAAGAAAGATACCTAAAATCGCAGTCGATATATATACCAAATTAAGAAAGCAGCTGGATAACTACGATACCCTTATCAGCTATTACTTTTTTAATGAATATTTCCCGAAAGGCATCAAGGACCCCGACCTGTTCTTTGCAAACAGGCCCAGGTTTGCCCTGGATTATGATTTCTCCCTTTCCAATCTGGGCGTACTCCAGATGAACGGACAGTACGGCAAATATAAGGTTGAAGAAGTTTACGGGCCGATTTTCAGCGCCATAAAAGGTGAAAAGGTAATAGGTGTGGCCACTCATCAGGGCAAGATGTTCTTTAACTTGATTTATGATAAGAAGTGTTTTGATCCTAAGATAGGTACCAGGATAATAAAGGCGGCTTTAGACAGCTTTGATGATATTATGGGATAAAAGCATATAAGGACGTTTAAGAAAGACTCATATTGAGTTTAAGAAATTTAAAAGAAACTGCACCGCTTTAAACGGCTGGTCCACATGTACCACATGGCTTGAATTTTCCAGATACTCGATAATGCAGCTGTTCAGCCTTTTTGCCAGGTAATCCGCTTTTTCTTTGCTTGTGTGGGCATCAAGTTCGGGGTCTCCCCTTAGCACCAGTACGGGGCATTCCACCCTTAAAAGCAGCTCATCAAGGTTAAAACCGTCAAATACGGTGCCGTCCAGTGCGGCTGTAATTGTTTTTTTATCCAGTTTTAAAAGATCCGTTGCCCTTTTTCTGGCCAGCGTTCCTGTTTCTTTAAGATTCTTGCTGATCGAATCAACATCTTTGTGTTTTTCACACACTTCAAGACAGTTGTTAAAATACTTGTGAAACTCTTTATCTTCAAGCCTGTCTTCGAAAACAAAAGGTTCAATTAAGCTAATGCTCCTGCATATCTGCGGACTTTCGGCTGCAGCAGCCAGTGCCACCGCCGCTCCCAGTGAATGTCCGATAATGGATACCGGTTCGTTAAATAAAGACGATAAAAACAATCCTATATCATATGTATAGTCAATAATTTTGTAGCTTTCGGCCCTGTATGATTTGCCGTGCCCTCTCAGATCAGGTATATACAGGGTGTAATAAGGCAGGATAAAGGGAATCAAGTTTAAATATGTCTTCCAGCAGTCACTCAATCCATGCAGGAGAACCAGCGGCGGTCCGTTATCGGGGCCTTTTACATAATACAGCCTTACATCATTGTAATTAAACTGATTGCTGACCAGCATTCTATAAATCCCCTCTCTTTTATATTTTAACCATTATGTAACAAAAAAGGATAAAAAAAAATGTTTTATAAAATAACATTTTATGGAGCCAGATTTATGAAGAAACTGTTTGGAATTACATACCTTAAGATTAAAGTTTGGGACCTACCCGAAAATACCCGGCTAAATTATCCCAGCTGACAGAGTATGTCACCTAACTTGATTTCCGCATATGCTATGCTGGTATCGGCGGCACCATAATATATCTTTACTTTCTCCTCCTCATATAAAATACCGCAAGTAAAAACCACGCTGCCAAAGAAACCATGCAGCTCGTAATCCATCTCGGGCTCGATTATCGGCCTTTTACTTCTGGATATGATTTCCCAGGGTTTTTTGGCATCCAGCAATACCGCTCCAAGACAATACCTATTGGCCTTCGACGACCCATGATAAATCTCCATCCAGCCTTCTTTTATTCTGAAAGGAACGGCTCCGGCACCCACCCTTTCCCCGTCCCAGTATTTTTTTCTGGTTCCCATCAGCCTTATATGCCCGCCCCAGTGAATAAGGTCGGAAGACTCGGATATCCACATATCCCTTGCTCCGAATTCAGCGGATACGGGCCTGCTGAGGGCATAATACTTATCTCTTATCTTTTCCGGAAAAATTACAACGTCTTTATTATCAGGCATAAAAATTACACCGTGCCTGGTAAATATTTTAAAATCAGCTGTAGACGCCAGACAGGCGGTTATTCCGGTTTTATCCGATACAGCATTGTAACTTATATAGTAGATACCATTAATATTAGTTATCCTGGGATCTTCCAGACCAAATCTTTCATACTTATTTTCCGGAAATAAAGCAGGTTTCCTATCTATATTAAAATCAATGCCGTTTTTACTCCTGGCAACCCTCAAATGGGAAATAGATGTAAGATACGTGCCGGAAACTGCCCTTAAAAACCTTGGATCAGAAAAATCAACGGAAGGATCATCCTTGCTAAATTCTTTTACCGAAATCTTTTTTGTTTTTAAATCCAGTAAAGGTACCCGTTCTACCTTTTTATTACTATTAATTGGTTTTTCGGCAATTCGCATAAGAAGTAAAATCTCACCGTTGAATCTGGTGACACCGCAATTAAAAACACCCGTTACTTCAAAACCGGCTCTTGATGATTTTACATCTCCTGTTGCTATTATTGGATTTTTTTCCGGCCTAAATACTTTTATTTGCAGTCCCCAACCTCCCGGCAGCAAGAAATGCCATTAAAAAACATATATTCGACTCAGCGCCCTGATTTAGATTAACTCCTACCGGGGTCAAGCCGTCATAACATGCAAAATTTTTATCTATTAAGGAAATTCCTTTTATATTGCGGCCAAAAAACCATCTAAACCACTTTTCGGCCCAGTTCTTATAAAAATTATTTTTTGTTGCACGGTATGCCTTTTCAAGACAACAAACCATATAAGCCGGATCAATCGGCTGCTGATCATATAAAGCTTTTTTGCCTCCTTTTGGATACCAGCCCCTGTTCCCAATAGGAGAAGGAATATTGTTTTCCCGGCATTTTCTTATTAAAAACCTGGTTGTTTTCTCAGCAATTTCAAAACTGGTCCTGCATTTCCTTTTTAAATAGGTCTCCCAGAGCGCCCAGGGTATAATAGCGTTTGCATACACTAGATAATTTTCAAACCATATCCAATCATTTGAACAATTTTTAAAATACATATGGTGTAACTTTAACTTTAACTTGTTTTCCAGACTGTGCGGATGGTCAAGATTTAATAAGCCCAGCAGTGCTGCAGATATTGCTCTTGGTGAAGTCCAGCTGCACGCATCATTGATTAAATTTTCAATAACTTTTCTAATATAACCGTCCGGAGTATTTTTTATGGTCAAAAGGGCCCATAGTGCCAAGCCATAAGCTTCCTCCGCATTGGGCTTTGAATTAATTTCCTTATTTTTAAATGAGCCCTTACCGCTATCTTCATAAAAAAAATGATACAGCAGCCCATCTTCTCTCTGTGCCTTTAATATAAAATTTAAATAAATATATTTAAGATTTTTATCTTTAAATTCATCGGCTACAATAAGTGCACGCGCCTGATCTTCCAGGGCATATCCAAATTCGAAAGCAGGTTTATCCAATTTTCCATGCTGGTAAATTCCAGTATCCGAAGTTATAGATCTTATTTTTTTTAGCGGATCCATGATAATTTTTTTTTGATATAAAAATGGTTTTTATATGTTTATTTATAAAAAGTTTTCATAAAATTATTTTAACAGGGCTATTTATTCTCATATTTATCTAAAACCTCATTAAACAGCTGAAGATGCTGCAGGGCTACGTTGTACCAGGTCATCAGTCTTCCGAATTTGTATGCCTTACTTTCAATTCTCAATTTCTTTTCAGGATTTTTACATAAATCTATCACTGCATTTGCAATAGCCTGAGAATTCCGGAAAGGCACAATCACGCCCCTCCCATGCTCCAGAATTTCTTTTGCATATAGATACGGGGTCGAAATACATGCCTTGCCTGCCCCGATTGCATATGCCAAGGCACCGGAAGCCGACTGCTCAGGGTCCAGGTATGGCGTTATGTATATATCGATAACTTTTAACCATACAACAAGTTCTTCCAGGGACATATATTTATTTATGAACCTGACATTATCCCTTAAATTAAGCTGTTTTATTTTTCTTTTTAAAAAATTTCTATATTTTTCTCCTTCTATTTTTGATACGACAGGATGTGTCTGGCCAATTATCAAATATAAAACATTGGGAAAGTGCCTTTTAATCTCTTCCAGAGCTTCTATGATATATTCGAGTCCTTTAATTTCCGATAAAAGATTTATATTGCCCAGTATTATTTTATCTTTAAATCCCTTTTTTCTTTTATATTTATCATTGGATTCCAGGGATATATCGGGAACACCATGAGGGATGATTTCTATATTTTCTTCCGGATAATTATATTTTTTTATAAATTTCTGTATACTTTGCGGCATCATGGCTATTACTTTATATGCAAACTTGATTATATCTTTTAAGGCCAGGCCATATCCTATGTCCGGATTATCCGGAATTGTATGGACAGTTATTATCAGGGGTTTTTTTATCTGCTCTGCCAGCCTAATAATATATTCTCCGAATTCACCGCCGTACAGCCCAAATTCATGTTCCAGAACTACTATATCCGCTGTGGATTTATTAATATAACCAGCAGCTTTAATATAGGAATCAACCTCATTCTGTTTAATCTTAAATTTAACTTCAGGAGGGTAGTTAATTTTATCTTCCGGTCTGATTAACGCTACAATCTTTGGTTCGCAGTGCGGATTTAAAAGGTTAACGGCTCTGATTAAATCTTTTGTATAAGTAGCAATCCCGCACTTTCTGGGAACATATGATGATATATATATAACATTAATTCCTTTGCATTTTTCTCTTAAAACTTTTTTTAACTTACTCAAAATAATACTCCTTTGGAATTTTTCAGAAAAGATAAACTTCCTATTACAACTTTAAAAAATATTTCATATTCTAGATCAATAAATTGATAATAAGCCCTATTAATTCATAAATTAAAAGTCGGGGGGGAAATTTATTTCTTTTCCTGCTATTTTTTTAAGTCTTGCAAATTTATATGCATCTTTATATTTTTTGGCAATAATTTCCCAGGATACAACTTCTTTCAGATATTTTTTAAGATTTTCAGAGAGTTTTTCTCTTAAATCTTTATCACAGGCTAAACTTATGACTTTTTCCTTTAGCATCTGCTTATTTGTAAACAGCAGCCCGCCTTCACTTTCAAGAGTTTGTGTCGTCAATGCTTCCAGTGGAGCAGTTGTTATATAAGGTTTATTTAGAGCAATGATCCTTGCAAGCGTTCCGGATTGGGTCTCATCCACCGTGGGCAGTACAATAAAATTACAAACTGCCATAATTTTATAATAAATCTCTCCTCTTGGAATAAATTCATAATAATGCGCAATTCCTTTTTTTTCTAAAACTTTCAGACTTTCTTTATAATGATTATACTCCTCGGCATGGGCTCTGTCCCTTATAGTGCCTGCGGCCAGGAGATCCCAGGGCTGTCCTGTCCTTTTTTTTACTTCCTCAAGTATTTCTTCCCATATAGAGGTCAATATATCCCATCTTTTATTGGATTGTATCCAGCCTACCAGCCCGACCAGATTGTTGCTTAAATGTTTAATCTTATCCAATCCAAGTTCTTTCTTTAGCTTTGGTATATCTTTCTTGCTCCAGTTTTTATCCGTCCTCGCTCCATGGGGAACAATCATAATATTTTTAGGCATCTCCCATCCTTTTTGCGTGAAAGTCCAGTTCAGCCTCCATTTCTGGTAATCACTTTTAAATAGGACCACATCGGCATCTTCACACAGCTTATAAATAAAATTTTCTTCAAATTCCTTTAGCCTTCCATGAACTGTATGGGGTTCCACTACAATAGGAAATTCATCAATAGAGCCCAGGAATTCTATAAACCCCTGATTTCTATCTCCAATGCCCCTATTATCTATGTGCTCATATAAACCATATTCATGCTCTATATGGACTACATAGGGCGATAACTTCTTAATTTTCTTTTCTACCAGCTTCCACCAGAAGCGATGGGAAGTATCTATTATGGGATAAACCCCTTCACCCGATCCGTCCAGGTGGCTTATTATCAGAACTTCCCTTTCCGGATACTCTTTTTTGATAAATTCCCTGGCTTCTTCGCAAAATGTAGCAATACCGCATAGCCTGGGGTAATAACTTGAAATTAAAACTATTGGTTTATTTTTATTCATGAATTATCAGTTCTTCTTTAATTCTTCCAGTAATTCCTTTAACTCCATTGATTTTAAGGCTATCAACTTATCTGTTGCACCATAGTAGATATAAAGTCTGCTCTTGTCAATTACTGAACCGGTAGGAAATACAACATTGTCTATATTTCCGGTTTTTTCCCAATCTTCAGCAGGGGAAAATAATGGTTCCTTGAGCCTTTTTAGTGTAATCAAGGGATTATTAATATCCAGAAGGGCTGCATTTGAATGATAACATAGATTATTATTAACGCTCTCTACAGAATGATAAATAAGCAGCCAGCCGTCCTGTGTTTTTATGGGCGGGCAGCCCGCTCCCACATATTTATTCTCGAAGGAAGATTCCGAATCAATAACTATATAATTATTTATATTTTTTAAATACTCTTTCCAATAATTATAACCCAGCTCCGAAAAATCATTAAAAAAGGAAATCTGGATGCTTGGAAGAATGCGGTGAAGAAGAGCGTATTTACCGTCAATTTTCTGGGGGAAAAGACAGGCATCTTTATCCCATAAGAGTACATCTTTCCCGAAATTTTTCTCATAAATCTTTTCAAAATAATCATATTTGTTGTAGATATTTGTTTTTTTAAAAATTTTATCCGCTTCCTCATAGGTAATCTTAGGAGAGATTATTCCGCCTTTCTTAAAACTAACCAGATCATTGCTTGTAGCATAGGCAATCAATGCATTTTCTCCATCATAGGCAGTATAGGTTATATAATATCTATCTTCTATAAAAACTATTCTGGGGTCCTCTATGCCCTTTTTCTCATAATCGTATTCAGGAAATAAGACCGGTCTATCAAATCTTTTAATAACCTTATTATTTATAAGCTGGCAGTACCCGACTGAAGATATGTCATCCATGTCTATGGCCCGGTAAAACATATGAACTATATTTCCTACCTTGATGCATGCAGGATTAAAGACACCCTTAGCTTCGAAACTACAGCCGGTTTTTTCCAGGATAATCCCTTCATTTTTTATTTTAAGCATATACTAAAACCTTAAAAATCAAATTTTATCTTACCATTGAGCTATAGTATAAAACAAAGATTGTATAATATGAATGCAAATACGGATAATTTCGTAAACCATGCAAAATTTTATCATAGCCTGGACTTCTAAAACTGAATTGAATTCATTTTTAATTATTATAAAAATTAAAAGATAGAAATTTTTATAAATATAATTAGAATATAAAATATTAAAATCATGACGCAATAATTAAGAATTTTTTAAAAAATGAAATCTGCCGAGAATTTAAAAGGATAAAGAAAAAATATGGTAAAATATCCATAAATACTCGGTGCATTTACTTTTAAATAATAAAAGTTTAGTATTATAAAAATAATTTATAAACAATTTATTGGAATACCAAAATGAAAAAGTTTTGGGTCTTAATAGCATTACTTATTTTATTCCTAGCTTTTATTGTTTTTTTTGTTAATCCCAGACAGGGCGGCAGAATTTCTTCAACAGAACTGCAGTCTGAAGAATTGCAAAAAGCAGATACTTCTTTCGAAGAGACACTTCCCATACAAGAAACAGGAGGGCCCCAGGCGCGATCCATCTTTATTGCCGTCGCTATGTTGACCCATGTATTATTTGCTAACCTTCACTTAGGGGGTAGCTGGGTAGCAGTAATAACCGAATCAATATTCTTAAGAAATAAGGTCAGGCGCTATGATATAATTTCAAAATCAATCACCCTTTTCAATGTTATACTATTTAGTTTAGGCGCAACGTTTGCTGTGGCCGGAGTATTATTTTTTATAAGTCTTTTCCCCACTTTTGCTAAAAATTTATTCCATGTTTATTGGTGGCCATTATTTGCAGAAGCAATCCTATTTGTACTGGAGATTATATTCCTTTACACTTTTTGGTTCAGCTGGAACAAGATATCCAAAGGCTGGCATCAATTCCTGGGCTATGGGTATGCCTTAACAGTATTCTTTCAGACACTTATGATCAACATGCTGGCCGGTGGAATGCTAACCCCTGGAGCGGAAGAACTTACATACTCTGAAAGCGGAATATTGACCATACCGTTCAGTGAAGCGATGGCTATGTGGTTTAATCCTACTCTCTGGAGGCTTCAGTGGCATAGAGTATTTGCTTCCATATCATTTATAGGATTCATACTGGCTATGCTTGCGGTATTTCATTATCTCGACCGAAAAAAGAGAGAGGATAAGGAATACTGGGACTGGGTTGCAAGCTATGGTTTAAACTGGGGAGTTCTGGGTCTGGTCGTACAACCATTCTTGGGCCTGATCTATATGCTTGCAATATTTGATTCAAATGAAAATGCTTTTAACTTTATAATGCATGGTCCCAGAGGTTGGGAAATGCTGCTTATGGTGGGTATATTAACTTTCCTTTTCTTGTTTACAATCAACTTCTTCATAGAGAGAAGAGAGCAGGTCTTTTCATATAAAGAGTCGACATTTATACACCGTATATATAAATGGTTATTCTGGATTGCTCTTGCTGCCGGATTTATACTTATTCAACCCGCCTGGCTTAATGCCACCTTTATTGATGATCAAAATGCCTGGGTAAATCCAATTGGAGTTATGGATTATAAATATATATCACTTGGAATCTTGATTCTTATCGGGATGTTTATACTATCTGCAGATATATTCGTACTTGGTGATATCAGAGAATCTCACTGGGGAAATCTTTCTAAAAGTTCCAGAAGTTCGCTGATAATGACAGGTGTACTGGGAACATTTATTGTTATTATTATGGGATATGTAAGAGAATCGGCACGTTCTCCCTGGACACTTTATAATATCATACCGGTAGCTGATAGTCAGAATAATCCTACCCCGATTCTAATTGAGAAAATTTTTATTGTCTGGGCTGTGATAATAATATTTATAATAATAACTTTCTGGTTGACCTCCAAAGTAACCGCCCATCATCCTTCTAAAGCAGAAGAGATCAAGTGATGCAGAAGTATATACATATCAGAAGGATAGGAAAGAAGCTTCAGGTTAAAGAAAAAAATAACCTTAAGGAATTTAAACTCGAAAACCTTCCCGGAGATTTTATTGATTGGCAGATATCAGAAAGAAAAAAAATGTTTGGATTTATAGAAAGCGGAAAAAAGCCTTCCTTTTTTTCACCGCATCTGCCTTCTTTGATTACATGGAATCCTAAAGAAAAAGATTTTCCAATGAATTTAGCCTGTAAGGGTGTAGGACTTGTGGCCGAAGAACAAAAATTAGAATATCTGATTGAGGAAATCAATAAGATATTAGAGGAAGTCAAAGGACTGCCTTTTAAGGAAACATTAGGAAGAAGAATAGATGCAGCGCTTCTATTATATAGGGAAAGATCCAATATAGATGCCGGTGCCCTGGGAGGAATTGAAATATTTGAAACGACTTCTTTTAAAAACATTATAAAAAATCCGCAAGTCTCACTCTTTTACATAGGCTCTTTACCAGGATACAGAAGTTTTCAAATAAATTGTATAGCTGAAATACAACAATCTGAATCAATTTTCTATAAGTTTATGAAAAGTATGAGAGAGCTCTTTGAAGAAGCGAGCTTTCACTTCCAGCAGCCGAAATATCCTTTTGCGATAAAATATCACGTGATTGAAGTCCTGGACAAAACTTTAAAATTAAGACACTGGAAAATGGATAAGCAATGATTAATTCAATCCTTGTCGGGCTGGATGGTTCCAAAAACGATGAATTCACTGAGAACCGTAGCATAGAAATTGCCAAAGCGTTTTCCGGTAAATTATATGGATTTCATTCATACCAGGCTGTAATGCACAGAATCCGGTTTGAAAATATGGAACCCACTTTGTCTGAAAAGTATCAGAAAGAAGACAGGCTCAATTATCTTAGAGGGAGGCATGAAGACCTTATAAATCTTGGAATGGAAAAAATATCGCTGGGATATTTAAAAAATCTTAAGAAAAAAGCCAAGAAGGAAAAAATTAAATATAAATCTCTGGTATCAGAGGGCAGGAATTATATTAAACTGATAGAGGAAGGAATTAAAGACTTATATGATCTCTTAATCGTCGGTTCTTCAGGAATGGGTAATGAATCTTTTGGTACTGTTGCCGAAAGGGTCCTATGGCTGCTTAAGGACCAAAACCTGCTGCTCATTAAAAATGATAGAAGTTATCATGAAGGTCCATTTGCAGTTTGTATGGATGGAAGCAAGTATTCAAAAGAGGCTCTAAGAATTGCTTCTGAATTTGCCATTAGATTTAATTCTAAACTATTTATTGTTTCGGCTTTTGACCTAAACTTGCATAAACCTGTTTTTACAAAGGTAAAAGAATCACTTACGGAAAAGGAGCAAAAATTTTTTAAATTTACCGACCAGAAAAAACTTCACGATGATATCATAGATAAAGGTCTTGAAGTAATTTATGAATCATATCTTGATGACGCTCTGGAATTAGTGAATAAAAATTACAAAATAAAAACAGAGGAAGTTCTACTTATTGGAAAAGCTGGGGAAAAGATTGCCTCCTGGGCAAATGATAATTTTATTAAAATAATTTTTACTGGTCGTTTTGGAAGACATAAAGAGAAAATGTCCCCAATAGGTTCCACGGTTTCCTATATTTCCAAAAAACTGAAATGTGATTTATTCATTGTCAATGAAAACTTGAAATATGATTTAGAAATTAAAAAAAGAGTAATAGAATGGGATGCCGAATCGGAAGAGGAGCTAAAAAAAGCTCCGTTTTTTATAAGCCCAATGATAAAGAAAATGGTGGAAAGATACGCTGCAAAAAAAGGCATCTTTAAAATAGATAAAAACATATTTACTGAAGCAAAGAATAAAGTTATGAACAAATAATTAAATTTAAGAATATATCAAATCCTGTTATGCTGGAAAATGTAACAAAACCTATTAATACATATAATAAATAGCCTTACCAAGAATATCTTTTTTTAATCATTATAAAAATTAAAAGATAGAAATTTTTATAAATATAACTAAAATATAAAATATTATATTCAATATTATATTAAAATTAATCTTATGGTAAAAAGTATCACCGCTGCTGCCTTAAAGAAGTGGATCGATTCAAATAAAAAATTCATACTTATAGATGCCCGGGACCCCAAAGACTACCGGAAGAGTCATATAAAAGGTGCTGTATCATTGCTCCTGCCCCAGGTGGATACAGATGCCGGCAAAATCCTGGAGCCGGATATGCCTGCCGTTGTTTACAGCAACGATATAGACTGTCCTGCCAGCGGCCTGGTTTCAGAGAAGCTGGACAGCATGGGATACGGTCCGGTCT